>Ga0315281_10009519_pt1 | contig 13482 bp, 7 predicted proteins | sample YL17G07_0_MG_FD_204540 | JGI IMG/M metagenome (GOLD analysis project Ga0315281, IMG submission 204540) | Sediment microbial communities from Yellowstone Lake, YNP, Wyoming, USA - YL17G07_0 | ecosystem: Environmental > Aquatic > Freshwater > Lake > Sediment | place: USA: Wyoming | collected...
TCTAAAGCATCCTTTCTGAGTATGCTGAAAACGTCAACGATCATTGCAGGTTTTCTAATAGCGCGCTCTTGGGACTGATAATGGGAGAAAGTTTTTACCCTTTCCTTCTCTTAGGGGCTAAGTGTGATTCGGAACATAGAATCGAGTGTCTACGGTCTCACGCTTGTTAGTTCTGGCATAGGCGAGCTTGCCGCGAATCAGTTGAGTGAAAATTCGTCAATGCTTGTTGAGTATGCAGGAATAGGCTTTTTGTTGTGTGGCTTGTTGATTTTTGTTTTAGGGTTCTCTTGGACGCGCGATCCGTCGAAGAAGCCTTTAGGGGTTCTCCTTCTTTCAGCCGGTCTCGCTGTTGTTGGCGTGCTCGCGACCTTGTTAGGCGGGTGGCTTTACACCCCTTTGTTTCTTTTGGCTCTCGCTTGTTTCGTGCTCGCCTACGGGTTGATGACAAGCAGAAGCTGGGCTTTGTACGGCATGTTCACTTTCGCAGCGACAGGCTTCGGGGTATCGATGATTGGAATCGGTAACAACGGTGTTGTCAACGTTGCAGGCGTCCTCAGTTCATGTTACTTTTTCTGGTACCTCAGCAGAAAACATGTGGCCCAGTATTTTAGAGTCGAACCGACGCTGCCGACGCTGAGTCGCAAAGGTCTCACCGGGTTGCTCATCGTAATTCTGCTTTTCCTCGCCCTGATCGGATACTTCCATGTTTACCCCTATTCCGGCGTAGCGGAAGCCAACGGAACCACGGGCAGCGGAGTACAAGCGTCCACGTTCAATTTTCAAAAAGATGACTGGGTCAACTACAGTTTCCAGAGCCACCCTGGCTATTCGCCGCTGAAAGTTTCCATTCAGAGCGGCGTGGAATGGATGTCAGGAGTTCTGATTGCATCAATGAACGGCAGCTCAGGTTCGCTGACGGCAACCATACCCTCCACGGGGAAATACACCGTCTATTATGATGCCGGAAACGGCTACTACGGCTTCGACTACAAGGTTACAGTCGTATATCACTCGTGGAGAGCAATAACGCCGCAGTGGGCACTGCTCGACGCTTACGGCGCCCTCGCCGTCTTGACCGCGATTCTGAACACGAAACCAACCGAACTCGTCGCTCAGAAGCCAAATCACAGCAAAGAAACTGAAAACGCAATTGATCAATGAACACAGCCCGCCGCGTGTCCGATACTGAAAAGGAACATAGGCATGTCTATTTGAAAGACTGCAGTTGCTCGGTTGTGATCTGAAGAAGCTAGGACCCGTCTTCCCAAGTCATATAAGATGCCCTTGAACAAGTGGATGTTAAATTCTTCGTCGGACCTGTCTGTTACGATATCGTGAAGTAATGTCCCTCAAAGGTAAATACGTAGTCTCTTGTAGACATGAACCGCGGAATCACAATGAACTTCAATTCGATGTTCTCACCAGGAAGCAACTCGACATATTTGTCATCGCTGTAACGCAGAGAGAAAGTGACATCTCCTTTGACCGAATGAATCGCAGAAACTAGAAATCCTTGCTTAACGCTTATTCTTGCCTGCTGAGACAGGTCCAGCCCGACGAAATCGAGCCTATGATGTTCCCTCCACAAAAGCCCAACCAAGAAATCTTGACCATTGACCAGATACGGTGAGAGATTGACTCCTACAACAGACCAATAATCTCGAGGAAGGACAGTATCAACCGTTTTCCAGCTGCCTTCTTAGGTCAACAGTAAATATCTTTCTGACTCTTTTTATTGCGAAGTAGGATACTGATGCAAACCTGAAAGCACCTACAGACACATAAACGAGGACGTTGACAGGGAAAAGTTCATAAAGTGTTGTGGTGGGAGCCCAGAGAATGAATATTCCTTCACCTATCCACATGATGATTGCCAAGTACCATGACCAGGCTCTGTGCTTGAACAACTTCCAGGAACAGGTTAAGCCAACGGCAAGATACAGTATGGCAATATCATCGAGCCAGATCCCGAAACTGAAGAGAAACCCTATTATAAGGAAAACAAAAAGGACGATTAGACAGGCAAGAAAATTCAAAGAAGCGATCACGGCAATTCCTATAGGTTTTCCAACTCTAGGTTTTACATCGCTGTCTTGCATTTCTGGTTGCCCTATCAAGTCATATTTAGAGGGTGAGAATATTGATCTGCCCCACAAAAATTTCAGTGAGCCCTTAGAAGTCTTTCGCCGCGGTTTGAAGTCTACGCATAGACTCTTCTTGGCATCATGTTGCGTCATTGCTTCTGACTGAGTAAACTTGGAAGGTCAAGTTCTGAGCCTTTCTTGCGCGCGAGCCAATTCAGAAATTACTGAAAGTAAAGGAGATCCTTCACAAAGCAGCGACACACAAGGTTCATGAAAAGCTTCTCTTATCATCTTGCCTATGGTACAAAGAGCTCGTACGTGAACGAGATAATGGCGGTCAACCTCGACAAACTTGCACATTTGATCAGAATCGTTGGATTTCTGATGCAGACAAAAGTATACCTGTTCTGGTCATATAAATCAGTCTGTCGTGCTTGACAGACTTTGAATCGACAAACATGTCACCTCATCTGAGGACTAATCCATGGAAACGCTCAACTTCAGTTGGGTAGTCCCTGACATTCTAGCTAACGCGCGCGCTAGCGAAATGAACGGAAAACTCCATGAAATTGTAACAAAATGTGTAACAAAAGCGTCACAAATCGTTTTTTCCTCTGTTCAGAAGAAACAATCAACACAATATAGTCACTTGAGGAATTATCAGCTTCTAGAACTGAGAACTGTTCTCAAAGAATTGAGGTTTTTTCATGAACAATCCTTCAACTGTTCTCAGAATTGTATTAACAAAGTGAAAACTGCTTACTAGAAATGAAAATGTGTTCCTCATCCATTTTTTACTGCATTCTCTTTGATCTACTGTGAACGTGCGCTGACTAGTGTCTGCGTTATGGTTGGACTATGGTTATTTGTATAGGCGTTGTTTCTAAATTGTAATTGGAGTCCGACCCAAAAGGATTGTAATTGTATCGACCAACAACGTAATATGTCCCCGCCGAAACTGGCGAAGTTGGAACTCCATAAGACGTAGTCTTGTTGCACGTCTGCGGCCAAACCATATCCTCATTTATTAAGCCGATTCCTGGGTCCAGGGGCACGTCTCGAATCCACATCGGAAAATTCTGCCCAGATTGCCATTGGTAGAGGCCGTTGCTCGTATCATTGTAAACTAGAAAATCCCACCACGATGGCGCTAGTGAAAAGTCTACCGTGTGGTTGCTGATGTTGGTGATTGTGAGCGTTACGTTTATCGGCTCACCAAGATCGTACTCAGTTTTTTCAAGTGTCAAGGTGAGTTCAAGTCCGAATCTTTCATTGACTCCTCGCGCCGTGCGAAGTGTCTGTGAAGAGTTATGAGCTTTGAACCCGTAGCTTACAGCATAAACCAAGCCGACGCCCAATAGCACGGTGAACACTGAAAGAAGTATCACTTTCCTAAATGTCATGTTCAACTCGTTCCCATCCAGCTACGTAATGTGAACGCTACCAGTTAAGTCTAGTTGTTGAACGGCACCGTTCTACTTCTTGAACGATAGGGAATCAGCTTCAGAAAAAGCACGGTGTCGACTAGGCTTAAGGTAAATCCGATTACAGAAAGGATTATTGCCACCTCTCGCATGCCTGTTGGAAGCACGAAGGCGCAAGCCACCGCAATGGTCGCATACATTATCATGTAGAAGAAGCTTCGAGGCAGCAGCCACTTTCCGGTTTTATGGAAAAAGTGGAGAACCCCGAACCTTCTGACCACGCAATGATAAATGCCATTCTGATCCTTCCGCGCAAGCTTCAATTCTTCCAGCTTCTCCAAGTGGTGAAGGGCCAAAGAGGGACTCGAGAGGCCACACCCATGGAAAACGTCTCTCACAGACGCGTCTCCAACTCTGAGCAAGAAAACGTAAACTCTGAAAGTGACACGTTCGCCGCCAACCTTCTCCTCCAAGACATCCTCAGCTTCATCAGCCAAGACAGAACACGCGCCAAACACGAATTTGTCTCTGATATCTAAAAAGCCTTTTGAATCCGACTCGACTCCAGCATAAGCATTTCTGATTCGATGCAGTTTTTCAGCCAAGAAAAAAGCAATAGCGCTGCCTATTTCTTTAGCCATCGTTCCGCAGTCGAAATTGGCACCTAATATAGGAAACGTCGGCGTGAGCCCTCATTCTCGGTAGCTAGTTAACAACGATGTTGCAGCTTCCAGTTCCAGCCCTTCGGCCGTTCCACAATTGTTATAAATACTTCGGCCGATACTCGTTACTTGAATTGCAAAAGGTGGAAAGGTTGAGAAATATCAAAAAGAACATTATCTCGGCTTTGTTGATTCTGATGATAATCGCTACTTCATGGCCTTTGTTAAGAGGCATCGCTTTCGGTCGATACGTGAATCCGAACAATGTGGGGATACATCCTACGCTCTTGGAGCATCAGGGCACCGCCGCTGAGTCTCCTTCAGGTTTTTCCCCGGCACAGATTCGAACTGCATATAATCTTCCTTCCAGTGGCGGTTCGGATACGATCGCCATTATCGATGCGTTTGATGATCCGACAGTGCTAGATGACTTGAACGTTTTTAGCAGTCAGTTCAATCTGCCCCCTGTTAACAGCACGAACTTCGAGAAACACATGATGGCACCATCAATTCCTGAGAATGATTGGTGGGCGGCGGAGATATCGCTCGATGTTCAGTGGGCTCATGCCATAGCTCCAAGCGCAAAAATACTGCTGGTTGAAGCCCAAGATAACAGCAACCCTAGTCTTTACAGTGCCGTTGATTATGCCCGAAACCGCGCCGATGTTGTGGCAATATCGATGAGTTGGGGCGGACCTGAATACTATGAAGAAACGGACCAAGATTTTCATTTCACCAGTGATTATGGAGCGTCTTTTTTTGCATCCTCTGGAGATGAGGGGGCCTTTCACTACTTGTATCCTGCGGCTTCACCTAACGTGATTGCAGTCGGTGGAACAGTGCTCACTCTTAACGTGGACGGTTCGGTTGCTTCAGAAACCGGGTGGGATCGTAGCGGCGGTTTCAGAAGCTGGCGTGAACCAGAACCGCTTTATCAGTTGGCCTATGGTGTTTTGAGCATAGGTAGCTACCGAGTAGTCCCGGATGTTTCCTATCATGCTGTAAACTATTCGACATATGAATCCTTCAATCCGTCTGAGTCCGGATGGTTTAACGAAACGGGTACGAGTGCAGGAGCACCGCAATGGGCAGCAATCGAATCCCTTGGACTTTCTTGTTCTAACGATCGCTTTTACAAGATTGCAAGCGGTCCACTTTACCAGTCTGACTTTCGGGACATTACAAGTGGAAACAACGGTCAACCTGCAGGGCCAGGCTTTGATTACGTCACAGGTCTGGGCAGCCCTCTCACAACTGTATTTGACTATCCGTCTCCCGCGCGCGCTAGCGACATAAATAATGACGGCAAAGTCAACATCTTGGACGCTATCACGCTCGCAGAAGCGTACGACTCTAGGCCGGGAGACTCACGTTGGAACACCTTAGCCGACATCAACAATGACTACGTAGTGAACATCTTGGACGCTATCACATTCAGCAATTATTTCGGAACAGGATGGATGCCGGACATGTCGGGTCAACCGAGCACGCCATCTGACGGGGCAACGACTGCAGGCGGAGCCAGCGTCCTCGTGGATCCGAGCCAGATCACCGCGTTCAAGGGCGAAGTCTTCACGGTGAACGTGAACGTCACAAGTGTAACAGACCTGCGCGGTTGGGAGTTCAAGCTCTACTGGAACAGCACCGTCCTCAACTGCACAAACGCTGTCGTTCAAACTCCGGCTGAGTGGCAGAACAACACACTAGACGATGGCCCGGGCTTGCAGGCAGGCTACAACGCCACGCACGGACGTTTCTGGAAGGCCGAGGCCGCCACGTACCCGGCTCCATCCCTCAACGGGTCCATGACCCTCGCAACCCTAACATTTCAAGCCATCCAGCCAGGAAACACCTTCCTCACGCTAGCAGACACCATCTTGGGGAACAGCACGGCTCAACCGATAACCTGCAGCGTGTCAAGCGGCTCCGTAACCGTCTACTGCGGACGGTATATGCGTAGCGACATCCAAACCGTCAACGGACTGAACGCTTACAAGCTCAACATACCCGAGTCAACCAGCTACACGTACAACACACAATCCGGAAGCGGATACGGAGCCTCATGGGGCATAAGGGCCTGGGTCAGACACTCCAACGGCACTGAACAGGAAATAAGCCTGGACGCTCAGACGGGAACCCCGAAGGCTGTGGTGTCGAGAGGCAGCGGCTCGGGCGTACAGAGCGGCACGGTCACCGTCGCCCAAACAGGCTTGCAGTTGACAGACTCACTCGTCGTCCGAGTCTACGTGCAGGTGGGCGAGTCAGACTGGACCCTGTGCGCAACCTTCACCACCGAACAGGTTCAAACCACAACGCTCCAAGCCGCCACCTGGACAGTCTACTACTACACCTACGCCGCCTGGAACAGGTACACCCAGATGACAACGGCCAGGTTCTACTGGGGAACCACAACCTACAACAGTCGCATACAGAACCTACAACTTAGCTGACGCCAGAAGCACATCTCCAAGTTGTTCTATTTTCTTGTTAGCTTGTTTGAAAAACCCTATAACTGTTAGACTCGGAATGGTTTTCTTAAGCTCTGGTTTTCGCTCTCTTCTTTGGCTTCTCACTGATTCGACGTTGTCATGACGGACTTTTCCTTTGGCATCACTTTCCTTTCCCTCAGTCCCTCTAAGTCGCCGAGTTCGGTCCAATCTGACCTTGCAAGAAGCGAAGAAATGAGAAATTTGGAAAAGAATTACACAGTTCTCCAGCCAATCTCCGTAGCATACCCTTGCTCCGTGAGACGGTCAAGCAGAAGTGAAATCAAAGATTGCACAAACGGAGCTGGGTTTATATCGTCTTAATGGCGAAAAACTGCGCAAATCAAGCTTATTTTTGGAGCTTTAAATGGTGCAGCGGGCCGGATTTGAACCGGCGAACCCCTACGGGAAAGGATCTTGAGTCCTTCGCCTTTGACCTAGCTTGGCGACCGCTGCGCCTGTTCCAGAACTACGTCTCCTTTCTTATTAATCATTTTCTCGTGGTTTACAAGGTTGGACTTAAACGTCTAATAGCGTGCAATTAGCCGTGAAAAGCAAGCGGAAAGCATATTTCATTCATGAAAAAGTTTATTAGACAGCTATGTAGTTTACGTTTCTAGCTCTTTAATATTGGCGACCATTTTTCGAGTTGGAATGACCCAACAGACGGAGGAAATTTAAAGTTTGAGAAAACCCGCACCAAACCGTTTCGTCAGCGCAAGCTTAAACGTAGAGTTGCGGGGGTTGGTTGAAATTGACTGAGATATCAAAAGAAGATACCCATCTGTTGCTGAACGCCTTTTTCAAAGACAAAGGTTTGGTTCGTCAACATTTAGACTCTTACAACGAGTTCATAGACCGTGGTTTGCAGGAAGTAATAGACGAAGTCGGCGAAATCCCCATAGAAGTACCTGAGAGCCCGTACAAAGTCAAGCTGGGCCAGATTTGGATAATAGACCCACAGACGAGGATAACGGGGCCATACGCGATTGAAGTTGACGGCACGAAGCATGAGATCTACCCGTTAGAGGCTAGACTTCGTAATCTAACCTATGCGGCGCCTGTGGCGCTCGAGATGACTCCGGTCATCGACGGCCGAGAACAAGACACCGAGCTTGTTTACATTGGCAACATCCCTGTCATGCTCAAGTCGAAACTGTGTTTCCTTTCACAACTTTCAAGAGAAGAACTGGTGGGATGCGGAGAGGATCCTGATGATCCCGGCGGCTACTTTGTCGTTAACGGGTCAGAACGCGTAATAGTCGCAATGGAAGACCTGGCGCCGAACCGCATAATAGTCGATATTGACGAGAAGGGCACAACTCCTGTTTATCAAGCAAAGATATTCTCGACCACTGTAGGTTTCAGGGCAAGGATCGAGCTGAAAATCAAATCCGACGGGGCCTTATATGTTACAATGCCCGGTGTCCCTTCTGAAGTTCCTTTCGTTGTTTTGATGCGGACTTTGGGATTAGAATCTGACAAAGAGATCGCTGAAGCAATTTCTCTTGACAAAGACATTCAAGCCACACTTGAGTCATCCTTTGAAAAGGCTTTGGGCGTTGACACTGCAAAAGACGCAATTCTGTTCATCGGCAACCGTGTTGCACATGGACAGGTAGAAGAATACCGAGTGCAAAAGGCTGAAACTGCCTTAGACAAGAACTTCTTGCCACATATTGGCAGAACTAACGAGAAGAGAAAGGACAAAGCATTATTCTTAGGTGAGATGGCATGCAGGGCAATCGAACTTTCGCTTGGCAGAAGAAAGATTGATGACAAAGACCATTTCAAGAACAAGCGTTTGAGGTTGGCAGGACCATTACTTGCAGATCTTTTCAGAGTGGCGTTCAGAAACCTTACCCGCGACATAAAATATCAGCTTGAACGAATAGGCGTGAAAGGACCAATAATAACGGTCTCTGCGGCAGTGAGACCAGGCATAATAGCCGAAAGATTCCAGCATGCTCTTGCGACAGGAAACTGGGGAAGAGGCAGAGTTGGCATAACCCAGCTTCTCGACAGGACAAACCACATCTCCACTCTAAGTCACTTGCGAAGACTTCAATCACCCCTAAGCCGAAGCCAACCCAACTTTGAGGCAAGAGACCTACACGCAACCCATTGGGGACGCTTGTGCCCCAACGAGACACCTGAAGGCTCAAACTGCGGACTCGTCAAGAACTTGGCTTTGTCAGCGACTATATCGGTAGGCGTGAACGCGGATAAGATAAAGCAGCTTCTGTTCAGCAGCAACGTAGCACCTGTTTTGGAAGCAAACGACGATTTGAAACTCAACGGCGCCAAAGTGTTCGTTGACGGCAACATTATTGGTTATTGCAGTTCTCCTGGCCAGTTGGCTGGCGATCTGAGGGACAAACGGAGAAGAGGAGAAATCTCGACAGAGGTCAATGTAGCCTACTTCTCGAAAGCTCAAGGTGAAAGGGAAGAAATCTACGTTAGCTGCGACGAAGGCAGAGTCAGACGGCCTCTCATAATCGTTGATAACGGTGTTCCAAGGCTTCAGCCTGAGCACGTTGAAAAGGTCGCTACAGGAGAATGGGCTTGGGAAGACCTTGTGAAGAACGGGATTGTTGAATACTTGGACGCTGAGGAAGAGGAAAACGCTTACGTTGCTTTGAACCATGAGGAACTGAGTCATGACCATACTCATCTGGAAATTGCTACGTACACGATTCTTGGGATCTGTGCTTCGACCATACCTTACGCGGAGCACAACCAGTCACCACGCAACTCCTATCAAGCGGCCATGGCTAAACAGGCGTTGGGAGTTTACTCAACCAACTTCCAACAACGTGTAGATTCAAGGTCTCACATTCTGCATTATCCGCAGGTGCCGCTTGCTGAAACAGCGTTGATGGAAACCATGGGCTACAAGTTGCGGCCATCAGGACAGAACTACGTTGTTGCTGTGCTGTCTTTCGAAGGCTATAACATGGAAGACGCATTGGTTTTCAACAAAGCTTCAATAGAAAGAGGCTTGGGACGCTCCACTTTCTTCCGCATCTACGAAGCTGAATGTCGCCAATACCTGGGCGGACTCAAGGACAAGTTCACATTGCCCGAAGCTGGAACACGCGGATACAGAGGCGAACAGTATTACAGGTTGCTTGAACCCGACGGAATAATCGGTTTAGAGTCTGGCGTTGCAGGCGGAGACGTATTGATCGGCAGAATCAGCCCGCCAAGATTCCTTGAAGAATACAAGGAATTCGAGGTCAAAGGACCATCGATGCGTGACACGTCCGTGGACATGCGTCCTTCAGAAACCGGCATTGTTGACGCTATTTTCATTACAGCATCAGGGGAAGGAAGCAAGCTTGTCAAAGTCAGAGTCCGGGACCAACGTGTCCCAGAACTGGGCGACAAATTTGCTTCTCGCCATGGACAAAAAGGTGTCATCGGACTCATAGTTCCCCAGGAGGATATGCCTTTCACGGAAGACGGCATCGTGCCCGACCTGATAATAAATCCGCATGCTATACCTTCGAGAATGACCGTTGGACAGTTCATAGAATCGTTGGCTGGAAAGGTCGCGTCTGCAAGAGGCAAACCTGTTGACGGAACACCCTTCTCAAACGAAGGACCCAGCGAACTCAGAGCAGAACTGATTAAATTGGGCTTCAGCAGCACAGGCGCCGAGGTCTTCTACAGCGGGGTAACAGGGCAAAAATTTGTTGCAGACGTTTACGTCGGTGTTGTTCACTATCAGAAATTGCATCACATGGTTGCCGACAAGATTCACGCAAGAGCAAGAGGACAAGTGCAGATGCTGACAAGACAGCCAACTGAAGGCAGAGCCAGAGGCGGCGGCCTCAGGTTCGGTGAAATGGAACGTGACTGCCTCATCGGTCATGGCGCTACAATGCTTCTCAGAGACAGGCTGCTGGAAGAATCTGACAAGTACACACTCTACATCTGCGAAACCTGTGGACACATAGCCTACTACGACATGAAGCAGAGAAAGTACGTGTGCAAGCTCTGTGAAGACAAGGCGAAGATTTCGCCGGTGATTGTGTCTTACGCCTTTAAGCTTCTGCTGCAGGAGTTGATGAGTCTCTGTATATCGCCCAAATTGGCACTTAAGGAGAAGGCATAGTATGTCGGCAGAAGAAATTGTCAGGAAAGTCGTTGATGAGATAAACTTCGGCATGTTCTCGCCGCAAGATGTGCGCAAGCTTTCGGTTGTGGAAATTCAAACTCCCGATACTTACGATGAAGACGGTGCTCCGATCTCTGCTGGTTTGATGGATGGAAGGCTTGGGACACTCGAGCCGAGACAGAGATGCAAGACCTGCGGCAACACTGCAATTCGTTGTCCAGGACATTTCGGTCACATCGAACTCGCGGTTCCGATAGTACATATTGAATTCACCAAAATAATATACGACCTGTTAAGAGCCACGTGCCGCAACTGTGGACGCATACTACTTTCAGACGACGTCATAGAGAAAGCCAAGACGAGGGTTCAGAAAACAAAGGAGCTGCTAGGCCTGGTTCCAGATGAAGTTTACAAGGCGATCATGCAGGAAACGAAGAGAAAGCAGTGTCCACACTGCGCTGCTGCGCAGTACAAGATGACTTTTGAGAAGCCGACGAAGTTCAGTGAGCAGATACCTGAAAGCGGTTCAGAACCGTTGACTCCGAGCATGGTAAGAGAAAGAATGGAACGCATCACTGACGATGATCTTGAACTCTTAGGATTCAACCCGAAGGCAGCCCGTCCCGAATGGATGGTGTTGCAGGTTCTACCTGTTCCCCCAGTCTATGTTCGACCTTCAATAACATTGGAATCTGGAATCCGTTCAGAAGATGATTTGACTCACAAGCTTGTAGACATCATCCGCATAAACCAGAGACTCAAGGAAAACATGGATGCAGGGGCTCCTACACTCATTATTCAGGACTTATCAGAGCTTTTGCAGTACCATGTGACGACATATTTCAACAACGAAGCCTCAGGAATTCCGCCAGCACGACATCGCTCTGGAAGAGCTCTTAAGACGTTATCACAAAGGTTGAAAGGAAAGGAAGGCAGATTTAGAAGCAACCTTTCAGGAAAAAGAGTAGATTTCTCAGCTAGAACGGTCATTTCTCCCGACCCTAATCTTGACATAAATGAAGTCGGTGTTCCGCTCGAAGTGGCAATGCGGTTGTCGGTACCTGAAAAGGTGACCGAATGGAACATCGAAGAAATGCGGAATCTTGTAAAGAATGGCCCTGAGAAATATCCTGGTGTTCTTTACATCATTAGGCCTGACGGTAAACGCATAAGACTGGAATTTGTTGTGGACAGGGAGAAAATTGCTGACGCTATTGAACTTGGGTTCGTTGTTGAGCGGCATCTGAGGAATGGTGATATAGCCATCTTCAATCGTCAGCCTTCGCTTCACCGTATGTCTATAATGGCGCATTACGTTCGGGTTCTGCCATACAAAACGTTCCGTTTGCATCTATGTGTTTGTCCACCTTACAATGCGGACTTCGACGGCGACGAAATGAACTTGCACATTCCGCAGAGCGAAGAAGCTCGAACAGAAGCGCTATTGTTGATGCAGGTTCAAGACCAAATTCTTTCGCCGAGATTCGGAGGACCGATAATAGGCGCTATCAGAGACTTTATAACGTCTGCATACTTGTTTACGAGAACGTCCACTTACCTGACGAGAAGCGAAGTCAACAAGCTGCTGTTGGCATCGAAATACGATGGCGAAATGCCTCAACCCAAAATCAAAGAACCTCAGCCAATGTGGACTGGAAAACAAATTTTCAGCCTGTTTCTACCTAAGGACATGAACTACGTTTTGAAGGCTAACATCTGTCAAGGATGTACAAAGTGTTTAGAAGAGGAATGCAAGCATGACGCTTACGTTGTCGTGAGGAACGGTGAGCTTGTAAGCGGTGTGATTGACAGGCGTTCGATTGGTGCCGAGCAGTCTGAAAGCCTTCTGCACAGGATAATCAAGGACTATGGCACGCAAGCAGGACGCGAATTCCTCAACAAGATAACAAGAATGTTGAAGACCTACATATCAATGCGCGGCTTCACCTACGCTTACAACGAGCTGGTTTTATCCCCAAAGGCCGAAGACAGAATACATAAGACGATGGAAAGGATCGAGAAGAAAATAGAAGATCTCATAGAAAGCTATCGCAAGGGCACGCTGCCTAGGCTTCCAGGGCAAACATTGGAGGATTCGTTTGAAATATACGTTATGAACGAGCTGGCAAAGGCGAGGGATGAATCTGGCAAGATAGCTGATGAAGATTTCACCTTGGAGAATTCAGGCATCGTCATGACTAGGACTGGCGCAAGAGGCTCAAGCCTGAACATCGGTCAGATAAGCGCTTGTGTGGGACAACAGTCAGTGCGTGGAAAAAGAATACTCCGAGGGTACGTTGACAGAGCTTTGCCGCATTTCCAAGCAGGAGATCAACGCCCCAAGGCAAGAGGGTTCGTGTATTCTTCCTACCAGACTGGACTTGACGTTGTCGAGTTCTTCTTCCACGCTATGGGCGGAAGGGAAGGTCTTGTCGACACAGCAGTTAGAACGCAACAGAGCGGTTACATGCAGAGACGACTGATCAACGCGCTTGAACACATACGTCTTGAATATGACGGAACAGTTCGCAACTCAGCTGGAGACATAATTCAGTTCCAATACGGTGAAGACGGCGTTGACCCGGCTAAAAGCGACCACGGGAAGGCAGTGAATGTAAGCCGTCTAGTTGATCAAATACGAATTGGAAAAGAAAAAGGAAAATCTGCAACAGCTGATTTCATCAAAGAAGAATTGGACAAAGT
>Ga0315281_10009520_pt1 | contig 13482 bp, 9 predicted proteins | sample YL17G07_0_MG_FD_204540 | JGI IMG/M metagenome (GOLD analysis project Ga0315281, IMG submission 204540) | Sediment microbial communities from Yellowstone Lake, YNP, Wyoming, USA - YL17G07_0 | ecosystem: Environmental > Aquatic > Freshwater > Lake > Sediment | place: USA: Wyoming | collected...
CCTCCACGACATCAGACCCCTTCAGGGCCTTGAGATCGTTCAGGAGGGCCTCCACGGCGTACCGGTCCGCCGCGACGTCCACGGGCTTCGCGAGCTTCCACGCCTCGCCCGCGCGCACGATCTCGATTGTCGCCGGCACGATCCTGGCCCGGCGGATCACGATGCGCGTCACCTTCGCGGGATCGATCGCGAGGAGGGTCTTCTGGCGCAGGTCGTTCACGGTCTTCCGGAAGCTGTCCGCGCTCCACGTCGCCACCGTGAACGGCGTCGCGGTGCCCTCGGGAAGGACGAAGTAGGCGGAATCCGTCGGGTTCTTGGCGCCGACGAGGAGGACATGCGCCTTCCCCTTCTTGTCCTTGAACGAGGCGCGGAACTTCGGGGTCGTGAGCCCGAACGGGGTGAGGTCGGGCGGCGCCTCGAGCTTCCGTTCCACCTCGGGCGCGGCGAGGTGGCGGGCCACCTGGTCCACGGCTTCGCCGTCCGCTTCCAGCTTCTGGGGAGCCGTTATCCACCAGCTGCCGTCCTTCTCCTTCCCGCAACTGAGGCTCCTGTTCGTCGCCAGGTCCTGGAGCTCGAAGGAAACGACGTCCTCGGCCTTGACCTGCCAGGGCCGGTCCTTCTTCTCCTCCTTCGGCTTGGTCTCGTAGACGGCGACGTACGCTCCCAGCGCGGCCACGATTGTGAGGGCGAGAACGGTCTGGACCCAGCGTTTCATCCGGACGAACCTGTCGCTACGGGCCGTTCAGGAACTTGAAATCCATCCGCTGCCCGCAGGGGCCGTTGCGGCTTCGCAACGGCCTCTACAGCGACCGCCGCCGCCACCACGCCCACACGCCCGCGACGACGACCCCGAAGGGGAAGACGATGAGGGAGACCGTGAACATGATGTTCCTCTTCACGTTGTCGAGGTAGATCTTGCGGTCGTCACGCTGTTTCGGGCGGATCGAGATCGACTGGGTGGAGCCGGTCAGCCAGTTGACGGCGTTGGCAAACAGGTCGAAACCCGTCTCGACCGCTCCGCGCAGGCTGTTCGTCACGAACTGCGTGTTCCCGAACACGACGAGCTTCGGGGCCGGCTGGGGAGGGGCCTCCGCCGGCACCGCCGGGGTCGCGGACGCGGGGGGGTTGACGCTGACGGCGGCGGCCAGCGTCAACGGCCCCCGCTTGTCGGTGCCGGCGTTGAACTTCGGGGTCTTCTCCGTCCGCCAGTCAGCCTCGAGCCAGCCCTCGTTCGTCGTCTTGAGCAATGGCGCCACGGTTCCGCCGGTCACGGTCCCCAGCGCCATGGCCCGGGCGGAGGGGAGGATGACGGCGACGCCCTGCTTCATCAAGTCTTCCGTGATCCGGTGACTCTCGTACATGGGGGCCGGGACCAGCGGGCCCGCGAACGGGTAGAAGCTCCTCGGGTCTACGGCCAGCCCGGTCAGGGGCGTGATACCCCAGGGCTTGAGGACCTCCCCGAGTCCCTCGGGCGAGGTCGCGTCGAGCAGGACGAGAAGCCGGCCGTTCTTCGCCATCCAGTCGCCGAGCACCTTCCGTTCCGGCGCCGGGATCGCGCGCGTGCCGCCCGCCATGACTATGAGGTCCGCGTCGGCCGGGACCTTCCCGTCCTTGATGATGCTGAACGAACGGACGACGAAGTTGTCCCGCTCCAGCGCGGCCTTCAGCGACCCGACGCCGTTGTCGGTCGTGTCCATGATGGACCGCTCGCCGTGGCCCTCGAGGAAGTAGACCGTCTGCTGGCGGTCCGACGACACGGACAGGAGGGCGGCCGTGATCACGGGCTCTCCCTTGAACTCCCGCTGGGGCTGCTGGCCCTGGAACTGGTAGCCGAAGAGCTCCTGCGGGAGGATGTCCTTGCGCTTGCCCGCGCTTTCGATGACCACCGTGGGCTGGCTGTTGATCTTGTAGATGAACGCACGCTCGGGCTTGAGGTCGGGGTCCACGAACTCCACGTCGATCTGCTTGGAGGCATGGCGGTAGAGCTCCAGGAGGTCCCGGAGCTCGCCCGACTGCGTGTCGCGCGCGCCCGAGAAGACCGTCACCTTGACCTTGCGATCGAGGCCCTTCGCGATCTTCTTCGTCTGGTCCGAGAGGCTGAAGGTCCCGCTTGCCGTAAGGTCCGCTCTCCAGCTGTGCCGGGTCGTGATCACGTTGACGAGCGCGACCGCGAGGACCACGGCGGCGGAGAACAAGATGGCGTTGCTGCCGTGCCGCATCGAGGGCGAGAGGACGAGGCGGCGCACGAACGCGCGCTCCAGCCACGTCCAGCCCGCCGCCAGCAGGATCCCGGGCACGCCCGTCGCCCACAGCGTCCACGGCGGGGCCGCCAGGACGGCCCCGAGGACGATCCACAGCCCCAGGAACGCGGCTCCCGCGATTCCGATGATGCGGCTGCGTGCCTGCAGGACCCCGATCACCAGCGCCTCCAGTCCAGGGACCGGACGGTCAGGAAGGCGAAGATGCCGGTCAGGGACAGGCAGAAGACCACGTCCCCGGTGTCGAGGACGCCGCGGGCGAAGTTCTCGAACCGGCTCGAGATGGACATTCCTTCGAGGAAGTCGCCGAGCGGGCCGCCGACCTGGGGGCTGAACCAGGAGATGATGAAGAGCAGGAGCGCGATCCCGAACCCGATCACGACGGCGACGATCTGGTTGTCGGTGAGGCTCGAGGCGAACATGCCCGCCGACATGAAGGCGGTGCCCATGAGGATTATTCCGAGGTAGCCGGTCAGCAGGGGCCCCAGGTCGGGTCTTCCGAAGCTGACGAGCAGGACGGGGAACTCCAGCGTCAGGGCGATCAGGACGCCGAAGGTCAGGACCGCCCCCAGGAGCTTGCCGATCACGAGTTCCGCCAGCGTGATTGGCGAGGTCATCAGGAGCTCGAAGGTCCCGAGCTTGCGCTCCTCGGCGAAGAGCCGCATCGTGATCATCGGCGAGGTGAAGAGCAGGGTGACGGCGATGTTGTGGAAGACGTAGCGCAGGTGCGCTTCCCGGGAAGACCCCACGATGACGTAGAAGAAGACGCCGAAGAGGAAGAGGTTCACGGCGGCCACGATGTAGAACACCGGGGAGGCGAAGGTGCAGAGCAGTTCCTTGCGGCAAACGGCCCAGATGCGCCTCATGCCGGATCAGCCCCCGCGCCCGTGAGCTTGAGGAACATATCCTCCAGGCTCATGGCGACGGAACGCAGGTCGAGGATGGGCCAGTGCCGGTCGAGGGCCAGCCGGGAGAGGTCCTCGCGGACGTCGCGGCCCAGCTCGCACTCGATGGAGAACGCGGCGGTGCCCGCCGCGGCCTCGGCGGGCGCGACCGAACGGATGCCCGGCAGGGCCCTGATGGCTTCCAGCGCTTCGTTGGCGGGCGCCCGGAGCTGGACGAACACGTGCTCCGCGCCCTTTAGTTTCCTCTCGAGGTCCTCCTGGGTGTCGATGGCCACGATCCGGCCGCGGTGGATGACGATGACGCGCGTGCAGATCTGGCTGATCTCCGAGAGGATGTGCGAGCTCAGGATGACCGTGCGGTGCGTCGCCAGCTCCTTGATCAGGGACCGGATCTCGACCACCTGGCTGGGGTCCAGTCCCACCGTCGGCTCGTCCAGGATCAGGAGCTCGGGGGAGTGAAGCAGGGCCTGCGCCAGCCCGACCCGCTGGCGGTACCCCTTGGAGAGGTGACCGATCACGCGGTGGCCGATGTCGGAGATGCCCGTCTGCCGCATCGCGACGGCCATCCGGTCGGGAACGTCGATCCGGGGCAGCTCGCGCAGGTCGGCCGCGAACTTGAGGTAGTCCCGAACCGTGAGCTCGGCGTAGACGGGAACGGTCTCCGGAAGGTACCCGATCAGCCGCCGGACCTCGATCGGCTCCTCCCCGACGTCGTGGCCGCCCACGCGGACCCGTCCGGCCGTGGGGGGAAGGTACCCGGTCAGGACGCGCATCATCGTGGTCTTGCCGGCCCCGTTGGGTCCCAGAAGCCCGACGATCTCCCCGCGCTCGACGCGGAACGACACCTCGTCCAGGGCGACGGTGGTGCCGAAGATCTTGCGTAGTCCCTCGACCTCAATCATCCTGCGGGTATCCATGATAGACGACTGGGCCGCCGCATTGTCAAGCCGCCGCGGCGGATGCTAGAGTCAGATCAGGGCGCCAGGCATTGTCCGACACTCGACGGCTCTTTCTCCTTGTTGCGGTGACGGCGCTGGCGGCGGGACGCCTGCCGGCGGCGCCCGTTCAACTGGAAGTGGAGGGCGTCTACCAGGACGGGATGTACGATGCCGCCGGGCTCGACCTCCTGAGAAACGTCAACGTGGGGCCGCGGCTGACGCCGGGCGTGCGGGTCTCCCTGAGCGCGTGGAGCTGGGCGCAGTCCTACTCGGCGGACCCCACGGCGCTCTGGACGCCCTTTGACGATTCGGGCGCGACGCACAACCTGACCCAGGTCATCAGGTTCTCGGCGACCGGGTTCGATCAGGCGGTCAGCCTCTGGCAGAGGATCTACCGCGTGTCGGAGTCGATGGACCTGGCGACGGGGCTGTCCGCCACCACGTACATGCCGAACGCCGTCAACTGGAGCGCGACGATGATCGTGATCCCGGACCTGGCCGGGCTCACTGGTCTTCCGGGCCGGTTCGCGTTCCGGGGACCCCGCGACACGACCCTCCTGCCGTCGAGGGACTACGAGGCCACCTTCCGGAGCTTCTTCTGCGACGACCCGCCGAACTGCAAGGCTCCGGCGATGACGGCGGGGGCGGAACTGGGGTTCTACGAGGTCTCGTACGGGAACCTCGTGGCCACGTACCTGCCGTTCAAGGCGGGCTCCTACACGGGGACTCCGCCGGGCGACTTCTACCTGGAGGGGATCACCTCGCCGGTCACGCTCGAGTGGCAGGTGCCCTACCCCCTGCCGCCCGGCGACGGGTGGGAGTACCGGTTCCGCGTGACGATGAACGGCTCCGGGTCGCCGGCGTCGCCCGCCTGCGCCCCGAACTGCTCGGCCACGCTGTGGGCGGACACGGTGACGGTCATGGCCAAGGGCCACCACATCCCGGTGAAGGGATTCATCCCCGATGGCGCGTGCGGCGTCGGGCTGAAGCCCTGCGGGACCCAATGCATTCCCGACGGCGCCCCGTGCGGATGGGACGCGGCGACGCTCTACGTGGACTCCGGCTCCTACGTCTCGCCCGTCTTCGACAGCCTCTCGAGCGAGACGGAGTGGAAGACCATCTTCTGGAACGTCGAGCAGAACTACACGGCCGGGGGATCGAACGGCTGGCCGCGCACGCCCGTGACGATCAAGTGGCGGGTCGGGAACTCGCTCGACCCCCGGACGTGGCTGGAGAAGCCGGAGTGGTACACGTGGACGATCCCGAACACGGTCACCTGCTCCGGCGAGGAGATCAACTGCGCTTCCACGAGCTGTGCCCTGGGCCCGTGCGACTGCTCCAACGGCCAGCGGCCCGCGGCGTTCCCTTGCCTCGGAGGGGAGCCCGATCCGTACCGGGTGCCGATGCCGAACACGGGGACGACGTCGCTCTACAGCGACGGGACCGCGACCTACGCGAAGGGAAGGTACTTCCAGTACGAGGTGGACTTCACCGCCCAGACCGCGAATGACCCCTATCCCCCGGAGGCCGATCCGCCCTACCTCGCCCGCGAACTGCACGACGCGCTCCGCCCGTTCCTGAACGGGATCCAGGTCACCTACCAGCCGGCGCGCGGGCAGGTGCTCTCGAAGACGGTCCGGCCCTCCCAGTTGCGCAAGTGGAAGTCCGTGTCCTTCGAGGCCGACACCGCGTCCGGCGGCAGCGTCACGGTTGACGTTCTGGACGAGCACGGCATCCCGCTCTTCACGAACATCCCGTCCGGGTTCAGCCTGGCCGGGCTGGACTCCGACCGCTACCCGGCGCTCAAGCTCCGGGCCACGGTGGACAACGGGGGCCTGCCGCACCAGCGTCCGTCCCTGCTGTCGTGGGAGCTCAGGTGGGACACCTTCAGCGAGCCCCTGCTCCTGAACCGCAACGCCATCAACCTCTCGCAGGACGAGACCTGCCGGATCACGATCGTGATCACCGCGGCCCGGCCCGGCGCGCTCACGATCCACGACAGCTCGGGCCAGCTCGTGAAGACGCTGTTCGACGGCGTGTTCCCGGCCGGCGTCCAGACGTGGACCTGGAACGGCGTGAACCTGAACGGCCAGCGGGTGGCGACGGGCGTCTACTTCGTCTCCCTGCACGCCAAGGACGTCCGGCGCGTCAAGAAGCTGGCGGTCTCCCGATGAAGCACGGCGTCGCCCTGACCCTGCACGCGCACCTGCCGTTCGTGCTGAATCACGGCCGCTGGCCGCACGGCGCCGACTGGCTCAACGAGGCCGCCGCCGAGACGTACCTGCCGCTCCTGGCCGCGATGCGGAACCTCGAGCGCGACGGCGTCCCGTTCCGGATGAACATCGGGCTCAGCCCCGTGCTCTGCGAACAGCTCGATTCCCCGGCCTTCCGCACGGAGTTCTCGATGTACCTCGACACCAAGATCCGGGCGGCCCGCGAGAACGCGGCCGGGTTCGCCTCGAAGGGCGAGACCGCGCTCGAGCGGCTCGCGCGCCGGTGGGAGGGATTCTACGAGGGGACCCGGGACCAGTGGTGCAACCAGTGGGGCGGGAGCGTCCTCGACGGGTTCCGGCACTTCCTCAAGGCCGGGAACCTCGAGATCCTGACCTGCGCCGCGACGCACGGGTACATGCCGCTCCTGGGCCGCGACACGGCATGCCAGGCCCAGATCCGGATCGCGGTGGCCACCCACCGCCGGCACTTCGGCGTCATGCCCCGCGGCATCTGGCTTCCCGAGTGCGCGTACCGGCCCAGGTACGTCTGGTCCCCGCCCGTGGGCGCCCGCTGGCCGGCCGTCGCCCGCAAGGCCACGGACGAGTTCCTGTCCGAGTCGGGACTGACGTTCTTCGTAATCGACACGCACATGCTGCGCGGCGGCCAGGCGGTCGGGATCTACCTCGCCCGGTTCGAGGCCCTGCGCCGCCTCTGGTCGCGGTTCGAGCGCGAGACCCGGAAACCCCTGGATGCGGAGCGGTCTCCCCACCGGCCCTACTGGGTCCACTCGAGCCCCGAGGGCCGCGCGCCCGTGTGCGTGTTCACCCGCGACCCCGACACCGGGATCGTGGTCTGGAGCGGCGAGCACGGCTATCCCGGCGACGGCTGGTACCTGGACTTCCACAAGAAGCACTTCCCCGGGGGCCTGCGGTACTGGCGCGTGACCCGGCCCAAGTCGGAGCTCCACGAGAAGGAGATCTACGAGCCGGACCGGATCGAGGCGCGGCTGGACGAGAACGCCGCCCACTTCGTCGACCTCTCCCGGCGCCTGCTGGGCGCCCCCGGGGCCGACGGTCCCAAGATCCTGACCGCCCCCTACGACGCCGAGCTTTACGGCCACTGGTGGTTCGAGGGCGTGCGATTCCTGGAGAAGGTGCTGCGCGGTTTCGCGGCCTGTCCGGACGTCGAGACCGTGCGGCTGGGCGACCACCTCGAGGCCCACCCGCCCGAGGAGGTCATCTCCCTGCCCGAGGGATCCTGGGGCCAGGGCGGGTTCCACTGGATCTGGCTCAACGAGAACACGCAGTGGACGTGGGACCGCGTCTACGACGCCGAGGACCGGATGGAGAAGCTGGCGGGCGAGCTGACCCGGCGCGAGCAGGCGGGCGTGCCCGGGACCCGGCGCCTCCGCGAGGTGCTGGGGCTGGCGGCGCGCGAGCTCCTGCTTCTCGAGTCGTCCGACTGGCAGTTCCTGATCTCGACCTGGAGCGCCCGGGACTACGCCGAGATGCGGCTGGCGCGCCACGCGGGCGACTTCGCGTCCGTCGCCGGGATAGCGGACAAACTCCTTACGGGTCAGGCGCCGGGCGACGACGAGGAGGTCCTGCTCGCGAATCTCGCGAACCGCGACTTCGCCTTCGCCGGCGTCGACCCCGCCCTCTGGGCGAGAGTGGAGCACCCGTAGGCCCGAAGACGGGCCTTCGTCGAAGGTGGCGGTGTTGAGCGCGAGGTCTTCGACGCGCAACAGGGCCCCCGTGCTGGCGGCGGGAGGGCGCACGGCGTACCGCATCGTCCTTCCGCACGCGCCCTCGCCTTCCCAGCGGTTCGCGGCGGGGGAGCTCCGCCGGTTCTTCCGCGCCATGACCGGGGCGACGCTTCGGATCGTGACCGACCGCGCCCGCGCCGTCCCGCACGAGATCCTGGTCGGCGACAACGCGCGGCTGCGCGAGCTCGGGATCGCCGTCGACTGGGCGGCGCTGGGCGACGAGGGCTTCCTTCTGCGCACCGCGGGAACCCGCCTTATCATTGCGGGTTCCCGGGTCCGCGGCACGCTGTACGGCGTCTACGGGCTCCTTGAAGATCACTGGGGATGCCGCTGGTACACGGCGTCGGTGAGCCGTATCCCGAAGCGGCGGCGAGTGGCCCTGCCCCGGGTTGACCGGACCTGGGTTCCCAGGCTCGAGTACCGGGAGTCGTACTGGACCGAGGGGTTCGACGCCGACTGGGCGGCACGCAACCGCCAGAACTCGGCCCGGTCGAGGCTGGACGAGAAGCACGGCGGCAAGATCGTTTACGAGGGGTTCGTCCACACCATGTGCCGCTGGGTGCCGGAGACGCTCTTCAAGACCCATCCCGAGTACTTCGCCCTCCGGGGCGGCAGGCGCCACGGCGGGCTGGCCCAGCGGTGCCTGACGCATCCCGCGGTGCTCCGGATCACGATCGAGAACGTGCGCAAGGCCCTGCGCCAGCACCCCGAGGCGAACATCGTCTCGGTCTCGCAGAACGACAACGGGGAGTATTGCGAGTGCCCCCCGTGCCGGGCCCTTGACCGGCGGGAGGGGTCGCACGCGGGGACCATGCTCACGTTCGTGAACAAGGTCGCGGAGGCGCTCGAGCGGGAGTTCCCGCACGTGGCCTTCGACACGCTCGCCTACCAATACACCCGGAAGCCGCCGAAGCGCGTGCGGCCGCGGCACAACGTCATCGTCCGGCTCTGCACGATCGAGTGCTGTTTCTCGCACCCGCTCGAGGGCTGTCCCGAGGCGACGAACACTTCACTCGTCCGGGACCTCAAGGGCTGGAGCCGGCTGACCCGGAGGGTCTACATCTGGGACTACACGACCGACTTCGTCCACTATCTCCTGCCGTTCCCGGACCTCGATGTCCTGGACAAGAACGTCCGGACGCTGATCCGGTACGGGGCCGCGGGCATCTTCGAGCAGGGGAACTACTCCAAGGGCGGCGGCGGCGCGCAGTCGGAGCTGAAGGTGTGGGTGCTCGCCAGGCTTCTCGTGGACCCCAAGCTCAAGGTCGACGCCCTCATTCGCGAGTTCCACCGGGGCGTCTACGGACCGGCCGCGGGTCCCGTGCTGGCGGCGACGAATCTGCTCCGGCGGTCGATCAGGAAGAGCCGGGAGCATGTCCGGATCTTCGACGGCCCCGACCGCGGCTTCCTCGCGCCGCCGGTCCTGCGCGCGTGCGACCGGCTCTTGGACGGGGCGGAGAAGCTGGCGAAGAGGTCGAAGGACGCCGGACTGCGGTCACGGGTCGAGCGGGCCCGGATGCCGGTCTGGTACGCGATGTGCGCGCAGGCGGTGGAAGGCCCCGCGATCCTGGGGCCCGTCGTCGCCCGGCTCAAGGCCGCAATCCGGCGGCAGGGCATCACGAACACGACCGAGTGGCGGCCGCTGAAGCTGGACATGTCCCGGCTGGACCTCGCGCCGGTTCGCTGGCCCGTGGTCCCCGCGGTGCCCGGCACGATCGTGGTCGAGGACCATATTTTCAAGCTCTGGGGCGGGAAGCATCCGTGCGAGCTGGCGGCGGATGCCAGCGCCGGTGATGGTGCAGCTGTGCGCCAGCCGGGGGAATGCACCTGGTCGAACTTCGAGTGGGACCTGCCGACCACGGGTCCCAAGGGGCGGTTCCTCTGCCGCGCCCGCATCCGGGTGGACAAGCGTGGCGACAAGGGTCCTGCGTTTACGGTCGGCGTCTACGACCTCGACCCGCGCGGCACGGTAGGTGAGATGCGGGTCTCGGCCAAGGACGTTCCGGATTCGGAGTACCACTGGTACGACCTCTGCACCCTCACGATCGGCAAGGGCCGCTACGCCGTCGTCTCACCCGCGGGCAACGCGAAGAACATCGCCTCCATCTGGACCGACCGGTTCGAGCTGGTGCCCGTCAGGTCTTGACCCTCTCCCCGCGTTCCTGCGCGGGGAGAGGGCCGGGTGAGGGGTGCTCTCTATGACTTGCCGCTGTTGTCCCCCGGAAAGCGGAATGACTTACGTGACCCCTACAGTGGCTCGTGTTTCTTTGCAGTCACCGCTTCGCGAAGATCGCCGCGATGGGGAGGGCGAGTCCGGGAAACGCGGGCGAGTCCACACTGTCACCGGCCTCGAAATATCCGTGGGATTCGAAGGAGCCATTCCTCAGGACCAGCACCTCGATCGTCCCGGCAGCGGGATCGGCGATCCAGTACTCCGAGACACCGTTCCTGGCATAGAGCTCGCGCTTGACGATCCGGTCCCGTTCGGGACCCTCCGGGGAAAGCACTTCGACCACGAGGTCCGGTACGCCGCGGATCCAGTCCTGAATGATTGCCGCGTTCGACGCCCGGATGAACATGATGTCAGGCTGGACGATGTCCCCCGAGGGCAGGTGTACATCGAGCGGGGCGACGGCCACCTTGCCCAGTTCCCGCGCCTCCACGAACCCCGTGAGGTGCAAGAGGATTCTGGCGGTGACGTCCTGATGCGAGAACCGAGGCGATGGTGTCATGAAGAGATCTCCCCCGATCAGCTCAGCTCGCACGTTCTCCGGGAGCTTGAGGTAGTCCTCGATGGTCTTCCGCGGCTTGAGCTTCAGCATGGTCTGTGGCTTGATGGTACTCCGCATCTATCGACCCGGTCAAGCTCCGTCCAGCGGTCAACGCCTTCATCATGCAGATCGTGAAGGGTGTTTCCCTCGATGACCTGCGCGGATGCGTGGCCGCGGCCGAGCCGGGGCAATTGCGGGTAAGGCGTCCAGTACCGTAGCCGATTCGTCCGGAGCACTGGGTCCATCTGGACCGACCGGTTCGAGCCGGTCCCCGTCCGGCCCTGACCTTCTACCCGCGCCGGCCGGACCGCCAGAGGCGGTAGAGCTCCTCGGGTTTGACCTCGTGCATCCGGCGGCCGGACTTGGCCACCGTCCGTTCCAGTTCCCCGAATCTTTCAACGAACCGTCTGTTGGCGGCCTGGAGCGTCTCCTCGGGATTGAGGTCCAGGAACCGGGCGACCTTGGCCAGCGCGAAGAGGAGATCGCCCAGCTCGTGCGTGATCTCGGCGCGGCGGCCGCCGCGCAGGGCGTGCCGGAACTCGCCCAGCTCCTCGTCGAACTTGGCCACGGCTTGGCTGCGCCTCCGCCACTCGAACCCCAGCCGCGAGGCCTTGGACTGGATCCGGGCCGCCCGGTAGAGGGCCGGCAGGGACTTCGGGACGCCGGCGAGGCCGGACGATCCGGCGGGCTTCTCCGCATGCTTGATCAGCTCCCATTGCCTGAGGGCGCCCGAGGCCGAAACCGGCCTTCCGCGGGCGAAGACATGCGGGTGGCGGCGGACGAGCTTCTCGCAGTGGTGCCGGATCACGTCCTTGAGCCGGAACCGTCCCTTCTCCTCCTCGATCACGGCGTGAAAGACGATCTGGAGCAGAAGGTCCCCAAGCTCCTCGCGCAGGGCCTTCGGGTCCTTGCGGTCGATCGCGTCGAGGACCTCGTAGGTTTCCTCGAGGAGGCCCGCCTTGAGCGACTTGTGCGTCTGGCGGCGGTCCCAGGGACAGCCCCGCTTCGACCGGAGCCGGCGGACGATGCCGTGGAGCCGCTGGAGGGACATGACGAGAAGGTATCATAAACGACGGATGAACACCCGGAGGTTGGTCGCGGTGCTTCTTCTCCTCGCTCTTGGCGCGGGACGCTCGGCGGCGGATGACTCGGCGGCCGTCCCGCCGCCCCCACGGCGCGGCGGCTGGTGGATCTGGTTCCTGCCCGGCGGCGGGCAGTTCTGGCTGGGGCAGACCGGCGCCGGGATCCGGTACGCGGCCGGGACGGTCGGGCTCGCGGGCTGGGGCGCCTGGGCCGAGAACAGGCGGTCGACCGGCGAGACCAACGCGCCGCTCGTCTGGGCGCAACAGCTCTACGTCGTCTCGTTCTACGACGCCCGCCGGGATCTGCTCCTCCGCTACGGTGCTACTGATCGCCTGGATCCGAGCAAGGTCTCGACGCTCGCGGCCGCGCCGTTCAGTCCCCGGTACCTCCTCGATCCCTGGGTGATCGGGTTCGCGGCCGCCGCCGTCGGCATCAATGCGCTCTCGGTAAGACCACACGCCCCCGGGCGCGGGTTCCGGGCGGTCCGATCCATCTCGTACCTGGGCGACGGGTACAACCGGGACGGGGGAACTGCCGCGCTGGGCGCCTACTGGATCCCGGTTAGCTGGGGCGCCGGGGAGGCGGAGGAGATGCTCTTCCGCGGGACGCTTCAGGCCGACTGGGAGGGGAAGTGGGGTACGGTTCCGGGCTGGCTGGCGGCATCCGGGGTGTTCGGGCTCTGCCACCTGACCCACCCGCGCCGGGCGGAATCCTGGGAGCAGGCGGGGTTCGCGACGCTCGCGGGCCTCTGGCTCGGCTGGCGGTACCAGCGGACCGGGTACCGGCTGGGGGAGCCCATAGCTTCCCACGCGTGGTTCGACATCGCGGCGGGGGTTACGGCTTTCTGCCTGGACCCGGAGGAGAACCCGCTGGGGGCCAAGATCCGGTTCGGCTTTTAGCGCCGTCCTGGCGCTCAGCGCACGACCAGTTTCAGCCGCTCGTCCAGCCCGCCGCCCGTGACCCGGATCACGTACACGCCCCGGGACACGGGCATCTCGTCTTCCGTCTTCCCGTCCCAACTCGCGAGCCACTGCCCACTCTCCATCGCTGTCAGTCTTCGCAGGGTCCGCACCAGCCGGCCCGAGGCTGTGTAGACCTTGATGACGACGGGGGAGCTGTCCTTGGGCGCTATCCGGGCCAGCACCACCTCGCCGCGGGCAGTCGAGAGGACGTTCCGGTCCAGCGCAGCTCCGGGGCTGGTGAGGACCAGCGAATTCGGCGGAGGCGGCGGCTCCTCGATTCGAGGCTCCAGGAGAACTGTGGCGGAGGAGGCAACGAGCATGGTTGTGCAAGAGGCAAGATCGTAGCCTGTTACGGAACCGGTGAACGAAGCGATCCCGATTCCTGAAGCGCTGAAGGTCCACTCGAAGGTCTGCACCCACCTGGGGGGCAGGAACGGAGTGCCAGAAGGCACCGGACCGCCAACGAGGCTCGCGAGTCCGCTGCCCAAGTTGGCGACGAGCGATGGCACGAGATTCGCCATTACGAAGTCTCCCATGTTCGTGACCGTGAGGGTCACCGCGAACCAGCGCCCAACGTGCTGGCTGC
>Ga0315281_10009521_pt1 | contig 13482 bp, 12 predicted proteins | sample YL17G07_0_MG_FD_204540 | JGI IMG/M metagenome (GOLD analysis project Ga0315281, IMG submission 204540) | Sediment microbial communities from Yellowstone Lake, YNP, Wyoming, USA - YL17G07_0 | ecosystem: Environmental > Aquatic > Freshwater > Lake > Sediment | place: USA: Wyoming | collected...
AGTCCCCGCCCCCCGGCATTCGGCGCACGGGACCAGCCGGTTAAGTTTGATCCTGGTCTGGAGGCCTTTGATCGCATCCGCAAAGCTGACGGTCATGGTGTAGAGCAAGTCCTCACCGCGCTCGGCGACCGGCGCGCGCTGACGCCCCCGGCCCCCGAAGAGGTTGTCGAACAGGTCCTGGAACGAGGAGCTGCCGAAATTGGAGAAATTGAACCCGTCGAACCCCGAGGCCCGCGGACCTTCGGCGCCCGGCGGAGGGACATCGCCGACGAACCCGTACTGGTCATACTGGCCGCGCTTCTTGGGGTCGCTCAGGACCGAGTAGGCTTCCTGGATCTCTTTGAACTTGGCTTCGGAGGACTTGTCCCCGGGATTCAGGTCGGGATGGTACTTACGGGCCAGCCTCCGGTAGGTTTTCTTGATCTCGGGCAGGGCGGCCTTCCGCTCAACCCCCAGGATCTTATAATAGTCTTTGTCCATAGCGGACCTGATTCGTCTCGGGCCGAGCTCGCGCCCGGCATCGAAGCGAAGTCATTATACCAGATATGCGGGCCCGCGCCGAAGGCTCAGGAGCGCTTGTCCTCGTCCACCACCTCGGCGTCGATCACGTCGTCGTCGGAGCCGCCGCCCGGCTTGGGACCCGGCGCTCCCCCGGCCTGCTGCTGCGCGCCGCCCGCCTGGGCCTGCGGCTGGCCGGCCTGCTGGTACATCATCTCGGTGAGCTTGTGCGAGGCCCGGGTCAGCGATTCCACGGCCTGCTTGATCTTGTCCAGGTCATCGGTGACGATGGCTTTCTTGGTGTTCTCGATCTCGGTCTGGACGCGGCCCGCATCTTCGGACGGGATCTTGTCCCCGTTCTCTCGGAGCAGTTTTTCCAGGCTGTAAACCAGCTGGTCGGCCTGGTTCTTGGCGTCGATCACGTCCCGCCGCTTCTTATCCTCCTGAGAGTGGGACTCGGCGTCCTTGACCATGCGGTCGATCTCTTTCTCGTCGAGCCCGCTGTGACCGGTGATCGTGATGGCCTGCTGCTTGCTCGTGCCCATATCCTTGGCCGAAACGTGGAGGATGCCGTTGGCGTCGATGTCGAAAGTCACTTCAATCTTGGGAATGCCCCGGGGTGCCGGCGGGATGCCGTCCAGGTGGAACTTGCCCAGGGTCCGGTTGTAAGAGGCCATCTCCCGCTCGCCCTGGAGGACATGGATCTCCACGCTCGGCTGGCTGTCCGAAGCCGTGGAGAAGACCTCCGTCTTCTTGGTGGGGATGGTGGTGTTGCGCGGGATCATCTTAGTAAAAACGCCGCCCAGGGTTTCGATGCCAAGGGTCAGGGGTGTGACATCCAAGAGCAGGACGTCCTTAACCTCGCCGGACAGGACCGCGCCCTGGATGGCCGCACCGACCGCCACGACCTCGTCGGGGTTGACGCCCTTGTTGGGCTCTTTGCCGAAGAGGTTGCGCACGGTCTCCTGGATCTTAGGGATACGGGTCGAACCGCCGACCAGGATGACTTCGTCGATGTCCTCGGGCTTCAAGTTGGCGTCGGACAGGGCCTGTTGACAAGGCCCGACGGACCGCTGGACGAGGTCGTCCATGAGCTGTTCGAGCTTGGCCCGGGTGAGCTTCATCAGAAGATGCTTGGGCCCGGACGCGTCGGCGGTGATGAAGGGCAGGTTGATCTCCGTTTCCATGGTGGTGGACAGTTCCATCTTGGCCTTTTCTGCGGCTTCCTTGAGCCTCTGGAGGGCCATCTTGTCCCGGGTCAGGTCGATGCCCGATTCCTTCTTGAACTCGGCCGCCAGCCAGTCCTGGACGCGCTGGTCGATGTCGTCGCCGCCCAGGTGGGTGTCGCCGTTGGTTGACTTGACTTCGACCACGCCCTGGCCGACTTCCAGGATGGAGATGTCGAACGTGCCGCCGCCGAAATCGTAAACGGCGATGGTCTGGTCCTTTTTTTTATCCATGCCGTAGGCCAGAGCCGCGGCCGTGGGCTCGTTGATGATGCGCACCACGTCCAGCCCGGCGATCGTGCCCGCGTCCTTGGTGGCCTTGCGCTGGCTGTCGTTAAAATAAGCAGGCACGGTGATGACCGCCTTTTCCACTTTCTCGCCCAGGTAATCTTCGGCGGCCTTCTTCAGCTTCTGCAGGATGAGGGCCGAGATCTCGGGCGGAGAAAATTTCTTGCTTATGGCCTCGATGCGCACATCGCCGTTGGACTCTTCCAGGACTTTGTAAGGGACTTGCTTGACCTCCTGGTTCACCTCGGAATAGCGCCGTCCCATGAAGCGCTTGATGGAATAGATGGTGTTTTCAGGGTTCGTGACACGCTGACGTTTGGCGACCTGTCCCACCAGCCGCTCGCCTTTGGCCGTGAAACCGACGACCGAGGGTGTGGTCCTACCGCCTTCCTCGTTGGAGATGACCGTGGGTTTGTCGCCTTCCATAACGGCAACAACGGAGTTGGTTGTTCCCAAATCGATTCCGATTGTCTTTGCCATAATATGCCTCCTCAATCAAAGATTAATATAATACCTTAGCATTATATTGTCAAGGATATATAAATAATATTTATTATATAGTATAGATAGCCTACTATTAAATGACAATATAGTTAGTGAAGATTATGAAAACTAGTCTGTTTTAAGCAGGATGAGGCCTTTCATCCCGTTCGAAAAAGACCAGCACAGTGTGCCGGCATCGACCGGCTCGACCAGACTGATCCGCATTACTCGCGCCCCGGGCTTGAAAGCGGCCCACCAAACAGATTGCGCTTCTTCGAAGATGCCTTGCTGTAAAGAAAGCTCCCAATGGCTGAGGAACGAAAGAAGCTTCTCTTTCTGCGAGGAGATGTGAATCTTCAGGTCGTTTTCGAGGGTCAGGACGTAATCGGCGGGCATGTCCTTGGCTTCCAGGGCCGAGAGTTCGTAGCTCCCGATCTCTTCGGCTTTTTTGGGGTCGATGTGTTTTCGCTTCGGCACGACGATCGCCTGCTTGGAAACGAGCGTCGTGGACACGATCGGCCAGGCTAACGCCCGGCAGCTGAAGCGGACCATCTTCCACTCTTTCAAGACGACGCCCTTGGCCTTGAACTGGATGACGCTGTTCGCCGCGTCGATGACAAAATAGACCGCGTTCGTTTCAGCCAGGGCGAGCTCCGCTTCGGCCTTCTTGTTATGCCAGAAAAGCTGCGACCGCTCGTCCGAGGCCAGGCTCAGCCCGAGGGTCACACCGATGAGCGCCGTCAGGAGGGCTTTTTTCATGGGGCTAAAATATAATGATCTTCGACCCGACCGAGGCCGTTTTATAGACCGCCTCCAGGTCCGCGTCCCCGACCCGGACGCACCCATGGGTCACGTTCCGTCCGAGCATCCGCGTGTAAAGCGTGCCGTGGATGAAAAACCCGTTGCCGAAGCTCAGGGCATACTCGCCCAGGACGCCGCCCTCGACCCGCTCGTCCAGCCGTTTGGGCACGGGCTTCCCCTCTTCGATAAAGGCCCAGTCCGGCCGGACCCAGTAGGGGTCGCGGATCATGGCCTTGACCGAAAAGACGCCTCGGGGAGTATCGAAGACCCACGACCGCCGACCGTTCGGGTCTTCAAGGACATTGCCGCTTCCGGTGGAAACGATGCCCCGGCGAAGGACCTTGTCCCCCCGTTTCATGGTCAGTATGTTCTGGCCGGTGTCGATGATGATGTACACGCCCTGGGGCGCGTTCCGCCTGAGCTGGCCCGCCAGTTCCCTGCTCTTGGCCTTGAGCGCTTTCAGCGCCGGCAAGGCGGGAGCGGATACATAGCTTTGCCGCTCGACCCGGACCTGGCGCTGACGGACCATCACCACCGAGGCGGCGCCGATCAAGACCAGGCTCACCAAGCCGGACAGGACCCACGGGACGAATTTCTTATTTGTCATGGGGCAAGGCCAGGTTCAAGGATTTGAGGATCTCCTCCTCGCTTTTCAGGGTTCCGACGATCGTGACCGCTGTCCCGATCTCGGCCAAGCTGTAGAGCTTGTCCATCACCTCGTTGTCCACAGCGACGCATCCCTCGGTGACGCCGTCCCTCCCCCCCCCGTGAATCTCGATCAGGCCTCCGATCGAGGCCGAGGCCGGGAGGAGTCCCATCTTCCTGGCCCGGGCGAATTCCTTCCAGTCCTCGTCGTTGGGATAGTTGATCATCAGAGCCTTATAAAACTTGGTCCACGGGAACTTTTTGGTGACCCGGTACCGGCCCTCGGGTGTGGCGTCGTCGCCGGCCGAGATCTTATCGGACAGGCCGAAGCGGCCCAGGCCGATGCCGTATACGGCCAGCCGCTTGGCCCCTCGGTATACGGCCAACTCGCGTTCCAGCTTGGCGACGACGAAGACCGTGGTTCCCCTGGCGCGCGACTCGGCGACGGTCGCCTCCGCGTCCGTCTTCCAGGCCTTGGCCTGCTCGGAGTCGAAATAGCGGGTCAGCAGGGACAGGATGGTTTCCTGCCCGGCCCTGAAGAAATCCTCGGCTTCGGCAATCTTGCCGGCTGCGCCGTCGAATCGGCCCTTGTCCAGGAGGATGCGGGCCTCGGACATAGCAATCTCGGCCCGGGTCAGGCTGCTTCGGGCCAGCCGTCCTTCGTTCAGGGTCTGGGTGGTTTGATGCAGAGCTTCGAGCCGGTCGCGGAGCCCGTTCAATTCGGTCGTCAACGCCCGAGTCCTGTCGCGCTTGAGGGCCAAGATGGCCTGGGTGAGGTCGTTGCCTTTGGACAGGACACCCTGGAATTCCTTCTGCACATCCTGGTAATTGCGCAACCAGACGAACCGTGACTTCTCCTTGATGAAGTGGTCTTTGGCCAGGCGAAGAAGCGCCTTGTAATCGCCGTACCGGCCGGGGGTGAAAATAAGAGCACCGGCCCTCCAGAGTTCGTGCTCGAGCGTGTCCGCTTGGGCCGCCTCCGGAGGGACCGGTGGTGTTTTACATCCAGCGAAAAAAAGGCTCAGGACAAGGAGCGCTGCTGGAGCGAATCGAGATCTCAAGAATCACAAGACAGCGCGATTATTTCTTGCCCTTCACTTTGGCAATGGCGGCGTTGATCTGCTCGACGATGCTCATGGCCTTGTCCTTGATAGCCTTGGCCTGGTCGGCGGCGCCGACGTAGTCCTGGGCGTCAAGCGCGGTCTGGATCTGGGGGATGGCGTCGTTCAAGCCCTTGAGGTCGGCCTTGAAGGCTTCGATGTCGGCCTTGGTGCCCTTGCCCATGGGGGCCTTCTTCAACAGAGCTTCGGCGTCCTTGAGGGCGGTCTGGGCTTCGGTCTGGAGGGCCATGGCCGCGCTCTTGGCGGCTTCGATCTTGGCCGGGAGGGCGGCTTTCAGGGCCTCGGCGTCGGTCTTGACCTGGGCCAGGAGCTCAGTGGCCTTGCCGAATTTCTTGAAGAGCTTGCCTTCCTGTCCTTTGATCTCGTCCAGGGCGGCGGTCAGGTTGTCGTTGAGTTTCTTGAATTCCTCGGGGGCGTACTTGTCGGCGCCTTCCTTGGCCAAACCTTCGATCGTGGCTTTGGCCTCATCGAGGGCCTTGGCGGGCTTCGAGCCGCACGCCGAGAAGACAAAGGCGGCCACCAGGACCAGCACCGTGAGTTTCATCAGATTTTTCATTTTTTTATCTCTCCTTGTTTTCCGTGATCTTGTTTATGGGTTAACCAAAGGCCTCATTTCAAGACTGGGTCGCGGCCCCCGCCTCGGTCTATGGGGGGACTAAGGCATCTTTCCAGCTAAAATCAGTCTCGGATGGATCTCGCACCGTGAACGCCCCTTCCCCGTTATTCGATTCTCTTGTCTATTAATAAAAAATATAGCAAAAACCCTTTGAAAAGTCAACAAAAACAGGAGGGGCGGCGGTCCTTATTTATCCGGGTCGATGATGAATTTCTCCTTCATCAGCATCTGGACCTGGTCGCGGGATTCCTTGATGATCTTGGCCGCGATGTCGAACCGCTCCTTGGCCGGGATGTTGAACCGGGCCACGCCCTGCTCGATGGCCTTGCTGCCCACGGCCACGGCCTCGCGGGGGAAGACCTCCCACTCGTCCATGTTGGGGATGATGTATTCCTCGCTGATGCCGTTGTCCTCGGCGACCTTGGCCAGCTCGTTGGCCGCGGCGATGCACATCTCGTCGGTGATGGTCTTGGCCCGGACATCCAGGGCGCCGCGGAATATTCCGGGAAAGCCCAGGGAGTTATTGACCTGGTTCGGGAAATCCGAGCGGCCCGTGGCCACGATCCTGGCGCCGGCTTCCTTGGCTTCCCAGGGCCAGATCTCGGGCACGGGGTTGGCCTCGGCGAAGACGATGGAATCCTTGGCCATGGTCTTGACCCACTCCGGCTTGATGGTGCCGGGGCCGGGGGTCGAGACGCAGACGAGCACGTCGGCGCCCTTGATGGCTGTCGCCTTGTCGCCCTGGATGTTCTTGGGGTTGGTCCGGAGGCAGATGTCCCACTTTTCCTTGAACTTGGTCTGGAGGACGTCGCGGTCGGCGCGGTCCTTGGCCAGGATGCCCTTGGAGTCCACGGAGAGCATGTTGGCCGGGTTGACGCCGGCGGCCATCATCAGCCGAGCGATGTTGATTCCGGAAGCGCCGGAGCCGATGACCGTGGCCCGCACCTCGCCGATCTTCTTCTTGACGATCTTCAGGGCGTTGATCAGTCCGGCCACGGTCACGCAGGCCGTGCCCTGCTGGTCGTCGTGCCACACCGGGATCTCACATTCCGCCCGCAGGGTGTCCAGGATCTTGAAGCACTTGGGCTGGGAGATGTCCTCCAGGTTGAACCCGCCGAAAGTGGGCTGGAGGGCCTTGCAGATCTCGATGATCTTGTCCGGGTCTTTTTCGTTCAGGCAGATGGGGAAAGCATCCACGCCGCCCAAATATTTATACAGGAGGCCTTTTCCTTCCATCACCGGCAGGCCGGCCTCGGGTCCGATGTCGCCCAGCCCGAGGACCCGGGTGCCGTCGCTGATGACGGCCACGTTGTTCCATTTGTTGGTGTAGATGTAGGCCTTCTCTTTGTCCTTGGCGATCGCTTTGCACACGGCCGCGACGCCGGGCGTGTACCAGATGGCGAAGTCGGTGAAATCGCGGACCCGGCACTTGAGGGTCACGCCGACCTTGCCTCTGTAGAATTCATGAAGACGCATCGCGTCTTTGGACGGTTGCTCTGCCTTGGCCAACAATTCTTCCACCGTGACTTTTTTTTCCATTAGGAACCTCCTTGGGATATAAGCCGAAAAAAAGGTTCTTAATATACACCAATTCCCGGGAAAATTGAAGAACTATTTGGATGCGGGGCGGCCGGAAACGTGACGGAAAAGATACGTGGGGCCGACGCGCTCGACCCGGCCGAAAACGTGGACGGGGTCGTGCACGAACCCGTAGGTCCAGGAGCCGGCCAGGCCCTCGGCGAAGACCTTTTCCTTATTGGCTATGGTCTCGAGCGGGTCCAAATCGAAGCTCATGACGGACGATGAGCGCACGTGGGCCGCCGTGGGGACGAGGTCGCCCAGCACGACGAACACCCGGCCCCGGGATTCCACCCTGACGCTTTGATGGTGTCGCGTGTGACCCGGCGTCAAAAAGACCCGAACACCCGGGCAAACGCCCGCGTCGCCCTCGACCAACCTCAACCGTCCGCGAGATTCGAGCGGGAGAATGGTCTCGGCGAGGTAACTGGACTGCTCCCGCGGCGGCGGGTCGAGAGCGAAATCCCGCTCCCCTTTTTGGACGATGTATTCGGCCCTCGGAAAAGCAGGCTCACAGCTGCCGGATGCCCCGCGCACGGTGTTGCCGCCGCAGTGGTCGAAGTGCAGGTGGGTGTTGATGACGACCCCGATATCCTCTTCTTTGAACCCCAGCGCGTGCAGGGATTCGAACAGGCTTCGCTCGCGGCGGACGGCATACGACTTCGACAGCGGACCCTCCAGCTTGTCGCCGACCCCTGTGTCCACAAGGACAAGCTCCGTGGGTGTCTTGAGCAGGAAGGAATTCAGGCTGATCTCGATGAGGTTATCGGGGTCTGCGGGGAACTCCCGCACCCACTCGGTCTTGGGGACCGTGCCGAACATCGCCCCGCCGTCCACGGCCAGCAGACCGTCGCTCAGGGCGATGACCTCGACGTCACCGCACATCATCCGCTCGGGCATCATGAGCGGAGCTTCGCCAGGTCGTAGAGAAGGTCGGCCCGGTCGAGCTCGGCGATCTCGATACAGCCCGTATCCATGCGGATGGCGTCCACCGGGCAGGCTTCGACGCAGAACCCGCAGAAGCAGCACCGGTTCAGGTCGATGACGAATCGCGCCGGGACCTTCTGGACCTCGGGGTCGGCGTCCTCGGCGGCCTCCACGGTGATGCACTCTGCCGGACAAACGGTCTGGCACAGCATGCAGGCCACGCAGCGCGGCTGGCCGTCCTCTCGCGCCAGAAGGCGATGGGTACAGCGATGCCGCGGAGGCAGGGGCTTGCGCTGCTCCGGATACTGGATGGTCACCGCCCCCGGCCTCCCGGTCTTGCGGCCGAAGAGCCTCAGGGTGTGGCGCCACATGTTCACGCCGAAATGGCGGGCGGTGATCAGACTCCCCCGGATGATCTCCCATGCGGCTTGCAGGGCTTTGATCATGTCAGAGACTCATCACCAGGGCCGTGGCCGCGATGTTCAGCAGGCTCAAGGGAAGAAGCAATTTCCAGCCCATGTCCATGAGCTGGTCAAACCGCATCCGGGGATAGGTCCATCGGATGAGGATCTGAAGCCAGCACCCGAAAATGACCTTGAGGTTGAAGGCCAAGACCTGCAGGGCGATGACCAAGCCATGGGGCATCATCCACCTCCCGCCCCAGGGAAAGACGAAACCTTGGGATTGCAGCCAGGGGACCTGCCAGCCTCCGAAGAAGAGCGTGGTGAGCAGACAGGAGACGATGATGACCTCCATGAAGTCGGTCATCATGAACAATCCCCATTTGAGCCCGCCGTACTCGGCAAAAAACCCGATGATCTCGGACTCGCCCTCGGGCAGGTCGAAGGGGACGCGCTTGGTCTCGGCCAGGGCGGCCAGAAAGAACACGACGAAGCCCAGCGGCTGGAGGAAGATCCCCCAGCGGGGCAGGAAGCCGAACAGGAGAGAGCCCTGGTACTCGACGATGGTGGACAGGCGGAGCGAAGGATAGACCATGATCAACCCGACCAGCGACAATCCCAGCGCCACTTCGTAGGAGATGAGCTGGGCCGCCCCTCGCATCCCGCCCAGGAGAGCAAAGCGGTTGTTGGAGGCCCAGCCGCTGATCAGGATCCCGTAGAGCCCCAGGGAGAGCATGGCCAGAATGAACAGGAGACCGACGTTGAGGTCAAGGATCTGAAGGCGGACGACACGCCCTCCGACCCGGAGCGTATCCCCGAAGGGCACGGCCGCGACGGTCACGGCCACAAAAAAGAAGGACAGGAACGGGGCCAGGGTGTGGAGGAACTTCCGAGAAAACGCCGGGACGAAATCCTCCTTGAAGATCATCTTGATCGCGTCGGCCCAGGGCTGGAACAAGCCCAGCCAGCGCAGGCCGAAGACCGAGGCCCGGTTGGCGCCGATCCGGTCCTGAATGACCGCGCTCTCTTTCCGCTCGAGCCAGGTGAGGTACAGGCTGAGGGTCAGGAGCCAGACCAATCCGCCGACGATCTTGATCAGCAGAACGGCAAAGTCGCTCATGATCGCGGTCCGAAGAACAAAACGTCCCGGGCCAGGGCCGCCCGGATGTCCTCGACGTTTGTCAGTCCCTCGTAGAATCCGGGGTCGAGTTTCAGCTCGACCGCCAAACGCACGAGGACGATCCATTCCGCCAGGGCTTCCCCGCACGCGGTCCGGACCGGGACAAAAGACTGGACCCGGCCCTTGAGGTTGGTGAATGACCCGGCTTTTTCAGCGGCCGGAGTTGCGGGCAAAACGATATCCATGGCGTCATTCCCCGGGCCCTGACGAGAAGTGAAAAGGACCTTGATCCCAACGGTCTCCAGCAGGGCCTTGGTCTCGTCCGGTTCAAACCTCTCGAACAGGTCCGTCCCGAACAGGATGAGCAGGTCGAGGCCGCCGGCCAGGCCTGTCAGGTCCGGCAGGCCGCACTTCAACCCGATTTCCGTGGCGCCGCGCGTGTTGGGGACACGCTCGGCCGTAAGCAAAAACCCGTCGGGAGCTCCTTCCCTGGGGTCGATGAGAAAGATCTTGCGGATGCCCATGTCCTGGAGAAACATCCGCTTCATAAGAAAAAGCTCCTCGTTCGTCAGATGGGCGGAAGCCATGACCCCGACCCGGCCGCGGGCTTCGCCCGAGACGAGACTGGTCAGTTGGGCCGCGAGAAAACGGATGACGGAATCCCAGGCGGGCTCGACTCCCCAGCCTCGGTCTTTCATCATGATGCGTTCCTGGCGGCCGGTATCCAGAAACGCATAGTTGTAGCGTCCCACGTCGCACATCCAATGGCCGTTGACCTCGGCATTCGGCCGGGACTTGATGCGATAGACTCTGCGCGAGCCCGGGACCCTGGGGAACCCGGGAACGTGTTCGATCGTGATGTTGCAGCCGCGGCCGCAGTGCGGGCAGATCGAGTCTCCCGGCTCCAGGAACCAGGCCCGCGTCTTGAACCGGAAGTCCGTATCCGTGATGGCGCCCACAGGGCAGATCTCGGACAGGCAGCCCGAGTAGTTGTTATCCACCGGAGTCTGGTCGTAGATGCCGACCTCGGATCTGTTGCCCCGCTCGAATATCCCAAGCTCACCCGTCCGCGTGACTTGGTCCAAAAACCGGGTACAGCGAGTGCAAAGGACGCACCGCTCCCTGTCGAGAACCTGGGTCTTCCCGAGCGGGACCTTCTTCTCTCTCTTTTCCTTGAACTCGGCAAAGGCGCTTTGATAAAGGCCGTAGTCCTCGTAATAGTCCTGGAGCTTGCACTCGCCCGCTTTATCGCAAATAGGGCAATCAAGAGGATGCTCGGCCAGCAGGAACTCGAGGACGCTGCGCCTGGCCTCGACGACCTTCTCGCTCCTGGTCTTGACCTTCATACCCTCGCGGACGACGGTCGAGCAGGACAGCTCGAGCTTGGGCAGGCCTTCGATCTCGACCAGGCACATGCGGCAGCTTCCCTCGGGGGCGAAAGCGGGATGGTAGCAGAAATGGGGGATGGACAGCCCGGCCTGGAGTGCGGCCTGGAAGATGGTCGTGCCCTCGGCGACTTCCAGGACCTTGTCGTCCAGATCAAACTTCACCATGCTCAAAGCTTTCTCATCCTTTAAGTAAGGCCGGCTTCCAGCTCCGGCCTGAATTTTTGAACAAGCGCCAGGACGGGCAGCGCGGCCGCGTCACCCATGGGACACAGTGTCCGGCCTTTGATGCCCGCCGCCAGGCGAAGGAGGGTATCGAGATCGCCCCTCTCCCCGTGCCCTTCCTCCATTCGGGTTACGACCTTATCCATCCAGGCCGTGCCCAGGCGGCAAGGCGTGCACTGGCCGCAGGACTCGTGGGCGAAAAACCCGGTCACTTTTTTAAGGACGGCGAGGATGGGTGTCTCTTCGTCGATCACAATCACGGCCGCCGAGCCCAGCATCGACCCGGCCCGCGCCAGGGAATCAAGATCCAGGGCGATATCGACCTCGGCCGCGGTGAGGACGGGCGCCGACAGCCCTCCCGGGATGACGGCTTTCAGCGTGCGGCCGTCCTTCAGGCCGCCGGCGTGCTCGAAGATGAGTTCCCGAAGGCTAACGCCAACCGGCAGCTCGTAGAGGCCGGGCTTCCTGACCGGGCCGCTGACCCCGAAGAGTCTCGTGCCCGAATCTCGAGGCAGGCCGACCTGCCGGAAATGATCCGACCCATGGAGGATGATGGCCGGGATGTTGGCCATCGTCTCGACATTGTTGATGACGGTGGGCGAGCCGAAGAGGCCGACCACGGCGGGGAACGGCGGCTTGAGGCGGGGCCACCCCCGCTTGCCCTCGAGCGAATCCAGCAGGGCTGTTTCTTCGCCGCAGATGTAGGAGCCTGCACCGCGATGGAGCGTCAGCTCCAGAAAGAAATCGGTGCCGAGGATCCCCCGGCCGAGATAGCCGCCGCCGTAAGCCTCGCCGATCGCCTCTTCGAGCACCCGAGCCACCGTCTCGTATTCGCCGCGGATATAAACATAAGCCGTATGAATTCCGACGGCATAAGAGGTTATGACCGCCCCTTCGATAACGGCATGCGGATTGCGGCTCATGATGAACCGGTCCTTGAACGTCCCCGGCTCGCCTTCGTCGGCATTGATGCAAAGGTATATCCGCTTATCGGTCTTGGCCGGGACAAAGCTCCATTTGAGGCCCGCCGGAAAACCGGCCCCTCCCCTACCCCGCAGGCCGGATTTCTTGACCTCTTCAAGGACCTGGGCCGGGGTCATCTCCTTCAGGGCTTTGGCCGCAGCCCGATAGCCGCCCAGGGCTGTATAGCCTTTGAGCGTCTTGAGGCTTTCGAGCCCGAAATTTTGGGTCAGGATCATATCGGCCATGGTTTTAGTTCAAGCCCTCCAAGAGTTCGGCCAGTCGATCCTTGTCGAGGTTGCCGTAAAGGTTCTCGTTGACCATCAGGCACGGTGACTGCTCGCAGGCCCCCAGGCATTCCACCGAGGACAGGGTGAACTTCCCGTCCGGGCTTGTTTCCCCGGGCTTGAGCCTCAGTTGTTCTTCCAGATGGGCCAGAAGCTGTTCCCCGCCGAGAAGCGAGCAGCTCAGGTTCGTGCACACCTGGATATGGAACCGGCCCACGGGCCGGCGAAAGAACATGGTGTAGAAGGTGACGACTTCCCGCACCTGGATGGGCTTGATGTCGAGCAATCCGGCCACGGCCTGCTCCGCGTCGGGCGAGATGAACCCGAATTCCTTCTGGACCAGATGAAGCACGGGCAGAAGCGCGGCCCGCTTGTGAGGATAACGGCCGGCCAGGGCTTCGATCTTTTTCAGGAGGTCGGGGGAAAAAGCGGCGCTCATCGATCCAGCTCCCCGCCGATCATGTTCATGGAACCGAAGGTCGGGATGATGTCGGCGACATAGCGGCCTTTGATCAGGGACTCGAGCGCGGCGACGATGTGGAAGCAGGGCGCGCGGACGTGCAGTCGGTAGGGACGGTCCGTTCCGTCCGAAACGATGTAGAATCCCAATTCCCCGTTCCCGCCCTCGACCGAAAAATAGGCCTCTCCCTTGGGCGGCCTGATCCCGTGGCCTTTCATGAAGAACTTGAAATGGGCGATCAAGCCTTCGATGGATACGTAGGTTTCATCCTTGGGCGGAACGACGGCCGAGATATCAGCGGAAAGGATATCCGGATAGACGTCCTTTTCAGAACCCTCGAGGTTCGGCGACAGCTTGACGGCCCGGCCAGGTCGACGGAGGCGAGCTGACTTGGCGGCGGCCGCCGGCTCGAGCCCCTCGAGCCTGACCGGACGCGAAGCCCCGGGCCTTCGGGCCGCGGC
>Ga0315281_10009522_pt1 | contig 13481 bp, 9 predicted proteins | sample YL17G07_0_MG_FD_204540 | JGI IMG/M metagenome (GOLD analysis project Ga0315281, IMG submission 204540) | Sediment microbial communities from Yellowstone Lake, YNP, Wyoming, USA - YL17G07_0 | ecosystem: Environmental > Aquatic > Freshwater > Lake > Sediment | place: USA: Wyoming | collected...
ACAAGCGCCAACGCGACGGTTTGCAGCAGCAGCCTGTCAATTCGACTGTCATCTGATATGTCTTGCCGCAGGATCGCTCGCGATGACCATACGAAAGCCTCTGTTTTTCAGGATCTCCGCGGGTCACAGTGGGTCTTTTTCTGCCCTCCGTGTTAACGGGGGCAGGAACGCCGCGACGATTTTGAGTTTCAGGTAGTCTTCATCCCGGTAGCCGTAGGCGCGCCGTTGGAGGACACGGATCTTGTTGTTAAGCCCCTCCACGAGGCCGAGGCTGACCTTGTTCTCCGGGTGGCAGTATGAGGCGATGCCGTCCCAGTGGCGCTCGACCATCGCCGCGAACTTCTCGTAGGACGTGAGCCGCTGCCACTTGAGGCTCTGTGTCCAGCGCGTGAAGAAGGCGCGGGCCCCGCTCTCGGTCTGGTAGTCCCAGAGCTGGCCAAAGGACTCTTTGAGCAGGTAGGCGGTGTTCAGTCGCTTGTTGGCCTTCAGCAACTTGGCAAGAGAACGACGGCCGTCGAGAGAGAGGTTTTCGCGATGGGAGAGCAGGGTATAGCGCTGTCCCTTGATGAAGGCGCGGTCCTTGGCGGCGAGGCGGCGGTACTCGCTGCGGCGAACGGCGTCGAGCGCGTCGCCAAGGTGGCGCACGATATGGAACTTGTCGAAGATGACACGTGCGTGTGGTGCATGGCGTTTGAGCGAGGCACGAAAGGGCGTCCACATGTCCATCGCGGCCAGCTGAATGCGCGCCGTCTTTTTCGCGCCCAGTGTGGCAAAGAAGAGGTCCATGTCGGCCTCAGTGCGGCCCTTGCCGCCGACCCAGATGGGCCGCCGTCGATCGAGGTCGCTGACGACGATGCGGTACTCGTGCCCCTTCCGGATGGCGATCTCGTCCACCCCGATCGCCCGCGGGGCGGGCAGGCCGGCCCGGGCCACTTGCTGCTGCATGTAGATCCTGTCGAGGTCCTTGACCGTGCTGTCGTGGAGGCGCTCCGCCTGGGCCACGGCCGTGTTGGTCATCTCGCGGCAAAGCGCACCCACATGCATCGCGAAGCGCTGCGTGAAGCGTGGGTTCTTCGCCAGCCAGTCGAGGCGCTCTACGAACACGTTCCGGCACCGCGGGCAGTAGACCCGAAAGCGCTCGAACTGGACAGAGATCCGGAGCCCGCCAGCCGAAAGGTCACGGGCTCGGCAGGTGCGTTTGTCGTAGCGCCCGCGGCACCGGTGTCCACATTGCGAGCAGAGTGCTGTTTTTTTCGGCGCCGTAACACCAGGACTCTGGCGTAGCGGTCCCCGAAAACGCCGAGGAGCCGGGAGGCGGCGACGAAGCCCGGCAGCGAGAAGAGGGCACGGAGTGATGTAGGGTTGAGCATGCGGTGACTCTGCACCAGAACCTGCACCAGTTTCAAGCGGAGGAGAACGCCACGAACGCCGCCATAGACAAGGCGTTCAGCAGGATCGGATCACAGAATGACCCACTGTAAGCTGGAAAGATCCGAAGAAAAGGGAGAGCGGAGTACGGCAAGGGCTATTCGGCACAACACTCTGTCCCTGCAAACTTGACACAACTACCCATCAGTATGGGAAATCGAGCCCGGCAAAAACGGCACCACCCTCACGGCTGTAGCCATAGTCGATCCGCCCGACGACATTGGGCTTGACGATCCCACGGAATCCTATACCTGGAGTCATGCGGTAGTCCTTAAAATTGACCTCTCTAAAACTATTGAATACCTGCCCGGTGTCCAAAAACGGCGCCATCTCAAAATCCGCCGTCACCCCCGCAATCTTCGTTCGCACCAGGTGAATGCGCTCTTCGATGCTCAGCGCGACAAGATTCTTATCGATGAAGCGATCGACGCCATAGCCTCGCAAATTGTTTTGCCCGCCCAACGAACTTTGTTCAAAAAAAGGCACTTGCGTCCCAATCGTCGCCTGAAGGTTCGCCCGAGCGATGAGGATCGCGCGCTTCGACTCACTCGGAAGCAGCTTCTTGACCTCAATCTCATAGCGGGAGTAGATGGGATGATCCCCGTTGCGGATATTCTGGTTCACCTCCGCATAAGCCGTGACGGCCATCCCGTCGGTCGGCGAGATGAGGTTGTTCCGCGTATCGTAGTAAAACGTCGCCCGGTGTCCGACGATGAGCGACTCTCCCTGAACGCCGTCAACAGCAGGGAACTGGTTGCCCGTAAATGGAAGATCCGTCGCGCCCCTCTGCAGACTCACTTGACGAAATCGCTGGCCAACGGCGATCTGGGTGACTTCGTTGGCGTAGACCCCGAATCGCCAGTTCATTCGGGCTTCACGCCCGGTGTAATTCGTTTGCCCCGACTCCGTTGTCGCTTGTCCTAAGCCGAAAAACCGAGATGTGGCGTTTTTAAAAAATGAGGCGCCGATGTTCAACGAATAGCGGCCCTGACTGAAGGCCGGATCGGCATAACTGAATGACACTCTGCGCTCGATCCGCTCCGTGAAAGATCCGATGAACCGAATTTCCCGCCCCCCCGGCTCGTATCGAAACATATTGAGCGAGCCGCGTGCCCCGACAATGGAATTTTGAATGAGCATCGGGGCGACGAGGTATTTGAGCTCTCCATCGGGGTTCGTGAACAGAATCGGAACGATCAACCCGGCATCGTTCCCATCGTTCTTGCTGGTAGACGCGGCGGGAATCGGGAAATATTGAACGTCCGCACCCGCATGCTCTGGCAGCGCGATGACACTCACCACAAGGAACACGAGGGCAACTGCGATGAGGCCGCGCAGGCTTGTCATGAAATTCATGGAGGGAGCTATGGCGCGTTAATCTTATCGGATTTCTTGCGAAGTTGGTCTACCAAGTCGGCGAAGGTTGAAGAACGGAGAATCTTCGAAAATTGTCCCCGGTAATTATTCACTAAACTGACCCCGTCCACCACCACGTCATACACCCGCCAATCGGTACCCTTGTTGAGCAAGCGGTAGTCGAGCGGAATTTCGATCTTGCCGGTCAGCACCTTTGTCCTGACTTCCGCATAGTCCTTCTCCGTCCGTTCATTGATATACTGCACACCTTCGCCGGAATAGGTTTCGATCTTGTCGGCGTAGGAATTGGTCAAGAGCGTTTTGAACAGCGCGACAAATTCTTCTTTGTCTTTGTCGGGCAACGTATTCCAGGGAGCCCCCAACGCCCGTCTCGACATTTCCTGATAGTCGAACCGATCTCCGACAACCTGTTCCAATCGCCGCCGGCGTTCCTCGGCTCTCCCCGGCTGTTTGAGGTCCTTGTCCTGGATGATTTTCAGCGCCTCGTCGATGGTGCTTTTCATGGCCTCAGTCGCGCCACCCGCCACAGCCGGTTGGACCGTCACCCCTCCAAGCAGCAACAGCAGACAGGCCACCCCGCTCGCAACCCCACCCCAACTCCATCTCTGCCCTTGCGTCACGGCAGATCCCTTGATCTCCATATGTCCTCCTTCAGTATCAGAATGCTGAAAACGTCCGCCAGTCGGTTTGGTTCATCTGGTCTATTTGGTTTGTCTGGTCTGTCTGGTTTTTTGGTTGAACGAAACTAACCAGATGAACCAAATCAACCCAAAAAACCAAATGAACCAGATAGATCACTTCACTTTGCCATGGACATACTGACTCACCAACTCTTCAAGATCGAGGCCCGATTCGGTATCGCGTATCGTATCCCCGGGCTTGAGCGGATCGCCTCCTCCTCCCGGAGAGAGGGCCAAGAATTTCTCTCCGATGATGCCCCGCGTCTTGATGGACGCAAAGGTGTCCGTATAGAGCTTAACGGTGTTATTGACCGCCAGTCTTACCTTCGCACGATCCTCGATGAGCGTAATCCCTCGAACCCTGCCGACTTCGACGCCGGCGATTTCGATTGTTGAACCAGGTTTGAGCCCCGAGGCGCTATTGAACTGCGCCTCGACTTCGTAGACATCGCCGCCGACCAACTCGAGCTTCCCAAGCTTGACCGACAGGTAGGCAAGGCACAACAGGCCGATCAGCACGAAGACACCGACCACTATCTCCAACTTAGTTTTTTCCATCCTTGATACTCCCCTCTCACCTAACCCGCATTATTCATGAGCGCTTCTACTGCAATCGCCGATCCGCTGCTACAACGGGCCTTCGGCCAGCGGGCTCGCTCCGCGCGCTGGTCTCGCGATATGGCTCAGCGATTTCGCAACAAACCGTCATGAATACTACGGGCTAACGAGCGATCCAGGCAGCGCCACTGTCCCACCGACTGAAATGAATTCTTGAATCTCCGGATCGGTGGTCCGCTGAAACTCAGCGGCCGTGGCCATCAACGCAATCTTGCCTTTCCGAAGCATCGCCACCCAGTCGGAGATCCCGAAGATTTCCGGAATTTCATGGCTGACCATGACCGCCGTAAAACCGAACCTCCGGTGCATCGTGACAATCAAATCGTGAATCGATTTTGCCATCAACGGATCCAACCCCGTCGTCGGTTCATCGAAGAGGATAATCTCCGGCTCCATGACCAATGCGCGCGCCAATCCAGCCCGTTTTCGCATGCCACCGCTCAATTCAGCAGGAAACTTGTGCCCCATCCCCGCCAACCCGACCTCCTCCAACTTCTCCTCGACCCGTCGCCCCACCTCCGGACCCTTCATGCGCAACTTCTCCCGCAACGGAAACGCCACATTCTCGAAGACCGAAAGCGAGTCGAACAACGCGGCGCCCTGAAAGAGCATCGCGAATTGCTTCCGCACATCGTTCAAGGGCGTGCCCGACAACCGGGAGATCTCCACGTCGCCGACCCACACTTCGCCACGATCCGGCTGCATGAGCCCGATCATGTGCTTGAGGAGCACGCTCTTTCCCTCTCCGCTGCGACCGATGATGGTTGTGAGTTTTCCGACAGGAATCGAGAGGTCGACGCCTTGCAGCACCGGCTGCCCACCCAGCTTCTTTTCGACACCGACCAGTTTAATCATATCCAGCAAGCCGCAAAGTCTGAAAGTCGTCAAGTCGAAATGTCTGCCGAACGATTGTTGACTTACGGACTTGATGACCTCCGACGTTTCATAAGAGCAGCGACGTCAAGACATAGTCCCCTACGAGAATGAGCACCGACGACAAGACCACCGCCTCCGTCGTCGCGCTCCCAAGTCCCTCGGCGCTCTGCCTCGTGTAGAACCCTTTATAACAACAAACCCAACTGACGATCAGGCCAAAGCTGATCGACTTGAGAATGCCGCCATAGACGTCTTTCCATTCCACAGCCGATTCGACCGAATTCCAATAGGCCCCTTCGCTCACTCCCAACAAGTCCACTCCGACGAGGGAGCCGCCATAGATACCGACCACATCGAATATGGCCACGAGCAACGGTACCCCGATCACCCCGGCCACCAATTTCGGCGCGATCAGATATTGCAGCGGATTGATCGACATGGTATCGAGCGCATCGATCTGTTCCGTAATCCGCATGATGCCGATCTCGGCGGTCATGGCCGATCCCGCCCGTGCGGTTACCATCAACGCAGCCAACACCGGCCCCAACTCCCGGATCATGCTCAACGCCACCGCAGAGCCCAGCAACCCCTCGGAGCCGAATTTCCGCAAGCTGTAATAACCTTGAAGCGCCAGCACCATCCCCGTAAACCCCGCGGTGAGCACGACGACAAACGTGGAACGATACCCGATAAAGTGGAGCTGTTTCATGATTTGATGGAATCGAAACGGAGGCCGCACCAGCCAGGCAAATGCCGACAGCATAAACAACAGCATGCGGCCCATCTCCCGTATACGAACGATGGCCCGCGCACCCAGCTGTTCAATCACATTCGTCATCGGTTATCTGGACGGTCGAAGAGATTCACTGTCTGTCTTTGCATAGCGCTGAAACCATTCTGTCAATCGATCCGCTGCCACCCGGCTCTGCCGCCGAAGCCGATTCAGCCCCGCAAGGCTGGAAGGGCGGACGATGATCGCCTTCAGGCCTTTGAGCCAGCCAGTGGGCCTGAGAAACAGATTGAAGTCAAGAGGAAGGTCTTCATCCACCAGATCGGATACCGTCCGCACGATCGCCATCGGCAGACCGCACTCCTGCGCCACTGACGCCACCGCTGCACTTTCCATATCAAGCCCGGTCGCCTCGGTCAGATGCCGCAGCCGGCACTTCTCCTCAGCCTGCCATACCACGATCCCCGATGATACGACTGTTCCGACCCGCGCCACCAACCCCGCATCTTGCGCCACGATGAGAAGGCCTGCGCGGACAGTCCTATCGCAAAGCACACGATCGCCCCCCAGCGTCCAAGTTCCTTCAGTCTGTACTGAAGACACCTCTGTACCGACGATAAGGTCCCCCACCTGAGCCGGTACGAGCGCGCAGGCAAAACCCGTGGACATAACCAGCGACATGGGCTGTGCCTTCAGCACTCTTCCCGCAACAGAACGGGCCGCAGTAGGACCGACGCCGGTTTGGATGATCCAATAGGTGCGGTCCCCCTGCCGTCCAATGTGATAGCGGACTCCGGCGAGTGTTGCAACCTGATCCGCCGCAAGGGCGCGCCGAACGGCCTGGAGTTCCCAGCGAGTCGCGGCAAAGATGGCGATGGGATTCACCGAAGATCCTGAGAGGGGTTGCCACGCGCCGTCAGATAACGCCGGCGGACTGTTCAACGATCGGCTCGATGACACCCGGACGCGAGGACCTGCTGCCGTACTTCGTCGGCCCGCATCTTTCCGCGCGTCCGTAAATTCCGATACATGGCCAAGGCCCACAACGGAAAGTATTGGCAATACCAATGGTAGCGAAGATAAAACACCCGAGGGAACCCAGTGCCTGTATGGCGGACCTCTTCCCACGATCCATCTTTCATTTGGTGACGGAGAAGAAATTGAATGCCACGAGCGACGCTGAAGGCGTCGGTCATCCCCGCCGACATGAGTCCCATGATGGCCCAGGCTGTTTGAGAAGGCGTACTGTCCCCCTTTCCGCTCCACGCAGGGTCGCCGTACGACAGGCACGACTCGCCCCACCCTCCGTCGGGATTCTGCTTCGACTCAAGCCAGGCGACTGCACGGCGAATATAGGGCTCCGAGAGATCCACTCCGATCGCGCGGAGACCGGCCAGGACGGACCAGGTGCCATAAATATAATTGACGCCCCAGCGGCCATACCAGCTCCCGTCGGCTTCCTGCTCTCGCTTGAGAAACCGGAGGGCCGGGGCCACGGCTGGGTGCGTCTGATCGTAGCCCAACGCCGCCAGCATCTCGAGGCAGCGTCCGGTCAAATCGGACGTGCTCGGATCGAGTAAGGCATGGTGGTCGGCAAATGGAATATAGTTGAACACGATACGATTGTTGTCCTTGTCGTACGCACCCCACCCGCCATCGGACCCTTGCATGGCGAGAACCCAATTCGTCCCCCGCCGGATGGATTCTTGTAACTCGGTGGTCTGAGCCATCCGAACTTTCGACAACGCCATCAGCACCACTGCCGAGTCATCCACATCGGGATAAGACTCGTTCTCGAACTGGAAGTACCAGCCTCCCGGTTCCGCATCGGGAGATGAGAACTTCCAATCCCCAACCGTTTTTGTTTGGCGAGAGACCAAGTATGCGCCCGCTTTCTGGAGGGATGGGTGGTCCTGCGGCATCCCGGTTTCGATAAGGGCGTTCATCAGCAATGCCGTATCCCAGATAGGAGAGTGGCAGGGCTGAAGATGCAGGGCTTCGACGCGCTGCTCGCCGATCGATACCATGCCGTAGACTTCCAGCGATTCGATTTCGTGGAGCGCCTTTCTCACCAATGGATCGTCGACCTGATAGCCGAGGCAGCGAAGGGCCACGATCGAATTCGCCATGGCCGGATAAATCGCTCCCAGCCCACCGCTGCCCTTGATGTGTTCCAACATCCAGGTGGCCGCTTTTTGCAAGGCCTTTTCCCGCAACCAGCTCAACGGCATCCGGTCGTACAGTTTCAGCACCCTGTCCAGCTGGACGAAGAAATTATGCGGCGTGAACCACCGCTGATCTTTATTGAAGGGCGGCACGTCGCGATAATGAATCTGCAATCGAGGCGCGACATAGAGCTCGTCGATACCCTGTTCTTGAGGAATACGGCAAACCGGCTGATTCGCGAACACGACCAGCAAGGGGATCAACACGGCGCGAGACCAATAGGAAATGGCATAGATGCTGAAATAAAACCGCCTCGGCAGGAGCATGATTTCGGGCGGCATGCTCGGGATGCCCTTCCAATCATACTGCTCGAACAGTGCCAGCGTGATCTTTGTGAAGACGTTCGCGCACACGACGCCGCCCATTGCCAGAATACGGTCACGGGCCCGAAGCATGAAGGGCTCATCTGCCGAAATACCGCTCAACTTCAAGGCGAAATAGGCCTTCACGGAGGCGCTGATTTCCGAAGGCCCTCCGTAGAAAATCGGCCAGCCGCCATCGGGCAATTGCATGGCACGGAGATAACGGACCGCCTTGCGCTCGCGCTCGGGGTCGACCCGGTCAAGAAACCGCCGCAACATGAGGTATTCAGCGGTCAGCGTCGTATCGGCTTCGAGCTCGGCGACCCAGTACCCCTCTGATACATGTTGTCTGGATAAGAACCAGGCTTGACTGCGCCGAACCGCGTCATCGAGCGTATCCACTTGGCTGATTGAATGGCTGGCGGGGCGGCGTATCGCACTGTCGACCGGCGCCGAGAGCACGGACTTATCCGATACCAGACGTAGCGGCGAAACCTTGGATGGTTCAGTCGCCAACTCCAGCTTCTCCGAAACGGCGACGAAGAAGCTATCGGAGAGACGATCCAGAAGCGTTCGAATCAGCTTCATTGTATCGGTCTGTGGAACACTGTAAGTGGATGGGACAACGCGGGTGACTCGCTTCGCCCCCATATCAAAAAACTCAATCTACGAGCGGCACGCTCGTAGATCTTCCCTCATGGGGGTATATAGCAGACACCCTACTCGGACGTCAAGAATCCAAACCGCAGAAGTCCTCTGAAGTACGAATGTTTTAGCCAATCTGGCCTGCGTAGGCCGGCTGGAAATTGCCCAGTTTCACCGAAACGATTTTTGAGATGCCCGGCTCTTCCATCGTGACGCCAAACAACGAGTCAGCAACGGCCATCGTTTGCTTGCTGTGGGTGATGACCATGAACTGCGCGCCTTCGGAGAGTTCATGCAAGACACCGGTAAAGCGGCCGATGTTCTCGTCGTCCAGCGGCGCGTCGATTTCGTCGAGAATACAGAACGGCGTCGGTCTGATCAAAAAGCTTGCGAAGAGCAGGGCCATCGCCGTCAAGGTCTTCTCGCCGCCCGAAAGCATGGTGATATTTTTTAACCGCTTGCCGGGCGGTTGCACCACGATGTCGACTCCCGGCTCCTGCGGTCCATGCGCTTCTGCAGTCTCATCCTCCGGTACCTCAACCAGCTGAAGTTCGGCCCGGCCACCCGGGAAGAACTTGACGAACACCTCGCTGAATTTCTGCTGAAGCTCGGCAAAAGTGCCGGCAAACATGTCTTTCGTGGTGCGGTTGATGCGCTGAATGATTTCTTTGAGCGAACCGATGGATGTGGAGAGATCTTGTTCCTGCGTCGTCAGGAATCGATACCGTTCATCCAACTCTTGATGTTCGTGAATGGCCGCCAAATTGATCGGGCCCAGGCGATCGAGCTTCTCGCGAATCTTCCGCAATTGCTCCCGTAACGCCGCCTCATCGACTGCCGGCGGCTCTGCCGGGATCGGCCCCTCCCCGAAAGACAACTGGTCGGACGTCAACTCCACAGCCGGCGCATCGAACAGCGTTGCAAGATCGACCTGGTACGTTCCCAAGAGCGTGGACTCGACAGTTCCCAATTGCATCCGAACTTCCGCCTTCTTCACCTCCACCGCCATACGGGATTCGCGAAGAGACGACACCGCGCGCCGAACATCCTCCAGCCGAGCATCGAGCTGATGCGCCGCCGCCATGTCCCGTGCCTGTTCTTCCTGGAGTTCGACCATCTGAGCCTTTATCCGAACTGCTGATTCACCGAATTCTCGACAACGCGCTTCTTGGCCCTCACGTTCAACCCGGCTCTGTTCGATCGAAGCCGTGAGCCCCTCGACATGCCGCACCAACGTCTCAATACGTGCGGTCGCATCTTGCTGCTGTTGCTGAATACGCTGGAGATCATGATGACGATGCTCGCGGGTTGTCCGGATTTCCTGCGCCACCAATTGCGCCTCTGTGAATCGCTGCTGGAGCCCTTGCATGCCGTCATCGATCCGCCCCACCCGTTCGCGCACACGACTGAGTTCGGCTTCCTGGCCGGTTTTCTCCGCCATCCACTGTGCAAGCTGCGCTTCGCAGGAGCGCACATCCTGATCGAGCCGCTGCGCTTCCATCGCGCCTCGTTGCGCATCGCTCATCAATGTTTCGATCCGTTGGGTGAGATCTCCCAACACATGCTGGAGCCCGGCTTCATCTTTCTGCAGCGAAAGCCCCTGCATTTCAGCATCACGCAGCGACTCCGCAAGTTGCCGGCTCTGCTCGTGCAACTCCTGTCCCTGCGCCAGCAATCGTTCCCGTCGCTGCTTCGCCTCTTCGACGCATCCCGTCAGCGAGGCACTCTGGGCTTCCAAGTGAAGCACCTCTCGGCGACGTTGCAACAAGCCTCCCGTTGCGCTGGCCTGCCCGCCGGTGACCACTCCGGCGGCATCCAAAATCTCTCCTGCGCGCGTCACGAAGATCGGCCCATCGGGAGCAGCGCAGGACAGGCGCTCCCACAATGCCGTTGCCTCCTTGAGAGTATCGACGAACACAATTCGATCGAAGAGATAGTCACGGGCCGCTTCGCGCTCGCCCTGCACAGGGATCAAATCGACCGCACGCCCGACCACACCCGGACGACCCTCCACCGCAGGCCACCACGGATGAGATGCCGTATCCCGAGGCGTCCAGCGGGGTTGTTGCGGGATGAACGTGCCGCGACCGAGATCTTTTCCTTTGAGAAATTCGATCGCCTCACATGCCGCGGCAGGACTGTCGACGAACCAGCCCCTGACCCGCTCGCCCAAGACCGCTTCCACTGCACGGTCCCATCCTGGAGGCACGACCAACCACTCGGCAATGGCATCGCGAATCCCAGTGCAGGCTTTGAGTGCCGTCGACTCTTCGTCGCCGCGCCGCCCATACCCCATATCTTCTTGCAACACGCCTTGCAGCGCTCTGAGATGAGAGTCCACCGCGGCCAACTCTTCCGACTGGCGAAATACCGACTGATCGACTTCGGCTAACTCGGCCGATACGCGCTCGCTCTCTTCCTCGACTCCCTGCCGCTGCCGACGGAGATCTGCCACCAATCGCTCCGCATCATGGCAGGCCTGCTGGAGCGCCTGACGCTTGTCCGTTGCCGTGACATGCTGCAGCCGAAAGTCTTCCCGCTCACGAGCCAGCCGACCTTCACGATCCGCCGCCTCTTGAATCCGAGCGGTCAATTGCACCAATGTCTGCTCGGTATTCGCCACCAACACCGCCAGGTTGAGGATGTCTTGACGCCCCCGTTCCTCTTCAGCCAAGGCTGCGGTGCGTTGGTGAACCAGCTCTTTCATCTCCAGGTCGAGCGTCGCGAACACCTGCTCCCGCTCCGCACATTCACGCTCGAGCGCGGCCAGCGCGGCCTCAAGGGCCGCGGCTTCCGCCACACCCTGCTGCTGTTCCTGGGTGAGACGCTCGAGCTCCTGCCCGCCCTGACTTTGCTGCTGCGCATAGAGTTCACTGCGATTGCGTTCGACTTCTGCAGCCGTCAGCGCCTGCGCCTGTTGTTGTTCAACCTTTGAAAGCTCCTCTCGCCGTTGCCCGATCGCCTCACTTGCGATGGCAATCGCGAGCTTGACCCTCTCCAGTTCTGCATTCAAACGCGCGAGTTCAGCGGACTGTTCGGACTCGCGGTCACCCAACGTCTGTAGTTCCGACTCCACCTCCTTGATCGTGGTTCGGAGGACACGGAATTCGTCGGTCAGCAACTGAATCTCCAGCGACTTAGCCTCTTGGTGCAACGCCTGATAGGACCGCGCCTGCCGCGCCTGACGATCGAGGGAATTCAACTGCTTTTTCACCTCGGCAATGATGTCCCGCACCCGCAAGAGGTTTTGCTGCGTCGCATCCAACTTGCGCAACGCTTCAGCCTTCTGTTTCTTGTAGCGAATGATGCCGGCGGTTTCTTCGATCAACTCGCGCCTATCTTGCGGTGACGCGTTCAGGATCTGATCGATTTGCCCCTGCGCAATGACCGTGTGTCCCTTTGTTCCAGCCCTGGTGTCCAGCAGGATGCTCCGGACATCTTTCAACCGGCAAGCGGTCTTATTGATGAGGTATTCGCTTTCGCCATTGCGGTACAGGCGGCGCGTGATCATGAGTTCTTGATACTCCGACAGCTGGCTCGAAAGACCGGACATGGGATCCACGGTGATCCGATCCAGCCCGCTGATCACGAGCGACACTTCGGCCAGGCCAAGCGGCTTCCGCATTTCAGTTCCGTTAAAAATCACGTCTTCCATCTTCTCGCTACGCAAAGCCTTCGTGCTCTGCTCACCGAGTACCCAAAGAATCGCATCGACGACATTACTTTTCCCGCTCCCGTTTGGCCCTACGATGGCAGTGACACCATTGGGAAATTCGATCCGGGCTTCTGCGAACGACTTAAATCCCACCATTTCAAGGGATTTCAAATACATCGGCGACTCCTTCGGTAGTCTGTCTGGGAAATTTCAATGGGCTAGACCGCCTGGCTTTCTAGCACAGGCCCAAGGGGAAAATCAAAGAAAATACTGCCCGTGGTAGGCGCGAGGATAGAGACCTACAATATTTAGGGAATGGAAGGGAGATGAGGGCTGCGATTATCCCACCTGAGCTCCAACAGATTTACCTGAGGACTCGATGGTAATTAACTCTTTCGGAAGAAGGAACTCAACGTCCTCTTCGATCACGGTCAGCTCCGCAACATCTGCAGGCCCAAACGTTTTGAGATACGTCACCACCTCTTCTACCAGAACTTCTGGCGCCGAGGCTCCTGCAGTAATCCCAACCGCTTTCACATTCGCGAGCCAATTGGGATCGATGTCGGATGCAGCATCGATCAAGTAGGATGCAATCCCACACCGTTCCCCCAACTCACGTAGGCGGTTGGAATTCGAGCTATTCGGGGAACCGATGACGAGAATGACGTCCACCAGCGAGGAGAGCTCCTTGACCGCGTTCTGGCGATTCTGCGTCGCGTAACAAATGTCTTCCTGATGCGGCCCTTTGATATGCGGAAACCGTTTGTGAAGCGCACCGACGATATCCCGGCATTCATCGACGCTCAGCGTCGTTTGTGTGACGTATGAGAGGTCGTGGGCATTCTCAACCTGCAGCTTTTCGACATCTTCCACCGATGAGACCAAGTGGAACTTATCCGGGATCTGACCGAGCGTCCCGATCACTTCGGGGTGGCCGGCATGGC
>Ga0315281_10009523_pt1 | contig 13480 bp, 9 predicted proteins | sample YL17G07_0_MG_FD_204540 | JGI IMG/M metagenome (GOLD analysis project Ga0315281, IMG submission 204540) | Sediment microbial communities from Yellowstone Lake, YNP, Wyoming, USA - YL17G07_0 | ecosystem: Environmental > Aquatic > Freshwater > Lake > Sediment | place: USA: Wyoming | collected...
CTTTATCCGTAGCGCGGGCCTTCAGCCCGCGCGGTGCAGCTTCAACGAAGTCGCTGTTACGGCTGACAAAAGCGTGGTCATCGAGTTTTTCAACACCCTGCTAGCAGTTGGGCGGCTTTGGGAACTCAGTATTGGCACGTGCGGAGCAGAAATAAAGAACAGGAGTCCGCAGACTCCTCTCCGCCCGCCGTGGCCGAAGCGACGACGCGGTAGCTCATGATCGTATCGGCGCTGAGGGGCAGCCGTCAGGAGAGTGAACAGTTACGACCGCCTCAATCGCGATACGATCGAGGTGAAGAAGATGCTCGCCGCCTTCATCAAGAGCCTCAGAACCACAAAGGAATAGCGGCCAAACCGCTGACTAACTGACGTGCTGGCTTGCTGACCCCTGACATGCTGAAGTGCTGACGACCTGACAGGCTGACCATGGACTTCGAACTCACCGGCAAAGCTGCTCTCGTCACCGGCGCCTCGCGCGGCATCGGGCGCGCCATCGCGCTCGCGCTTGCGGCCGAGGGCTGCGACGTGGCGCTCGTCGCGCGCGGCGAGGCCGCCCTGCTCGCGGCGGAGCGGGAGGTCGCCGCGCACTTCACCCGCACCGCCGCCATCGTCGCCGACATCACCGTCGCCGCCGACGTCGAGCGCATGGTGCAGGAGGCCGCCACCCGCTTCGGCCGCATCGATATCCTGGTGAACAACGCCGGCGGCTCCTTCCCCGACGACGACGAGGGCTGGCAGAACGCCTTCCACGCCAACATCGAGGCCGCCGTCCGCGCCACCCGCGCCGTCGTGCCGCACATGCGCGCGCAGGGCGGCGGCGCCATCGTCCACATCGCCTCCATCTGGGGACGCGAGGCCGGCGGCGGCCTGCCCTACAACGCGATGAAGGCGGCGATGATCAGCCACGCCAAGAACTCCGCCCTGGCGCTGGCGAAGGACAACATTCGCGTCAACTCCGTCGCGCCGGGGTCGATCGAATTCCCCGGCGGCTCCTGGGGCCGCCGCGTCGAGGCTGACCCGGAGGGCATGGCCCGCTTCGTCGAGCAGAACATCGCCATGGGCCGCTTCGGCCGCCCGGAGGAGGTGGCCAACCTCGTCGCCTTCCTCTGCTCGCCGAAGGCCGGCTGGGTGACCGGCGCCTGCATCAACGTCGACGGCGGCCAGACCAAGAGCAACATATGAAAGAGCAGGTCAGCCAGTCAGCACGTCGGCCAGTCAGGATGCAGCCGGCTCCTGACCCGCTGACCACCTGACGTGCTGAAATGCTGACCCGCTAGCCGCTGACATGCTGAACCGCTGACAAGCTGAGGGCCTGTGATCGACCGACTCGAGACCTACGCCGCATCGCTCCTCGTCGACTGGTTCGCGGCGCGCTCCGCGCAGCCGTACGCGCTCGCCTCCTGCGTCGACGGCGACGTGCCGGTGTTCGTCGCCGACGCGCCCGGCGGGCGGCTGGCGCTCGCCATCGCCCGGCTGTGGGAGTCCGACGCCGATCCCGCGGCCGACGACGCCCGCCTCGCGATGGAGGAGCGGCTCGACGCCGGCAGCGTGCGCGGCCCGTACCTCGTCTGGGTGCCCCCGCGCGCCGCCGTGCCCGCCGACGAACCCGACGCATCGGACTTCGTGCTGCGCGTGCAGATCGTCGCCGCGCCCATGCTCCCCGGCGCCCGCGGCGAGGTCGATCTGCCCGTGCCGGTCCAGCTCGCGAAGATGCGCGACGAGGGCGGCTACGCCTCGGTCATCGGCGGGCTCAGCCGTTGGTGGACCGCCATCACGGAGCGCGTCAACGGCACGTTTCACGTCAACAGCGCGAAGCTCCGCCGCGCGCCGCAGTCGGCCGAGACCCGCGAGCAGCTCTTCGACCTGATCGGCGAGAAGTCGCGCGCGCTCAACGTCGGCGACGCCGTCGAGTTCGACACGGTCGAGTCGTGGACGGTCCAGCGGCTGCGCGCGGATCCGCTGGGCGCCCGCGGCTTCGCCATCGCCCAGGCGCCGCCGAAGATCGACCCCGCCGACGGCACGCTGATGCGCCGCCTCGTGCGGAAGCGGCTGAAGGACGCCGCCGCTGCGCTCGCCGGCGTCGAGGCAGACGTGAAGGGCGTCGGGCTGATCGCGATCTACGAGTACGCCGAGCACGAGAACGTCGGCTCCTTCGTCAAGTCGCTCGATCCATCCCTCTACACCGGCCTCCAGCTCGTCGCCGCCATCGCCGACGGCGAGGTGCGCCCGATCTTCCAGCCGCGGGTGTAGCGGGGGAGCAGGTCAGCGGGTCGGCGGGCCGCCCGGCGTAGGACGGCCGTCGCAGCCTCGCCGTGGCGAGCCCTCGGCCGTCGCGCCCCCGCCCCCACACCACCGGCCGCGATCGCGAACCGACCCACCGGCGCACGCCCCTCTCCCCTTGTGGGAGAGGGGTGCCCGAAGGGCGGGGTGAGGGCCGCCGCTGGCGGACAGACCCGCCCCCAGCGCTGCGCCTCGATCCAGAACCAATCCAGCCTCCACTAAACTGCCGCCATGACAGATCCGCAGCCAGGCCTCTGCCCGACGTGCCTGCACGCGCGCGCCGTCTCCTCCGCGCGCGGGTCGCGCTTCCTGATGTGCGCCCGCGCCAAGGACGACCCGCGTTTCGCGAAATACCCGCGCCTCCCCGTCGTCCAGTGTTCCGGCTACGAGCAGCAACCAGAGCAGCCAGCCCGACCCCCTGACCCGCTGACTTGCTGACTTGCTGACCCGCTGACCCGCTGACCCGCTGATTGGCATTGCCCGCAGCCCCTACATATACTCTCTGCACGTCAAATGAGCATTCCCCCGATTCGCCCCGCGACAGGAGTCCCAGCATGGAAGACATCGTCATCATCAGCGGCGCGCGCACGCCGATCGGCAAGTTCCAGGGCGCCTACTCCAACCTCTCCGCTTCCGACCTCGGCGCGATCGTCATCAAGGCCGCAGTCGAACGCGCGGGGCTCGATCCTGCCGTCGTGGACCACGTCATCCTTGGCTGCGTCGGCCAGGTGGCCGAGGACGGCTACATCTCCCGCTACGCCGCCGTCAAGGCCGGCATGCCCATCGAGACGCCCGCTCTTACCGTCAACCGCATCTGCGGCAGCGGCCTCGAGGCGATCAACACGGCCGGCCGCTACATCCTCTCCGGCGATGCGAGCGTCGTCGTCGCCGGCGGCGCCGAGAACATGACGATGATGCCGTACTACCTGCGCCAGGGCCGCGCCGGCTACCGCATGGGCAACGGCGTGCTCGAAGACGGCATCATGCACCTGCTCGGCGACCCCTTCGACAAGGTGCACATGGGCATTACGGCCGAGAACCTGGCGGAGAAGTACGAGGTCTCCCGCCAGGCGCAGGACGAAGTCGCCATGCGCTCCCAGGAGCGCGCCGCCGCCGCCATCGCCGCCGGCCGGTTCAAGGACGAGATCGTGCCCGTGCAGGTGAAGCAGGGCAAGGAGACCGTCACCATCGACCAGGACGAGCACCCGCGTCAGACCACGCTTGAAGCGCTGGGCAAGCTCCGGGCGGCCTTCAAGGACGGCGGCATGGTCACCGCCGGCAACGCCAGCGGCATCAACGATGGCGCCGCGGCCGTCGTCGTCACCAGCGCATCGAGGGCCAAGGAGCTGGGGGTGAAGCCGCGGCTCCGCATCGTCGCGCGCGCCGAGTCCGGCGTCGCGCCATCGATCATGGGCTCCGGCCCGATCCCGGCGGTGCAGAAGGCGCTCGCCAAGGCGAAGATGACGATCGACCAGATCGACCTCATCGAGCTGAACGAGGCATTCGCCTCCGTGGCCGCCGCCTGCAGCACCGCGCTCCGGCTCGACCCCGAGAAGACCAACGTCAACGGCGGCGCCATCGCGCTCGGCCACCCGCTGGGCGCCACCGGCGCCATCCTCACCGTGAAGTTGATGTACGAGATGGAGCGCCGGAACGCGCAGTACGGCCTCGTCAGCCTGTGCATCGGCGGCGGCCAGGGCATCGCCACCATCTTCGAGCGCATATAGCGCGCCCGCTGTATCGCATGCTGCAAGGGAGTCGAGCGATCGGCTCCCTTGCCCCGTCAACAACCCCGCCCGACCCGGATTCAGGCCCCCGGCGGGGCCCTCCCGGAGATTTCATAACGCGCCGTCAAGTTCACCCAATAACCCCCCGTTTTCAGCTTCGAGCGAAGCCGAGGCGGCACCCCCCGATAGGGCTATGCCCGGCCCGTTTTAGGGAGGTTCTCGGTAACGCGGGGGTTGATCTGCGGTTTTCCACGGTTATAATCGCCCTGTTTTGTGCTCCCTGTCCTGGTGGCACGACCCCGCCCACGGCGGGGACACGCAAGGGTTTCGTTACCGGGCTAGATTGAAGGAGGGGCTTTCTGAGTTACCGAGGATTCGTTGCTGGCGCCAAGGCGACCATGATGGTCGCGGGCACCGCCGCATCGTTGGGCCTGGTGCTCGCGAACGACCGGCGGCTCAAACCCGTCTTCGCCGAAGCGTCCCCGTTACCCATGCCCGTCGTCATGCCGTCCGCAGGCGTGCCGGCCGGGGCCAACACCTCCGCCCGTGAGTTCGTCACGCGGCGGTTCGCATTCGCGGCGCTGCTCGGCGCCGCCGTCCTGCTGCTGGCCGCATCGCTCCCCGCCGTCACCGCACTGGCCAGCAGCTTGCGCTCGTCGTCGTCCACGCCGCCCTCCGTCGGCCCGCCGATGGAGTTGCGCGCCGCCGCGGGCGTCAGCGGCAACTGGGAGCAGTCCTACGCGAACGCCCAGCCCGCAGCAGGCCTGGTCGGCGGCGCAATCATCGCCGGCGCCGCTTCGCAGCACAGCTGGGAAGTGCTGAACGCGATGAACACCATCGCGGCCGAACGCGCCGCGGCCGACCAGGGCTACTCCGTCTTGAGCAGCCGTGCGGCAGCCGCGCCGTACACCATGAGCGCGGCATCGGGCCTCGCCGCCGGCACCGTCATCCGGGCGCGGGTGACGATCTACGGCTGCACCGGACCCGGCGGCGGCTTCTGCAACCACATGGCAAGCGGCGGCAACGCGTTCCAGGGCGCGGCCGCGTGCAGCTACAACCTGCCCTTCGGCACCAAGCTGACCATCGCCGGCGACCCCACCGGCCGCGTGTACGAGTGCCTCGACCGCGGCATGCTCTCGCCGACGTGGATCGATGTCTACTTCGAAGACACGGCGGACGGCATCGCCTGGCAGAGCCAGCTCGGCTCCACCGTGGCCAACATCCAGATCGTGAACTAGAGCCGAAACCGTACGCGGGCAAAGCAAAGGGCCGGACGAATTCGTCCGGCCCTTTGCTTTGCCGACACACCGCCATCGCTGCGCTATCCTGCGCCCATGCCCCGCACCGCCGCAGCCGCGCCACGACCGGCCGCCCGCCGGAGACAGGCCGCTCCCGCGATCTCCGAGGTCATCGCGCGCCTCGACGAGGCGTACAGCGTGCCCGAGTGGCGCCCGCATCACGATCCGGTCGCCGAGCTGGTGCTCACGATCCTCTCGCAGAACACGGCCGACACCAACTCCGGCCGCGCCTTCGTGCGCCTGCTCGAGGCGTTCCCGTCGTGGCAGGCGGTGATCGAGGCGCCGCTGCCGGAGTTGATCGCCGCCATCCAGCCCGGCGGCCTGGCGCCGACGAAGGCGCCGCGCATCCAGGCCGCGCTCCGCGACATCAAGGAACGCGCCGGCTCGTTCGACCTCGCCTTCCTGGCCGGCCTGCCCCTCGACGAAGCGCGCGCCTGGCTCGGCGGCATCCACGGCGTCGGGCCGAAGACCGTCGCCTGCGTGCTCATGTTCGCCCTCGGCCGCCCCGCGATGCCGGTCGACACGCACGTCTTCCGCGTCGCCATGCGCCTCGGCCTGATCCCGGAGCGCGCCGGCAAGGCGGCCATGACGCCCGAGAAGGCGCACGCCCTGCTCGAGGCCGCCGTGCCACCGCAGGACTTCTACGCATTCCACATCGCACTGATCAAGCACGGCCGGCGCGTCTGCACTGCGCGCAGTCCCGGCTGCCCGCAGTGCGTCCTGCGCGACATCTGCCCGAGCGCCACGAAGCTCGAGCCGGACACGCGCACGCGCTGACGCCCGCCGTGGCGCCTGGCGCCGCACACCCACGCGCGAAGAAGCGCTGAAGGGTTGCTATGATGCGCTCGACCGTCGAAGAGTGCCCGACGAGCAAGCCCGTCCGAACCGCGGAGCCAGCGCAACCCGCTGTGAATTGACGATGCTGCACCCCGCCCACCCGGCAACCCCGGCCGCCCGATGATGCGAGAGCTGCCGGAGCGCTTCCTCGCATGGCTGGGCGGGTTGCCGCTTCCGGTCAAGCTCGGCATCGCCACAGCAGTCGCAGTCAACCTCGTGCTCGCCGGCGGCTACGTCTGGAGCCGCCCCGGCCAGACGACCCACGTCCGCTTCGAGGCCCGCGACGACACGTTCACCGCCTACGTCGATGGCCGCGTCCTCCAGAGCGGCACCTTCGAAGGACCCGCGCAGGGCGGCGTGTTGATCGCCGTCGAGGACACGAAGGCCCTGCCGAGCCTGCCGCAGCCGAGTGGCATCGACAGCGTCCGCATCACTGACCTGGACACGGGCGAGCTGCTCTACGCCAACGACTTCAGCGAGCCGCCGCCGGCAGCGAGCCTCGAGTCGTCGCTGTCGCTGGCCGCGACGCTCGCTGTGCACGAAGGCGTCCTCGAAGCGCGCACGCCCCCTTCGGTCTCCGGCGGCGCGTTTACCGAAGCCTTCATGCGCATCGATGGCGCCGACTGGCGCAACTACGCCGTCGATGTCACGTACCGCAACCTCACCACCGGCGTCATCCGGGTCCGCTCCACCGCGGGCGGCTCGGGCGTCGAGTTTGCGCTGCGGCCGTTCCGCCACCTCGACAGCCGGCTGTCGCTCTTCCGCGACGGCAAGGGTCTCGACAGCCGTGGCGGGCCGACCGTCGAAGCCAGCAAGACCGAGACGGTGCGGTCCATGGTGGCCATCGTGCTGCGCCCCTACCCGGTCATGCTGCTGCTGCTCGTCGCCGGCTTCTGCGTCGTGGCCGTCCTCCAGTTCGTCCCCTTCCGGTGGCGCGCCGGTGATCGGCTGCGGGGACAAGCCGGGCTGCTGCAGTCGGTCCTCTGGCTCGCCGTGGCGGGGCTCGCGGCGGCCGCGTTCGCGCTGCTGTTGTTCTACAACTACTCCTACGGCTCGCACATGCCCCACGTCCCCGACGAAGTGTCGTACCTCTTCCAGGCGAAGGTGCTGGCGGCGGGACATCTCTCCGCGCCGCCGCCGCCCGTGAACGAATCGTTCCAGCTCGGCAGCCCGCCGCTCATCGTCGTCACCGACGGCAGGTGGGCAAGCCTCTATCCATTCGGCCACCCGCTGATGCTGGCGATCGGCGTGCGCATCGGCGCGGTATGGCTGATCCCGCCGCTGATCGGCGCCGCATCCATCGTGCTCGTCTTCGCCATCGGGCGGCGCCTCTACAATGCCCGCACGGGCATGCTCGCCGCGGTGCTGTTCGCGGCGTCGCCATTCTTCCTCATGACCGCCAGCAACTTCATGTCGCACAACACCGCCACGTTCTACCTGCTGGCGTCGATCCTCTGCCTCGCCTACGCCGACAAACGCCCGGTGTTGTTCCCACTGCTCGCCGGCGTCTTCTTTGGGCTCGTCTTCAACACCCGGCAGCTATCGGCCGCCGCGCTCATCGTGCCGTTCGGGTTCCTCCTGCTCACGCTCCCGCTCTCCCGCGGACGCCGCGCCATCGGCGCAAAACAGATCGCCGCCTTCGCAGCGGGCGCCGCGCTGATGCTGCTGGCGTACCTCGCATACCGCTACGGCACGACCGGCCACCCGCTCTCATCGCAGGGCATCCAGACCGGCGAAAACGCCATCGGCTTTGGCGGCGCCCACTCCGTCAGTGCCGGGATCGAGAACGAGCGCACGCAGCTCACGTACCTCGTGATGATGCTCAGCAACTGGCCGGTGCTCATCGGCTTCATGTTCGTGCTGCTGCCGTTCGTGCTCGGTACCCGCAACAAGTGGGACTGGTTCTTCCTCATCAGCATCGGCTTCCTCTGGGGGATCTACACGCTCTACTTCACCAACGGCTTCATGCACGGCCCGCGCTACTGGTACGAGACCACGCCGCTGCTCCTGTTACTCACGGCACGCGGCGCCGACAGGGCGGCGCTGGCGCTGGCCGACGCCGCCATGCGCGCGCGGTCGATCATCTCAAGCGTGCGGCCGCCTCCCGACTGGGCCGGCGTCGCCGTTGTCTACATCTTCGTGCTGCTGCTCGCCTGGACCGGCTGGCGGAGTTGGGCCTACGCCTCAAGCGCGCAGTGGCGCACCGATTTCGCGCCGTCCCGCGCGGAGGAGCTGCGCGGCTTCAACGGCGTCAGCGACCGCCTCGTAAGCCAGGCCGAGAGCCTGCATCTGAAGAACGCGCTCGTGATCGTCGGCGAGTGCCCGAGCTGGCAGTGCTACGGCAACGTCGACTGGCTCAACTCACCCTGGCTCGACGGCGATGTCCTGTACGCGCGCGACCTGCCCAATCGCAACGCCGAACTGCTGCAGACGTTCCCCGATCGCGATGTCTACTACGCGCGCTACTTTGGATCGGCGCTGCTCGTGCCGTACACGGGCGTCTCCATCCCCGCCGGCGCCTCGCCTGTCCCCGACGCTCCGGTGCGTAAAGCGGGCACCTTCCCGACGCCGACTGTCGCGGTCCCGACGCCCGTTAGTCCCGCGGACGCCGCCGGCCGCGACGAGCAGCGCAAGCTGGGCCTCGCGAAGATCGCCGGCGCGCTGCAGCGCTATCGCGACCAGCACGGCACCTACCCCGTGGCGCCGAACGTCCAGAGCTTCTGCAACTACCCCGCCGACGCCGGCTGCGCGCTCAAAGATCTGCTCGACCCGCTGCCGGCCGATCCGGATCCCAACGCCGGCTACTGGTATCTATCCGACGACGGCACGCAGTTCACGCTCTTCGCCCGCCTCGAGGACGACGCCCCGCCGTCGGCGTGCCCGTCCCCGGTGCCCGAGCATCTGTCCAAGGTCGACCACCTGTATTGCGTCTCCGGGACACCGCCTGCGCCCTGACCGGTGCGCCCTCTTGACTCACCACAAGCCCCTTTGCGATAATGTTGACTAAATCGATTCACTTTACGTGGCTCGGAGGATGACGCCATGGTGACGCAGACCACCCGCTCCGAATTCGCCCAGGACAAGTCGGCCGACCCCATCGTCCAGGCCGAGATCGACAACTTCGAGCGCGAGGCGCTCGCCTGGCGCGCCGGCGGCGGCCTCGGCGACGACTTCCGCCCCTTCCGCCTCCAGCACGGCACCTACGGCCAGCGCCAGGCCGACAACCAGATGATGCGCATCAAGGTGCCCCACGGCACCCTCACCCCCGACCAGCTCCACGCCATCGCCGAGGTGGCCGAGACCTACACGCTGCGCAAGCTCGGCCACGTCACCACCCGCCAGGCGATCCAGATCCACTTCGTCCAGCTCGAGGACACGCCCAAGATCATGCGCCGCCTCGCCCAGGTGGGGATCACCACCCGCGAGGCCTGCGGCCACACCGTCCGCAACATCACCGCCGATCCCCTCACGGGCATCGCCGACGACTGCGTGTTCGACGTGACGCCGTACGCCGAAGCGGCCATGCGCTACTTCCTGCGCAACACCGTCAACCAGAAGCTGCCCCGCAAATTCAAGATCACCTACTCCGCGAGTGAAGAAGACCGCGGCATGATCCCGATCCACGACATCGGCCTCATGGCGGTCGCGCGCGGCGGCCAGCAGGGCTTCCGCGTCAGCGTCGGCGGCGGCCTCGGCGCGGCACCGCGCGTCGCCGACGTGCTCGTCGACTTCATCCCCGTCGGCGAGCAGCTCCGCACCATCGAGGCCGTCATCCGCGTCTGGGACCGCCTCGGCGAGCGGCGCAACAAGAACAAGGCGCGCATCAAGTTCCTCATCGCCCGCCTCGGCATCGAGGAGTTCCGCCGCCTCTACGAACTCGAGCTGGCCACGCTGCCGCCCGCCGCCGCCGCGCAGTACCGCGAGCCCGACTTCACGCTGCTCGAAGAACCGCCCGCGCAGGGCTCGCACGCATCGAGCAACGGCGGCGCGGCCTCCCCGCGCGAGGGCTTCGACGTCTGGCGCCGCACCAACGCCCTCAAGCAGCAGCAGGCCCCCTACCACACCGTCTACGTGCTGCTCCCGATCGGCGACGTGAACGTGCCGCAGATGCACGCGCTCGCCGAGATCGCGCGCATGTTCGGCGGCGGCCACATCCGCACCACCGCCACGCAGAACTTCGTGCTGCGCTGGGTGCACGCCGACGACCTGCCCGCCGTCCACGCCGCGCTCGCCGACATCGGCCTCGCGGAGGACCACGCCCTGACCATCTCCGACGTCATGACCTGCCCCGGCGCCGACACCTGCGCCATCGGCGTCACCTCGTCGAAGGGCCTCGGCACCGAGATCCGATCGCGCATCCTCGCCGGCAACGGCAAGTACCGCGACCCGCTCGTCAACAACCTGAAGATCAAGATCAGCGGCTGCCCCAACTCCTGCGGCCAGCACCACGTCGCTGACATCGGCTTCTACGGCATGGCGATCCGCATGGGCGACCGCCAGGTGCCCGCCTTCCAGCTCCTGCTCGGCGGCAGCGGCCAGGGCGAAGGCCGCCTCGCCTCGCTGACGATGAAGATCCCCGCGCGCTCCGTCCCCGACGCCCTCGAGAAGCTGATCGACGCCTACGTCGCCGGCCGCGGCGAGGGCGAGCAGTTCCAGTCGTGGACCTCGCGCCTCGGCAAGGCGCAGATGCAGGAGCTGCTGGCGGAGTACAAGATCGTGCCGGAGTTCACGCAGGACCCCATGGCGTACGTCGACTGGGGCCAGACGAAGTTCTTCACGCTCGACGACATGGGCGAAGGCGAGTGCGCGGTCTAGAAGGCCGCTTTATCCGTAGCGCGGGCTTTCAGCCCGCGTGGGGCAGCCGGCATCGGGAACAGGGAGCATCGACGCATGACGCAGGAAGCAGTGCAGGAGAGCACCGCCGCCGCCCTCGCAGCGGCATCGGCTGCGCTCGAAGGCAAGACGCCGCAAGAGATCCTGGCGTGGGCAGCCGCCCAGTACCAGCCGGGGCTGACGCTCGCGTGCAGCTTCGGCGGCCCCTCGGGCATGGTGCTGCTCGACATGATCATGCGGATCGACCGCACGGTCGAAGTCTTCTACCTCGACACCGACTTCCTCTTCCCGGAGACCTACCGGCTGCGCGACGCCGCCGCGGCGAAGTACGGCTTCCGTCCGGTCGGCTACATGTCGCTGCTCACCCCGTCCGAGCAGGCGGCGAAGCACGGCGACGCGCTCTGGGAGCGCGAGCCCGACGCCTGCTGCGCGCTCCGCAAGGTCGAACCGAACCGGCGCGCCCTGGCCGGCAAGCGCGCCTGGATCAGCGGCATCCGCCGCGACCAGTCGCCCACCCGCGCCGCCACGCCCGTCGTTGAATGGGACGTCAAGTTCGAGCTTGTCAAGGTCAACCCGCTCGCCGCGTGGACCGAGTCCCAAGTCTGGAAATACATCCTGGACAACGGCGTTCCCTATAACGAGCTGCACGACAAGAGCTACCCCAGCATCGGCTGCACCCACTGCACGAGGCCCGTGCTGGAAGGCGCAGACTCGCGCAGCGGCCGCTGGCAGGGCTTCGACAAGATCGAATGCGGCCTGCACGTGCCGGAGGGGCACACGGGCGAGATCAACATCGTCGAGGAGGTCGCCGCGGAGTAGCCGCGCACCCCGATCGGCGCACCCTATCACGAGATTGAGAGACGCAGGCGGGCCCCGCGCGCGCCCGCGGCGGGACAACTGAATCAAAAGCAAGCTATCCTACCGATCCGGTAGGCACGGGAAAGGGAACGGAGACAAGGTTGGAACAGCAGGGATTCACCATCTGGTTTACGGGGCTCTCGGGCGCCGGCAAGACGACGATCGCCGACGCGATTGAGCCGCTGCTGCGCGAGCGCGGCATCACGAAGCTCGAAAAGCTCGACGGCGACGTCGTGCGCACGCACCTCAGCAAGGGCCTCGGGTTCAGCAAGGAAGACCGCGACACCAACATCCGCCGCATCGGCTGGGTGGCGGAAGTGCTCACCCGCAACGGCGTCTGCGTGCTCGCGTCCGCCATCTCCCCCTATCGCGAGATCCGCGATGAGGTGCGCGCCGGCGTCGGCGACTTCGTCGAGGTCTACGTCAGCTGTTCCATCGAAGAGCTGACCCGCCGCGACGTCAAGGGCCTCTACGAGAAAGCGATCAAGGGCGAGATCAAGAACTTCACCGGCGTTAGCGACCCTTACGAGGCGCCCCTGAACGCCGATGTCACCGTCGATTCCGAGAAGGAAGACCTGGCCGAGAGCGTCGCGAAGGTACTGTCGAAGCTCGAGTCGCTCGGCTACGTGCCGGCGGCGGTGGAAGCTGGAAGCTAGAGGCTGGAAGCTGGATCGCCCCGCAGTTGCGGCCGTAGTGGAGGAGCTTTAGCTCCGGTCACCGCTGCACGCATGACAAGCTTCCGAGCCCGCAGGCTGCCGGCACACCACGAACTCACCAGACGAATTCACGCCCGCGCGCGCACCGGAGGAGACACCACCACATGACGGACGGCACCGAACACGGACTGATCGCCCCGCACGGCGGCAAGCTCAACCCGCGCGAGGTCACCGGCGACGCCGCCAAGGCGCTGGCCGACCGCGCGAAGTCGCTGCCCCAGCGCGCCCTCAACTCGCGCGAGACCGCCGATCTGGAGATGCTGGCGAACGGCGGCTTCAGCCCGCTCGACGGCTTCATGACCGCTGACCAGTACAAGACCGTCGTGTCGTCGATGCACCTGCCCGACGGGCTGCCGTGGTCGATCCCCGTCACGCTCAGCGTCTCGAAGGAGCAGGCCAACCAGCTCCAGGGCGACATCGCCCTCACCGACGCCGACGGCAACGCCATGGCGATCGTGACCGTCACGAGCACGTTCGAGTACGACAAGCAGCACGAGGCCCAGAACGTCTACCGCACCACCGAGGACAAGCACCCCGGTGTCGCCGCCGTCTACGCGCAGGACGACGTGCTGATCGGCGGCCCCGTGCAGGTCTTCCGCCGCCCGGCGAACCCCACCTTCCCGGAGTACCGGCTCGATCCCGCGCAGACCCGCGCCGTCTTCGCCGAGCGCGGCTGGAAGCGCGTCGTCGGCTTCCAGACGCGCAACCCCGTCCACCGCGCCCACGAGTACATCCAGAAGGCCGCGCTCGAGATCACCGACGGCCTGCTCCTCCACCCGCTCGTCGGCGACACGAAGTCCGACGACATTCCCGCCGACGTCCGCATGGAGTGCTACCGCGTCCTGCTGGAGAACTACTACCCGAAGGACCGCGTACTGCTTTCGGTGCTGCCCGCCGCCATGCGCTACGCCGGCCCGCGCGAGGCGATCTT
>Ga0315281_10009524_pt1 | contig 13479 bp, 12 predicted proteins | sample YL17G07_0_MG_FD_204540 | JGI IMG/M metagenome (GOLD analysis project Ga0315281, IMG submission 204540) | Sediment microbial communities from Yellowstone Lake, YNP, Wyoming, USA - YL17G07_0 | ecosystem: Environmental > Aquatic > Freshwater > Lake > Sediment | place: USA: Wyoming | collected...
TGGTGCGCTGCAAACGCCGATCACATGCTGGCCTTGCGCCTGAATCGGGCAAACGGGCAATGGGGCGGCTATTGGAATCAGGACAGAATGGCCGCTTGAATGACAACCTCAGTTTGAATCGCACCCGATGTTAGGAGCCGGAGTGCCAAGCGAAAGCCGTTGTGGCATAATCGCGCGCTCTAAAAACGGTAACAACATGAACGCGCAAACTCTTTACGACAAACTCTGGAATACACACGTCGTGCGGCAGGAAACCGACGGCACCGCGTTGATCTATATCGACCGCCATCTGGTGCATGAAGTGACCAGCCCGCAGGCATTCGAAGGGCTGAAGCTGGCGGGGCGCAAGCTGTGGCGCTCTGCTTCGATCCTGGCGGTGGCCGACCATAACGTGCCGACCACCGGACGGGCGCAGGGCATCGCCGATCCCATCGCGCGTTTGCAGGTGGAGACGCTGGACAACAATTGCACCGAGTTTGGCGTGAACGAATTCAGGATGAACGACGTGCGCCAGGGCATCGTGCATGTGATCGGGCCGGAACAGGGCGCGACCTTGCCGGGCATGACGGTGGTGTGCGGCGATTCGCACACCAGCACGCACGGCGCGTTCGCCGCGCTGGCGTTCGGCATCGGCACCTCCGAAGTCGAGCATGTGATGGCGACGCAGTGTTTGCTGATGAAAAAATCCAGAGCCATGCAGGTGGTGGTCGAAGGCGCGCTGGGCCGTGGCGTGACCGCCAAGGACATCGCGCTGGCGGTGATTGGCAAAATCGGCACGGCAGGCGGCACCGGCTATGCCATCGAGTTTTCCGGCAGCACGATACGCAATCTTTCCATGGAAGGGCGCATGACGTTGTGCAACATGGCGATTGAGGCGGGCGCGCGCGCGGGCATGATCGCGGCGGACGACACAATGATTGATTACCTCAATGGCCGTCCGTTTGCGCCGCAGGGCGAGTTGTGGGACAAGGCGGTGGCTTACTGGCGCACGCTGCACAGCGACGAAGGCGCAGAATTTGACAAGGTAGTTAAGCTGGATGCCGCGCAGATCAGGCCGCAAGTGACCTGGGGCACCTCGCCGGAAATGGTGGTGGCGGTGGACGGGCGCGTGCCCGATCCCGCTTCCGCACCGGACGAAGTGAAGCGCCAGGATTGGACGCGGGCATTGCAGTACATGGACCTGAGCGCCAACACGCCGATCAGCGAAATCAAGGTTGACAAGGTGTTCATCGGTTCCTGCACCAATGGCCGCATCGAGGATATGCGCGCTGCGGCGGCGATTGCGCGCGGCAAGCATGTCGCGGCGAATGTAAAATTGGCGATGGTGGTGCCGGGCTCCGGCTTGGTCAAGCAACAGGCCGAGCGCGAGGGGCTGGATAAAATATTTATCGCAGCGGGTTTTGAGTGGCGCGACCCCGGCTGCTCGATGTGTCTGGCGATGAACGACGATAGGTTAGCATCCGGCGAACGTTGCGCCTCGACTTCCAACCGCAACTTCGAGGGGCGGCAAGGGCCGGGCGGGCGCACCCATCTGGTGAGTCCGGAGATGGCGGCAGCTGCGGCGATTGCCGGGCATTTTGTCGATGTGAGCAAAATTTGAGGAGGCGATGATGAAAGCATTTTCTTTGTTGTTGGCAGTGTTGTTTTTGGTGGGTTGCAATACCGTGGAAGGTATTGGCAAAGATCTGAAAAAAGGCGGCGAGAAAATAGAGAAGTCGGCGAAGTAAATGAAGAAATTTACCTTGCTCGATGGCTTGGTTGCGCCGCTGGATCGCGCCAACGTGGACACCGATGCGATCATCCCCAAGCAGTTCCTGAAGTCGATCAAGCGTTCCGGCTTCGGCCCGAATGCGTTCGACGAATGGCGTTATCTGGATCACGGCGAGCCCGGCATGGACAACAGCCAGCGTCCGCTGAATCGCGATTTCGTGCTGAACCAGCCGCGCTACCAAGGCGCGCAGATACTGCTGGCGCGCGAAAATTTCGGCTGTGGCTCGTCGCGCGAACACGCGCCCTGGGCGCTGGAAGACTACGGTTTCCGCGCCATCATCGCGCCGAGCTTCGCCGATATCTTTTTCAACAACTGCTTCAAAAATGGCCTGTTGCCGATTCGTCTCGATGCGGAACAAGTGGACGCGCTGTTCAAGGCGGTGGAGGCTACGCCGGGCTACCGCTTGAAGATAGACCTGGAGCAGCAGACCATCAGCGCGCCGGACGGGATGATGTACAAGTTCGAGGTGGAGGCCTTCCGCAAGCATTGCCTGTTGAACGGGCTGGATGACATCGGCTTGACCTTGCAGCATGTGGGCGAGATCAGGGCGTATGAGGCGAAGCATCGCGTAGCGCAGCCGTGGTTGTTTGCCTGAACAATAAAATTATTCTCTCCCTTGTCAAGGGGAGGGTTAGTGCGTAGGTTGGGCAAAGCGTAGCGTGCCCAACGAACGAAGGTATCATTATTAACGTTGGGCACGCTACGCTTTGCCCAACCTACGGGAAGGCAGTTTCCCATTTTTGGTTCCGGCTCGTCCGGATTAGGATATTGAAATGAAGATTGTAGTATTACCCGGTGACGGCATCGGGCCGGAAATTATTGCCCAGGCTGCCAAAGTGCTGGAAGCCTTGCGCCGCGAAGGACTACCGGTGGAACTGGAATACGCGCACCTCGGCGGCGCGGGGTATGACGCGGCGGGCGATCCGTTTCCGCCAGCGACCGAAAAACTGGCGCTTGCAGCAGACGCGGTGCTGCTCGGTGCGGTGGGCGGTTATCAATACGATACGCTGCCCCGGCCTATGCGTCCGGAACAGGGCCTGCTGCGCATCCGCAAGGGCCTTGGATTGTTCGCCAACCTGCGTCCGGCGATGGTGTATCCCGAACTGGTCAATGCGTCCAGCCTGAAGCCGGAGTTGGTATCGGGTCTGGATATAATGATTTTGCGCGAACTGACCGGCGACATTTATTTCGGCCAGCCGCGCGGCATCCGCACCTTGGACAACGGCGAGCGGCAAGGTTTTGACACCATGCTGTACAGCGAATCGGAAATCCGCCGCGTGGCGCATGTCGGCTTTCAGATCGCGCTGAAACGCACCGGTTCAAATGGTAAGAGCAAAATATGCTCGGTGGATAAGGCCAATGTGCTGGACACCAGCATGTTCTGGCGCGAAATCGTGACGGACGTGGCGAAGGAATATCCCGCAGTGGCTTTGTCGCACATGTACGTGGACAATGCCGCGATGCAACTGGTGCGCGCACCCAAGCAGTTCGATGTAATTCTGACCGGAAATATTTTTGGCGACATCCTGTCGGACGAGGCATCCATGCTGACCGGCTCCATCGGCATGTTGCCGTCCGCTTCGCTGGATGCGAACAACAAGGGCCTGTACGAGCCATGCCACGGCTCCGCTCCGGATATCGCGGGAAAAGACATCGCCAATCCGCTGGCGACGATTTTGTCGGTGGCGATGATGATGCGCTACACTTTTGCGCGCGAAGATATTGCGCAGCGCATTGAAGCGGCGGCGCGCAAGGTGTTGCAGAAAGGGTTGCGCACGGGCGATATTTACGAGGCCGGGATGCAGAAGGTTGGCACAGCTGCGATGGGCGATGCGGTGGTAAAGGCGCTGTAAATTACATGAGAAGGGGGAAGAGGGAAGGGCGAAGGGTGACAGCGGTGCGGAGGTTTTTGCCCTTATCCCTTCTCCCTTCTCCCTTGAGCACCGCAGGTGCGGACCCTTCTCCATCGAGTAGAAGGATAGCAAACAGTTCCTGCTACCAGCTTAAATTTTAGAGAGAAACACTAATGAGCAAGAAGTACGATGTGTGCATATTGGGTGCGACCGGCGCGGTGGGCGAGGTGATGCTTTCCATCCTGGAGCAGCGCAACTTCCCGGTGGGCAATCTTTACCCGCTGGCGTCCAGCCGTTCCGCAGGTTCCAAGGTGACTTTCCATGGCAAGGAAATCACCGTGCTGGACGTGGAGGGTTTTGATTTTTCCAGGACCCGGATCGGTTTATTTTCCGCCGGCGGCAGCGTGTCGGCAAAGTATGCGCCTATCGCGGCAGCGGCGGGTTGCGTGGTGATCGACAATACCGCGCACTTCCGTTACGACGACGACATTCCGCTGGTGGTGCCGGAAGTGAACCCGCACGCCATCGCGCAATACAAGAATCGCGGCATCATCGCCAACCCGAACTGTTCCACCATCCAGATGCTGGTGGCGTTGAAGCCCATTCATGACGCGGTGGGCATCGAGCGCATCAACGTCGCAACGTATCAGGCGGTGTCCGGCACCGGCAAGGAGGCCATTGATGAACTGGCCGACCAGACCCGTGCCTTGTTCAATCATCAGGATGTGACGGTTGAGGTTTATCCCAAACGCATCGCGTTTAACGTGTTGCCGCAGATCGACGTATTCATGGACAACGGCTACACCAAGGAAGAAATGAAAATGGTGTGGGAGACGCGCAAGATCATGGAAGACGACAGCATCATGGTGAACCCGACCACAGCGCGGGTGCCGGTGTTCTACGGCCATTCCGAAGCGGTGCACATCGAGACGCGCAAAAAGATCACTGCCGACGAAGCGCGCGCCTTGCTGGAGAAGGCGCCGGGCGTGCAGGTGGTGGACAAGCGCGAGCCGGGCGGTTATCCCACCGCCATCGAAGCGGCGGGACAAGACGCGACGCTGGTCGGGCGCATCCGCGAGGATATATCGCACCCGCGCGGCCTGGATATGTGGGTGGTGAGCGACAATTTGCGCAAGGGGGCGGCGCTCAACAGTATTCAGATCGCCGAGATTTTGATTGAAAAATACATGCATTAGCACATCATGCGCAAAACATTTTCAACTTGTGCTGATAACTCTATGATGTTATGTTACTTGTCCAAATAAATGCTTAAAGGTGGCAGCGTGCTGAAATCAATCGTCAAAACGTTGGGGTTTATTGCCGGCTTAGCCTTATCAGGTGTTGCCTGTGCCGTGGGGATGGGCGGCATTAATGTGACTACTGCCCTGGGGGAACCCCTGAAGGCGGAAATCGAACTGGTGGCAGTCGGCAAGGCCGAAAAAAGCAGCCTGTCCGCACACCTGGCCTCGCCCGATGTATTCAAGGGTGCAGGCATGGATTACCCCAGCGGCCTGCCCACACTGAAATTCCAGATCGAGACGCGTGCCAGTGGGGAGCCCTATCTCAAGGTGACTTCCATACAGCCGGTGAACGAGCCATTTGTCAGCCTGCTGGTGGAATTAAGCTGGTCGTCCGGCAGATTGTTGCGCGAATACACTTTCCTGCTGGATCCGCCGGGTTATAAGGCGGAGCAACCCAAGGCGGCGGAAGTGGAGCCGGTCGCGCCGAGTGTTGCAACCACACCGGGCGGCACAGTTCCGCCGATGCGGGCCACCGCTCCGATGGATGAAAAAGTATTTGCTGAAGCGGCCGCTCCTGCTCCTGCCAGGAAACTGCCCGAAAGCAGCAACGTTGCATCCGGCGTCATCAAGGTGAAGCGCGGCGACACGTTGAGCGAGATCGCACGTCAAGCCAAGCCTTCAGGTGTCAGCCTGGAGCGCATGCTGGTTGCGCTGTATCGCGCCAATGCCGATGCGTTTGACGGCAAAAACATGAATCGCCTGAAGACCGGGAAAATCCTGCATATGCCCGCGAGCCAGGATTTCGACAAGCTGGTGCAAGTGGACGCGGTAAAGGAAATTCGCGTGCAAGTTGCCGATTGGCACGCCTATCGCCAGAAGCTTGCTGCCGCCAGTGGGGCTGTGGCAGAACATGCGCCCAAACAGGAAGCGTCCGGCAAGATCAGCACCACGGTTGCTGACAAGGCGCCCGCCGCCAAGGAATCCGCCAAGGAAGTGGTGAGGCTGTCCAAGGGTGAAGCGCCTGGCGACAAATCTGTTGCAGCCGGAGACGCAAAAGCTTTGCAGAACAAGGTTCATGCGCTGGAAGAAGAGGCCATCGCCAGGAGCAAGGCACTCAAGGAAAGCAATGAGCGCGTTGCCATGCTGGAAAAGAACGTCAAGGAAATGCAGCACCTCATCGAATTGAAGGGGCAGCCTGTGGCACCGGCAAAGCCTGTCTTGGGCAAAGCCGAAGCGCCAGCCGAAACCAAACCGGCACCCAAACCGGAACCCGCCAAGGCTGAGGCCAAACCGCCAACACCGGCTTCCGCTGTTGCGCCTGCTGCCGCTCCGCAACCGCCTGCCGCACCCGCCATCGCGGCGACGAGCGCTGTTGTGCCTGCCAGCGCGGTGAAACCTGTCAAACCTGCCGTCAAGCCGGTAGCGGCACCCAAGGTAGTGCCCCCACCGCCTTCCCTGTTGGACGAACCGCTCTATCTGGCGGGTGGAGCGGCTGCCCTGCTGGCTCTGGGAGGCCTCGGTTTTATGCTGGCCCGGCGCGGCAAAGGTGGCAAGGCTCAAAAAAAAATCCCGCATAATGGCGAAGTAGCGGCGGAAAACATTAGTGCAGTCGGCGGCCGCATTTCCGCGCCGGTTGCACCATCACCGGAAACAGGTGATTTCACGCAAGCCGCAACGGCTGCCCCGATCAGCCCGGCACAGCCTGAAGACGTTGATCCGATCAATGAAGCCGACCTGTTCCTGAATTTTGGCCGTGACGTGCAGGCGGAAGAAATTCTCAAAGATGCATTGGAGAAGAACCCCGCAAGCAACCCGATCCGGCTCAAGCTGCTGTCCATCTATGCGAACCGCAAGGACGCCAAGTCATTTTCCGTTATCGCGCGCCAGGTTCAGGATTCCGGTGATGCGGCGGCATGGGCGCAAGCTGCCGGGATGGGCCGCAATCTGGAGCCGAACAATCCGACGTATGGCGGGATGGGTGGTGAGCCGGCAATTGCCGCACCGGTGGATCAGGGAAAGAGTGCACAACAGCAAGCCGCAGGATTGGATTTTGATCTTGGTATAGGTGAGCCAGAAGCAGCCGCCACGCCAGGAAATGAAAGCACCGTGGTGCTAGGCGCACCGCTGGTTGAAAAAACCGCCACCGCTCCTGCTGTAGATTTTGATCTGGGTTTTGGTGCGCCGGAAGCAGCCACTGCAAATGAAAGCACCGTGGCGCCAAGTGCACCGCCGAGCGAAAAGACTGCCACCATGTCCGGGTTGGATTTCGATCTTGGTTTAGGTGGGCCGAGCGCGCCGGCAACGGGCGCTGATGCAGACTTTGCAAGCACCATGGTGTTAAATGCGGCACAAGAAGCGCCGATGGATTTTGACATAACCGCCACGCATCAGCCTGTGGTTGCATTGGAGCCAGAACAGGCAGCAGACATCACGCCGAATCTGGATGACCTGGTTTTTGATATAACCGCCACCCATCCCTCCCTTGCCGCGATTACGGAAGAAAAACCGGCTGCAGATGTTTCGGCGGGCGCCGACGATGGCTTGGCATTCACGCTGGATTTCCCCATTGCCGGCAAACCTGATGTTGCCCCTGCGCAAACCGCAGCCAAGGGAGCGGCTGACATTGACCTGGGTGACATCAATCTGGATATGGGTGAGCCAACGGCGGCGGCTCCCGCTCCGGTAGCGGAAGTCAAAGATGCGCGTTGGCACGACGTCGCCACCAAGCTCGACCTCGCCAAGGCCTATCAGGAAATGGGCGACAACGCTGGCGCGCGCGAAATTCTGGAAGAGGTGTTGGCTGAGGGTGACGACCAGCAGCGCGCGGCTGCCGAGGAGGCGCTGCAACAACTGCTCGCCTAGCGCAATTGCCAATCCGACGGCAGCCCTGTAAGTTGCAGGCTGCCGTTTCTATTTAACTTGTATTCTCCGCGCTCTTGGCGCGTGGACAACGCGATTTTGACGTTAAGCGTAGCTCGCCGATTTTGTTTTTCTGCGCCGTAATACCCCGCAGTCTTGCTGCGGGGATAGGCGCAGGGCGAGCGAAGCAAATTTATTGAGCCTTTGCCGATGCGGAATTATCCGGCAAGGCATAGCGCAGCATTCTATTATTGAGGTTTACATAATTGAAGACAACGCCGCATCATCCAAAATGGAATCTGGGAAATAATAAAATTGCCACGTCATTCCCGCGAAAGCGGGAATCCAGTGGGTTTAAACAAAAGGCATTTTGTCTTGCTGGATTCCCGCTTTCGCGGGAATGACGGAAAGTGTGTCGCGAATTATGTAAAGATCAATAGCCTGGAACAAACACTTCAGCCACGGATTAACACGGATGCCCACGGATCATCAGCAAACTGCACCAGGATTGCTTTTCCCAGGATTAGAGGTTTCCTGATGCCGCACCCTGCCGTGCTAACCCTCCTCTGGGCCTGCCTCACCATCATCATGCAGTCGCTGCAAGTGGCGTGGTTGCTGCTTGCCGGGGTATCGCTGCTGGTTGTTGCCTGTACGCTATCCTCCGCGCACTTTTTTACACTGTTGCGCCGCACACGCTGGGTCATGCTGTCGCTGCTGCTCATCTATGCCTATGCCACGCCAGGTGAAGCGGTGTGGGCATGGCTTGCCCAATTCAGCCCGACCTACGAAGGACTGTCCGATGGCCTGCTGCAATTGTGCCGCCTGTCTTTCGCACTGGCCGGCTTGACCATCCTGTTGAGCCTGTTGTCGCAACAGCAACTTATCAGTGGCCTCTACACCTTGGCTTACCCGTTGTGCTACGTTGGCCTGTCGCGTGAGCGCGTGGCGGTGCGCTTGGCATTGACGCTGCACTATGCCGAATCCGCCATGCTGGATACCGCCGCCGATTGGCGCGGCAGCATCGAAAATCTGCTGGCTCCGGCGGAGGTCAAGCAACACAGCATCGAACTGCACGCCACTCCCTTCACCTTGCGTGATGGCCTGCTGCTGGTCGTGGGATGTGCCTCGCTCGTGCTGGTGCTGTTGTGAGAATCGCACTGGGAGTGGAATACGACGGCAGCCCGTTTTTCGGCTGGCAGAGCCAGTCCGGTGGGCACACCGTGCAGGATGCGCTGCAAGCTGCCTTGAGCGGCATCGCCGGCGAACCCATTGCCATCATTGCAGCCGGGCGCACCGATACCGGCGTGCATGCGCTGGAACAGGTGGTGCATTTCGATACCGGGGTAGAGCGCCCGCTCTTCGCCTGGGTGCGCGGCGTCAATGCCCTGTTGCCGAAAAGCATCGCCGTGCTGTGGGCGCACCCCGTGCCGGAAGAATTTCATGCGCGCTTCTCTGCGCAGGCGCGCAGCTATCGCTACCTGCTGATCAATCGCCCGGCACGCAGCGCAGTGCAATATGGCAAGGCGGGCTGGTTCCATGCGCCGCTGAATGTGGAAAAGATGCGCGAGGCCGCACAGCACCTGTTGGGAGAACACGATTTCAGCGCCTTCCGTTCCTCCGAATGCCAGGCCAAATCACCCATCAAAAACCTGGCGCAACTCGATATTCAAAAACAGGGCGACATGATTATTTTCGATTTAACTGCCGGTGCCTTCCTGCACCACATGGTGCGCAATATCGTCGGCTGCCTGGTGTATATCGGCAAGGGCAAGCATCCGCCGCATTGGATGCGCGAAGTACTGGAAAGCCGCGAACGCAGCCAGGCGGCCCCGACCTTCGCGCCGGACGGCCTGTATCTGCGCCAGATTACTTACGATGCCAAGTGGGGGTTGCCGCCCGGATGATTTACAATGTCGCTTTGGTTTTTCAGCACCACGCTTCATAAATATGACCCGAACCAAAATTTGCGGCATCACGCGCGTGGAAGATGCGCAGGCCGCCGCGCGCAGCGGCGCGGATGCGCTCGGGCTGGTGTTCTATGAAAAAAGCCCGCGTCATGTGAGCGTGCGGCAGGCAGTGGAGTTGGCGAAAACCATCCCGCCGTTCGTGACGGTGGTGGGGCTGTTCGTAAATCCTTCCGAGGATGAGGTGCGCGAGTTGTTGCGTCATGTGCCTTTGGATGTGTTGCAGTTCCACGGCGAAGAGCCACCGGAATTCTGCGCGCAGTTCGGTCGCCCCTATCTCAAGGCAATCCGGGTCAGGCTGGGGGTGGATTTGCTACAATGCGCGGCGCGTTATGCCGGGGCGCAAGGATTGCTGCTGGATGCGTACATCGAAGGCACACACGGCGGCACGGGCGAATCATTCGACTGGGCGCTGATTCCGCATGATTTGCCGCTGCCGGTGGTGCTGTCCGGTGGGCTGCATGCGGGCAATGTGGCGCAGGCCGTACGCGTAGTGCGGCCTTACGCGGTAGATGTCTCCAGCGGTGTGGAAGCGGCCAAGGGAATCAAGGACGCGGCGAAGATCGCCGCGTTCATTAACGAGGTTAAGAACATTGACTTACAGTTATCCAGATAAAACCGGCCACTTCGGCCCCTACGGCGGCATCTATGTCGCTGAAACCCTGATGGGCGCGCTGGACGAGTTGAACCAGGCGTATGAAAAATACCGCCACGATCCCGAATTCATCGCCGAACTGAATTACGACCTCAAGCACTACGTCGGCCGCCCCAGCCCGATCTATCACGCCAAACGCTGGTCGCAACAACTCGGCGGCGCGCAGATATACCTGAAGCGCGAAGACCTCAACCATACCGGCGCGCACAAGGTGAACAATACCGTGGGGCAGGCGCTGCTCGCCAAACGCATGGGCAAGCCGCGCGTGATCGCCGAGACCGGCGCGGGCCAGCACGGCGTGGCGACGGCCACCGTGGCGGCGCGCTACGGCATGGAATGCGTGGTGTACATGGGCTCGGAAGACGTGCAGCGCCAGGCGCAGAACGTTTATCGCATGAAGCTGCTCGGCGCGACCGTGGTGCCGGTGGAGAGCGGTTCCAAGACGCTCAAGGATGCGCTGAACGAAGCGATGCGCGACTGGGTAACCAACATCGAAAATACTTTTTACATCATCGGCACGGTGGCGGGGCCGCACCCCTATCCGATGATGGTGCGCGATTTCAATGCCGTCGTCAGCAAGGAATGCGTGGTGCAGATGCCGGAGCTGGCGGGCCGCCAGCCGGATGCGGTGATCGCCTGCGTCGGCGGCGGCTCCAACGCGATGGGCGTGTTCTATTCCTACATCGACATGCCCGGCGTGAAGCTGATCGGCGTGGAGGCGGGCGGGCACGGCATCGGCAGTGGACAACACGCGGCACCCTTGACCACCAACAGCCCGGTGGGTGTACTGCACGGCAACCGCACCTACCTGATGCAGGATGAGAACGGCCAGATCATCGAGACGCATTCCATCTCGGCGGGGCTGGATTATCCCGGTGTCGGCCCGGAGCATAGCTGGCTGAAAGATAGCGGGCGCGCCGAATACGTGGCGATCAACGACGACGAAGCGCTGCGCGCGTTCCATGACTTGTGCCATCTGGAAGGCATCATCCCCGCGTTGGAGTCCAGTCACGCGCTGGCTCATGCCGCAAAAATCGCGCCGGGCATGGGCAAGGACAAAGTGCTGCTGGTGAACCTGTCCGGGCGCGGTGACAAGGATATGGCGACGGTGGCGCGTGCGTCGGGGATCACGCTATGAAATGGGCAAGCCGTAGGGCGGGCTATGCCCGCCATGTCGGGCATAGCCCGACCTACATGAGTTTCTGCTTATCATGAAATATTATTTGGCGGGAGAGTGACCATGTACCGTTGTGAGATTATTCTTTATTGGAGCACCGAAGATCAGGCGTTCATTGCCGAGGTTCCAGAGCTGCCCGGCTGCATGGCGCACGGCGATACGCAGGAAGCTGCGCTAGCCAACGTCAAGGACGCCATGCGTCTGTGGCTGGATACAGCAAAGGAATTTGGCGACCCAATCCCAGAGCCGCGCGGGCGGCTGATGTATGCGTAAAGCAATAACATCGCAATCAATCCGGCATTAAATTATTTGGCTCATCATGTCACGCATACAAACCGTTTTTGACAAGCTTAAACAACACCAGCGTAAGGCGCTGATCCCGTTTTTTACGGCGGGCGATCCCACACCGGCGCTCACCGTGCCGCTACTGCACGCACTGGTGGAGGCGGGGGCGGACGTGATCGAGCTCGGCGTGCCGTTCTCCGACCCGATGGCGGATGGCCCCATCATCCAGCGCGCTTCCGAGCGCGCGCTCAAACATGGTGTGTCGCTGCATGATGTGCTCAATATGGTGGCTTCTTTCCGCAGCAAGGATGTGAGCACGCCCATCGTGCTGATGGGCTATGGCAACCCGATTGAAGCGATGGGCTGGGAACATTTCGCCAAGCGCTGCGCAGAAGCGGGCGTGGACGGCGTGCTGACGGTGGACTTTCCGCCGGAGGAAAGCCACGAAGCGTTTGCGCATCTGACCAAACACGGCATTGACCCGATCTTCCTGCTCGCGCCGACCAGCACCGATGCACGTGTGGAGCGCGTCGCCAAGCAGGCGCGCGGCTATGTGTATTACGTCTCGCTGAAAGGCGTAACCGGCGCGGGGCATCTGGATTTGTCCGCCATCGAACAAAAAATCCCGCAGTTGAGGAAGCACATCACGCTACCCATCGGCGTGGGTTTCGGCATCCGTGACGCGGCGACTGCATTGGCCGTGGCGAAACTGTGCGACGGCGTGGTGGTGGGTAGCCGCATCGTGCAGGAAATCGAAAACTCGACCGAACAGAATGTGATTGCCAACGTGAGCAAGCTGGTCAAAGAGCTGCGAAGCGCGGTAGATAAGGCATAAAAGCACCCTCTCCCGGCCTTTGGCCACCCTCTCCCGCTTGCGGGAGAGGGGTTGGGGGAGAGGGCGCGCAATTTGAGCAATGGAGAAAATATGAACTGGTTTCAAAAGTTATTGCCTCCCAAGATCAAACGCCGCGAACAGGGCGCGGAGAGCAAGAAAAATGTGCCCGAAGGCTTGTGGCACAAGTGCCCGTCCTGCCAGGCGGTGCTGTACCACTCCGACCTGGAAAAGAATTTAAGTGTCTGCCCGAAGTGCAGCCATCATCACCGCATCACCGCGCGCACCCGTCTGGATTGGCTGCTGGATGGCGAGGGGCGTTTCGAAATCGGTGCCGAGGTGCAGCCGCTGGATACGCTGAAATTCAAGGACAGCAGGAAGTACAGCGAGCGCCTGACCGTGGCGCAACAGGACACCGGCGAGACGGATGCGCTGGTGGTAATGCAGGGCAGCGTGCATGCCTTGCCGCTGGTGGCGGCGGTGTTCGAATTCAACTTCATGGGCGGTTCCATGGGTTCGGTGGTGGGCGAGCGCTTCGTGCGCGGCGTGCAGCTCGCCACCGAGCAGAAAATTCCCTTCGTGTGCTTTGCCGCCAGCGGCGGCGCGCGCATGCAGGAAGGCCTGCTGTCGCTGATGCAGATGGCCAAAACCTGCGCCGCACTGACACAACTCAGCCATGAAAAGCTGCCGTTCATCTCGGTGCTGACCGACCCCACCATGGGTGGCGTATCCGCCAGCTTCGCCTTCATGGGCGACGTGGTGATCGCCGAACCCGGCGCGCTGATCGGCTTCGCCGGCGCGCGCGTGATCCAGCAGACGGTGCGCGAAACCCTGCCGGAAGG
>Ga0315281_10009525_pt1 | contig 13477 bp, 9 predicted proteins | sample YL17G07_0_MG_FD_204540 | JGI IMG/M metagenome (GOLD analysis project Ga0315281, IMG submission 204540) | Sediment microbial communities from Yellowstone Lake, YNP, Wyoming, USA - YL17G07_0 | ecosystem: Environmental > Aquatic > Freshwater > Lake > Sediment | place: USA: Wyoming | collected...
GACCTCCTGGAACCACCACCAGTCGGTGAGCACAGTGGCGGTGGTGGGCAGCAGGAACAGGGCGAGCACCACCGCGGCACCGATCGCCAGCGGCAGCGCGAGTCGCGTTCGCGACCCGGCGCGTGGTAGTGTCATGGAAGCCTCCAATCCTCCGCTACGGCAACTGGCGCCGCCGGCCCCATGTGGGCGGCGGCGGCTCGTGGGTCGCACGGTCCACCGGATGCTCCCGCAGCATGCGCAGGGCTTCCGCCACCGCGCGCTCCAGCTGCGGGTCGTGGCCCGCGATCACGTCCCTCGGCCAGTTCTCCACGTCCACGTCGGGCGCGACGCCTTCGTTCTCCACCGCCCACCGATTGTCGCGAGCGAAGAAGCCGCCGCGCGGCGCGATCATGGATCCGCCGTCGATGAAGGGCGGCGTGTCGGCCGTGTGCACCAGCCCACCCCACGTCCGCTTGCCCACCAGCTGGCCGATGTGCCGGTACCGAAACATGTACGGCATCAGGTCGCCGCCGGAGCCGGCCATTTCGTTGATGATCATCACCTTCGGGCCCCAGATGCCGGCCGCGGGACTGGTGAACGGGTAGCGGTCGCCCGCCACGTTGTTGAAGTAGCCGTCGAAGTCGCGCTGCAGCACGTCCACAATGTAGTCGGCCGCGGACCCGCCGCCGTTGAACCGCTCGTCGATGATGGCGCCCTGCCGGTCCTGCTGGGCGAAGTAGTAGCGGTTGAAGCTGGTGTAGCCGGGCTGCCCGGTGTTCGGCACGTACACGTACGCGAGCTGTCCCTGCGAGAGCGAGTCCACCAGGCGGCGGTTGCTTTCCACCCACGCGCGCGTCCGCAGCCCTTGCTCGTTCGCGACCGGCACCACCGTCACGCGGCGCGCGCCCTCGGGGGCGGGACGGGCGTTCACGGTGAGCACCGTCTGGCGATCGGCCGTCCCGTCGAGGAGACGGTAGATGTTGTCGGGCGACCTGAGCTCGACGCCGTTGATCGCGAGGACGTAGTCGCCCACGTGGACGTCCACCCCCGGCGAGGCGAGCGGGGCGCGCAGGTCCGGGTTCCATCGCTCGGCGTCGTAGATCCGGGTGATCCGGTAGCGGTCGCCCTCGACCGAGAAGTCGGCGCCGAGGAGCCCGGCCGTCGTCGCCGGCACCTCGGGCATGTCGCCGCCGCGCACGTACGAGTGGCCGATGGCGATCTCGGCGCCCATGTTGTCGAGCAGGTAGTTGAGATCGGCGCGGTGCATCACGTGGGGGAGGAACTGGCCGTACACCTGCCGGTCCCGCGCCCAGTCGGTGCCATGCATGTTGGGCACGTAGAGGTAGTCGCGCTGGTTGCGCCATCCCTCGTTGAAGATCTGCCGGAACTCCGCGCGGGGATCGAGATACATCCGCAGGGTCACGTCGAGCCGGCCCTGGCCCGGCGCCGGGGGACACTCCGCATCCACCAGGAACAAACCGGGCCCGGTCGCGCCACCCGCCGGGCGCGGCGCGGCGGCGGCGGCTCCGCCAGCACCCGCCGTGCGGTAGAGCAGCTTGCGCCCGTCCGCGCTCACGGCATAGTCCGCCACGCTGGTCGCGAACGGCGCGGCACGACGCTCGCTCAACCGGTAGCGATGGAGGGTCTGCCCGCCGCCGCCGGCGGCACCACCGCCCCCGCCCCCGCCCGGCCCGGAGGCCTCCAGGTAGTAGACCATGCCCGCCGCGCCGGTGCGCAGCCGTGAGTACTGCCGCACCGGCACGCCCGGCACCGAGATGATCCGCTCCTGCAGCCCGTCGAAGTCGATCTGCACCACGACCGGCGGCGCCGCGGCGCGGCCGCCCGCGCCGCGCCCGGCGGCGCCCGCGGCTCCCATGACGTCGGCCGACGCGACACAGCGCCTAACGCTTTCCGCAACCGGGGCCGCGCCGACCCCCGGGTCCTCGTCGCTCTCCGCCAGCAGCGGCGAGGGGTCGCCGCTCTTCAGCACCGTGAAGTAGAGCCCGAAGTTCTCCTCGTGGTCGTACGACGTCATGTCCAGCCACTGGGAGCGGAGGCCGAAGTCGGTGGACGCGAGGAACCAGAGGTACTTGCCGCCGGCGTCCCAGGCCGGCCACACCGCGTCGGCGAGCCCGTCGGTCACCTGCCGCGTCTCGCCCGTCTCGGCGTTGGAGACGAAGATCGCGTGATACATCGAACGGAGCCGGCTCGCGTACGCGATCCACCGCGAGTCGGGGCTCCACACCGGATTGAGCGTCCGCTCCGGCACCATCCACGGGTCGTTCCCCACGATCCGCGCCTGGCCCGTCGCGACGTCCAGCACCCACACGTTCAGCCGGGTGTCCGTGAACACGAGCTTCCGCGAGTCGGGCGACCACGACGGCGTGTAGTAGTGCGCGGGATTCTGGAGCGCGATCTCCCGCGGCGGCGTGATCCCGTCCTGCGACTCGATCACCAGCTGGTACTCGCCCGAGCGGTCGCTGAAGTACGACACCCACCGCCCGTCCGGCGACCACGCCGGGTCGCGCTCGGCCGAACCGCTCGAGTTCGTTAGGTCCCGGATGTCGCCCTTCTCGGCTGGGATCGTGAAGATCTCGCCGCGCGCTTCGACTACCGCGCGCCGGCCCGTCGGCGACAGCGCGATGCTGGTCATCCGCGCCGTCACGTCCTCCCAGTGCGGCATCATCCAGGGGAAGTCGCCCGAGGCGGTGATCGTCACGACGCGCTCGTGGCCGCTCCGCGGATCCAGCAGGTGGATGTCGCCCGCCTGCTCGAACACCACGGCGCCGCCGCCGGCGTCGATCGCTTTCACGTCGAAGTCGCTGAACCGCGTCACCTGCGAGAGCTGCCGCGTCCCCGTGTCGTAGGCCCACACGTTGGTCACGCCGTCGCGGTCGGAGAGGAACCAGACGGCGTCGCCCACCCACACCGGGTCGGTGTCCTTGGAGTCGGTCCACGGCGGCGATTCGAGCTCGTAGCCCTGCAGGTTGACGATCCAGATCGGGCGGTTCTGGCCGCCGCGGTAGTTGCGGCGCTCCTCGTCCCACGAGTTGTTCATCCGGTACGCGATGCGGCGGCCGTCGGCGGCGATCTTGCCCTGATAGCCGCGCGGCAGCGGCAGCGGCACCTCGACGCCGCCGTCCGCCGGCACGGTCCAGAAGCGCGGGGCCGCGGTCGGCGCCCAGGTGGCGCGCGGCGACGCGAAGAGGACCGACCGGCCGTCGGGGGTCCAGCCGGCCACCAGGTCGGCCGCCGGGTGCCACGTCAGGCGCCGCGGCTCGCCGCCCTCGGCCGAAACGACATAGACGTCGGTGTTGCCGCCGTACTCGCCACTGAACGCGACCTGTCTCCCGTCGGGCGAGAACTTCGGGTTCGACGTCTGGCCCTGGAAGCTGGTGAGGCGGCGCGCCGTGCCGCCCTCGCGGTCCACGATCCAGATGTTGTTGGCGTACGCGAACGCGATCGCGGTTGTGCTCACCGTCGGCGTGCGGAGCAGCCGGGTCTGCGCGCGCAGCGGTTGGGCGGCGGTGGGGCACATCGCGGCGCCGAGCGCGAGGAGCCCGAGGCGGGCGCGGAGACGATTCATGGTCGCACCAGGATGATGGGTCCGTGGGCTGCGGGGCAGCCGGCGCCGGAAGGTGCGCGCCGGCTGGCCGCAGCACAAGCGGCGGCGGGCGGGCGGGCTAGCGGTACAGCGAGAAGATCGCCGCCAGCGCCGCGAACTCCCCCACCCGCGGGGGGATGATCCGGATCCGGTCGCGGTGGCCGTGAAGCCCGGCCGCCAGCGCGCCCGCCGCGCCGTCTTCCAGGCCCGCCAGGCGCGCCAGGTCCAGCACCACGCGGTCCTTCCGGCGCGCCAGGGCCGTCCGCAGATCCCCGACGAACCGCGAGGCCGCCGCGGTCGTGAGGTGCCCCTCCAGGAACACCCATACCGTTGAGGCGGGCCGGCGCTCCACCTGGACCCTGGGACCCGCGGGATACGCACCATGCAAGCGGCCCCACGCCCGCCCGGCGGGGGCGTCCCACATCCGGAACGTATGCCTCACGACCGGCGGGTGCTGGAAGAGGCCCAGCCTGAGCCTGACACTCGTCCAAGCCGCCAAGCCAACTGCCGCCACCGACTGGAGTCGCTCCTTCCACGTGGGACTCCCCAGCGCCAGGTGGAGCCGCTCCTCAAGCCCGGCGATCCAGCGCCTGACCGGCGCCGTCGGTCCGAACAGCCGGCCCGTCAGGAACAGCGGGTACGCTCTCCTGAGGTCAGCCGCGATCCGCTCCGCCTTGGCGCGGAGGAACGCGCTCGGGGACTCCCGGAGTTTGAGGTAACCCTCGAGCCATCGGTCCACGGAACGGTGCAGGACCGGTCCCAACCTCCGGAAATCCTCCTCGAAGCAACGCCGTTGGGCCGTCTCGATCTCTTCGGTGGTCATGGATGGATGGCTGCACATCGCGTAGAACCCGCTCCCCCGGCGATAGAACAGCTCGGGATCCTCGGCCACCGCCGGCAGCAGCTTCCCTTCCCGGACGACCTGATCGTAGAAGGGCGTGCCGGGACACGGGCCGTAGATCAGGAACTGTGACAGCACCGGTCGCAACGCGAGGAGGCCCGACAGCTCGGCGTCGATGATCTCCGGTGTCTGGTACGGCAGCCCCACGATCATGGAGGCCAGGATGGTGATCCCATGCTCCCGGAACTCGTTGAAGATGTCCTCGACCGGCCGGCCCCTCAGTTTCGCGTAACCCGACCGCGTTCCCTCGTAACCGATCCACATCCCGTCGATCCCCATCTCGAGGATCTCGGTCACCGTGTACTGGCTCAGGGCCTTGATGCTGGCGAAAACGAAAACAGAAAGCGGCTTTCCGGCTCGGAGTACGCACTCGCGGAACTCCAGCGCCCGGCGGCGGTTGAGCAGGAAATCCTCGTCGATGATGAGGATGGACAGCTTGGGATCGACCTCGAGGTAGCGCTCGACCACCTGGTAGATGTCGGCCCCGGTGGGAAGCAGGCGGATATGCTTGCGCTTGAAGAAATGCGAGGTGCAGCAGAAGTCGCACCCGTTGGGACATCCCAAGCCACCGAAGACGATGCCGGTTCGCGAGGTCTGCTTCCCGAACACCCGCAGGGGGTTGATGATCAGCGGATGCCGGTACGGCATCGGGATCTCGGGTTCGCCCAAGAGGCGCCGCATGAAGCCGACTCCCTCCTCTCGGCAAATGTGGTCGCCGTAGGGGAGCAGCATGGCGTCAGGCGCCACGGTCCCGTACCCGCCCAGCACGATCTTCGATTGCGGCGAGTATTCCCGGATCAGCGCCACGACCTCCTTCATGCGGTGGTAAGTCGCCAGGACGAACGACACACCCACGAACTCGTACCCGCGCCGGAGCTCGCGGATGAGTTCCTTCCGCGAGGGATACTGCAGCACTCCGGTGGGGGCCTCGAGGTTCTCGGCGATGTACTCCAGCGAGAACTGGATGTGATGGGAGCGGGGGCTGAACAGACCCTGGGCGCGGGTCACCTGTTCGTGGAGCAGCTCGTACCCGACGCTCGGGGAATCGCCGTGGCGGACTCCCAGGGGACGGCAGACGGTCGTCAGCAAGACCTGCGGCGATCGGATCATGAGGAGGGCGCCTTTGCGACGTTGTGGGAACCGCCCAATTTCGCTCCCCGATATCACGTGAGGCAACGAGGCGCCGGCGCCATATCCCAAGTGTATCGGTCGGCTTTGCCGCCGGCCGGGGCGATAGGCCGTTAGGCGCTTGCGCGCAGACGATGCCGGGCTCATCCCCGATATCCGTACTCCCCATTGATGTCCGGAATGCGCTTGCGGCGAATCGCTTTCGGTGAAGGATTACCCGGATTCCACCTCCCAGACCGGGAGAGGCCATCACCAGCGCGACGAATCTCCTTGTCGGATGGAGCAGCATCCTCGCCGGATTCCTCGCCGGCGCGGTGTCCGGTCTCGCCTTCTGGCGCGAGGACTGGCTCGGAGGCTACGGCGCGTGGCGCCGGCGGCTGGTGCGCCTGGCCCACATCTCCTTCTTCGGTTTGGGATTCCTCAACATCGCGTTCGCGCTCAGCCTCCCGCCGCTCGGTCTTGCCTCGGGGGCGGGAGCGCTCCGCTGGGCCGCCCTGCTGCTCGTGCTTGGGAACATCGCGATGCCTGCGGTCTGCTACCTCTCGGCATGGCGGATGCCGTTCCGGCACCTCTTCGCCGTGCCGGTCACCTGCGTAGTGCTCGGCGTCGGCATCCTCCTCGGCGCCGTGGGCTCGCGATGAACATCGGCCTCGTGGCGATGAGCGGCATCCGGTGCCACGACGCCGAGTTGATGAGCCTCGGGCTCACCTTGCCCGGCTTCGTGGAGCGGAGCAAGACCATCGCCTCGCTGCCGAGCCTCGGCCTCCTGACCCTGGCGGGGATGACGCCGCCGGAGCACACGATCCACTACGTCGAGGTGCCCGACATCCGCGTCGCCCACACCCTGCCGGACGGCTTCGACCTGGTGGGCATCTCGAGCTACAGTGCGCAGATCGACGAGGCGTACGAGCTGGCCGACCGGTTCCTCGCCGCCGGCGTGCCGGTGATCATCGGCGGGCCGCACGTGAGCGTCCTGCCCCAAGAAGCCGCGGCCCACTGCACCAGCGTGGTGGTCGGGCACGGCGAGCTGCATTGGCGCCGCGTGCTGGACGACGCCGCGGCCGGGCAGCTCCAGCCGGTCTACGGCTCCCGCGACGCCGACTACGACTTCGCCGACGCGCCGGTCCCCGCCTTCGAGCTCCTGGACATCGCGCGCTACAACCGCCTCACGGTCCAGACGAGCCGGGGCTGCCCGCACCGCTGTGACTTCTGCGCCGGCTCCGCGCTCTTCTGCCGTCACTATCGCCAGAAGCCGGCGGCGAAGGTCCTCGCGGAGGTGGACCGGATCCTCACGATCTGGAAGCGGCCCTTCATCGAGTTGGCCGACGACAACAGCTTCGTGGACCGCCGTTACTGGATCCAGCTGCTCCCCGAACTCGCCAAGCGCCGCATCCGCTGGTTCACCGAGACCGACATCTCCGTGGGCGAGGACGACCGGCTCCTCGAGCTCCTTCGCGCGAGCGGCTGCGCCGAGGTGCTCGTCGGCCTGGAGAGCCCCGTCGCCGACGGCCTGTCCACCGCGGAGACCGGCCTCGACTGGAAGCTGGGCCACTTGCACCGGTATCGGGACGCGCTGCGGAACATCCAGCAGCACGGCATCCGCGTGAACGGCTGCTTCGTGCTGGGGCTCGATGGGCAGGGTCCGGACATCTTCGACCGGGTGCGTGACTTCGTCCAGGAGGCCGACCTCTTCGACGTGCAGATCACCGTTCTCACTCCCTTTCCAGGCACGCCGCTCTACGCGCGGCTCTGCGCCGAGGGCCGGCTCCTGAAGGAGAACGCCTGGGACTGCTGCACCCTGTTCGACGTGAACTTCCGCCCCAGCGGGATGAGCGTCGGGGAGCTCGAGCGAGGTTTTCGGGCGCTGGGCGTAGACATCTACAGCGACGACTGGACCCAGCGGCGGCGGCGGCGGTTCAAGAACCTACAGCGGGCACGACGACACCAACACCAGGAGGGCACGACGTGAAGACGGAACGTGCGGTCTCGATCATCTTCGCGGTCTCGGCCGCGTACGACGGACTCCTCGGGGCGGCGTTTCTGATCGCGCCCGCCGCGCTGTACACCGCCTCCGGGGTCACCCCGCCCAATCACTGGGGGTACGTGCAGTTCCCGGCGTGCATCCTCGTCATCTTCGGCCTGATGTTCTATGCCGTGGCCATCAAGCCCAAGGCGAACCGGAACCTGATCCCGTACGGCATTCTCCTGAAGCTGGCGTACAGCGGCATCGTGTTCGCGTACTGGTTCACCCAGGGACTCCCCGACCTGTGGAAGCCGTTCGCCGTAATCGACGCCGTCTCGGTCGTCCTCTTCGCCTGGGCCTGGGTGCGGCTCGGCGCCCCGGAACCCTAGCGCCAACGGGCTCTAGACTTGCGTCCCGGCGGACCCGGAGGCCTCTTGAGGGATGGACAAGGCCACACCCCCGAGGAAGAACGCCCCCCAGGCCGCCGCCGACCAGGTGGCCCAGACCTTCTTCGGCGTCGGCCCGGACCCGGACTCCCGGCGGCGCGCCATTCGGGGGCTGCTGCTTGGCGCGGTCCAGGTCGGCCTGCTGGTCCCGTACGCATTTTATCTGCGCTTCGGCGAAGTGGGGCCAATGGGCTGGGGAACCACGGTCTTCTTCGTCGCGTACTGCATCCTTGCCGCGATCGGTCTGTATTTCGGGCCCCGCACCGAGTTCCATACGACGGTCGCGTTGCGCGGCGACTGGGCGGACCACGTGGGCGCCTTCTGGCTGGTCAGCTGCGCCTTCGGGCCGTTCCTGGGGTGGATCGTCACGTCGGCTTTTCCGATAACGGCTGATTCGTGGCGCTGGCTCTATGGTCTCAGGGTTTTCCTGGCGGCCGGCATTCCGATCCTCACCGCCTTGCCACTCACGCGTTATGCCCGGGGGAAAGCGGCCTGGGTGGCGGTGCCGTTGCTGGTGGGCGTCACCCTGCTGCCGATCTGGAGCGCCGTGCGGGTGAGCCAGGACTTGCGGGACGGGCCGATCGTTCAGCGCCTTCGCGCCAGCGGTGAGTCGCGGCTCTACCTGCCACACAGCCAGCAACGGATCGAGGTTGCCCGTTGAAAGACCACGGGGAACCAGAGCTCGATGACGCGGACGCCGTGAGCGACGCCGCCATGAAGGCACCATGAACCGCAGGTTGCTGACCCGATACGCCTGGCTCTCCATCGGGGCGGCGATCCTCACCATCGCCCTCAAGGCGGCCGCCTACCTCCTCACCGGGTCGGTCGGCTTGCTGTCCGACGCGCTGGAAGGGCTGGTCAACCTCGTCGGCTCGCTCATGGCGCTGTCGATGCTGATCGTCGCGGCCCGCCCCCCCGACGACGACCACGCCTTCGGACATGACAAGGCGGAATACTTCTCGAGCATCCTCGAGGGTACCCTGATCCTGGTCGCCGCCGGCGCCATCGGGATCGCCGCCGTGCAGCGACTCATGCGCCCCCGGCCGCTCGAGCAGATCGGCCTGGGACTCGTGATCTCCGCGGTGGCCGCGGTCGTGAACCTCGGCGTCGGCCTGGTCCTGCTGCGCGCGGGCAAGCGGCATCTTTCGATCACGCTCGAAGCCAATGCCCATCACCTGCTGACCGATGTGTGGACCTCCGCCGGCGTGCTGGCCGGCGTCGGCGCCGTGGCACTGACCGGCTGGAGCCGCCTCGACCCGCTCGTCGCCTTGGTGGTCGCCGGCAACATCATCGCGACCGGGGTCCGCCTGGTGCGCCGCTCCGTCTCGGGGCTCATGGACGCCGCGCTCCCGGTCGAGGATCAGCGGACGCTGCAGGTTGCGCTCGCCCGCTACGCGAACGCCGGGGTGCAGTTCCACGCGCTCCGTACCCATCAGGCCGGAGCGCGGCGATTCGTCTCGCTCCATGTCCTGGTCCCCGGAGACTGGACCGTTCAGCGCGGCCACGGCCTGCTGGAGCACATCGAAGCGGACATCCGCGGCGCGCTGCCGGGCGCGACGGTGTTCACGCACCTCGAGGCGCTCGAGGACCCCGCCTCCTGGGATGATGTCGAGCTGGATCGCTCGGCGGCGCCGCCGACGGAGACGGGTTGATCGAAGTCCCTCGGTCCCCGGGGCTCGGGGCGGCGTCCCAACGGGTGGGATCCGCTGCCGCCGTGGCAGGGCCCATCATCGGGCTCCCCCACGCCGCCGATGCCTGACCGCCGCGGTCCCTTTGCCTGGCTCGGCCTAACGCTACTGAGGCTCGCTGGGTGGCGCGTCGCGGGTGGCCCGCCCGACCTTCCCAAGTACGTACTGGTCGGCGCGCCGCACACCTCGGCATGGGACTTCCCGCTCATGCTCGCGTTCGGGCTGGTGTGGGGACTCAAGTTCCAGTGGTTAGGCAAGACGAGCCTCTTCCGGCCGCCGCTCGGCGCGCTCTTCCGCGCCCTGGGCGGGATCCCGGTGGAGCGGAGCGCGTCCCAGCAGCAGGTGCAGCTGGTGGTCCAGCGGTTCCGCGAGCGCGAGCGGATGGCCCTCGCCATCTCGCCGGAGGGGACGCGCCGGCAGTCGGGCCACTGGAGGACCGGCTTCTACTATATCGCGCACGGCGCCGGCGTGCCGATCGCCCTCGGCTTCCTGGACTACGGCAGGAAGGTCGGCGGTATCGGGCCGACCATCGTCCCTACGGGCTCGATCGAGCGCGACCTGCCCGCGATCGCCGCCTTCTACGCGGACATCCGGGGCAAGCACCCGGAAAAGGCAAGCGCCGTGACGCTGGCGCCGGGCAAGGAATGACCCGGCGGGGAAGCGCCGCCGTTCATCGGCGCGCGCCGCCGAGCTGGGCGTTTCCCGAACTCGGTCGCTGGCGAGACCGAACGCCGCCCAATGGTGGCGTTGTCGGGGGCTGGCGTTAGGACGGAGGGGAGCGCACACTTCCTCAAGGCAGTCCGCGGTGCGTGGCGTCGCGCGCGCCAGGAAGTGAGCGGGGGATGGCACGGAAACGCACTCCAGGAACGCAAGGACATTCGCCGCCGCGCGGCCGCAAGGCCAAGCCGGGGAGCGACGCCCCAGCGCACTTGGGGGCGCGAGACCTCGATCCGCCCTTCGCCGCCTTCGCCGACAACTTCCCCGGCTGCCTGGCGTGGGTCGACCGCCAACTCCGCTACCGCTTCATCAACGCCACGTACGAGCAGTGGTACGGAAGGTCGCCCGCAGCCACGGTAGGCCTGCCCGTCCAGGAAGTCCTCGGTGCCGAATCCTACCAGCGCGCCGAACCGTACCTGCGACGAGCCTTGGCCGGCGAGCGTGTCACCTATGAGGACCCGATCACGGCCGCCTCCGGCGAGGTCCGGCACGGCCTCACCACCCTCATGCCCGATGCGGACCCGCAGGGGAAGGTCAACGGCCTGTTCGTCGTGGTCACGGACATCACCGAGCGCAGGCGGGCGGAGCTCGCGCTCAGGGAGAGCGAAGAGCGCTACCGCTCTCTCTTTGAGAATCTGCTTGAAGGATTCGCGTATTGCCGGATGCTCTACGAGAACGGCAAACCACACGACTTCGTCTATATCGCCGTCAACCAAGCATTCGGGACCCTGACGGGACTGCAGTCGGTGGTCGGGAAGCAGGTCAGTCAGGTGATCCCGGGCATCCGGGAGTCGAATCCCGAACTGTTCGAGATCTACGGGCGAGTCGCTCTGACCGGCAGGCCGGAGCGGTTCGAGACCTACGTGGCGTCGTTGGGCATCTGGTTCTCCATTGCCGTCTTCAGTCCCGCGAAAGAGCACTTCGTCGCCATCTTCGAGAACATCACCGACCGCAAACGGGGGGAGCAGGCGCTACGCGAGAGCGACGACCGGCTCAAGCGGGCGGCCGCCGCCGGCAACGTCGGCCTGTGGGACTGGGACCTGCGCACCAACGAGGTCTATTACTCGCCGGAGTGGAAGCATCAGATCGGCTACGAGGACCGCGAAATCCCAGGCACCATCGACGAATTTCGCAGTCGCCTCCATCCGGATGAGAGCGAGCGCGTCCTTAAGGCCGTCCAGACGTGTCTCGCCGATCCCAAGGGCGTCTACGAGCAGGAATTCCGCATCCGCCACAAGGACGGCTCGTATCGCTTGATCCTGGCGCGCGGCTCGCCGCTGTTCGACGACCAGGGCAAACCGATCCGCATGCTCGGCTCCCACGTGGACATCACCGAGCGCGCGGAGCTCGAAGGCCAGTTGCGTCAAGCCCAGAGGATGGAGAGCATCGGCCGGCTCGCGGGCGGAATCGCGCACGACTTCAACAACCTGCTGACCGTCATGCTCAGCACCGCCGACCTCGCGATGGCGGACCTGCGGGAAGGTGACCCGCTGCGAACGGACTTCCTGGAGATCCGGCATGCCGTGGAACGCGCGGTCGCCTTGACCCGCCAGCTGCTGGCGTTCAGCCGCAAGCAGGTCCTCCAGCCTGCGGTGCTCAACCTCAACACCGTGATCGCGAACATGGAGAAGATGCTGCGGCGGGTGATCGGGGAGGACGTCGATCTGGCAGTCGTGCCGACCGAGGACCTCGCGAGCGTCACCGTGGATCCCGGGCAGATCGAGCAGGTCATCATGAATCTCGCCGTCAACGCGCGTGACGCCATGCCCGACGGCGGAAGGCTGACGGTGGCGACGCAGAACATCGAGCTCGACGACACGTACGCGGCGCAACACGCGTCGGTACGGCCGGGTCCCTATGTGATGCTGGCGATGAGCGACACCGGCGTGGGCATGGACGAGCACACCCGCGCGCGGATCTTCGAGCCGTTCTTCACCACCAAGGAGCGCGGCAAGGGAACGGGGCTCGGCCTGTCCACCGTGTTCGGAATCGTCGAGCAAAGCGGCGGGCACATCTGGGTGTACAGCGAGGTCGGCAAGGGGACGGCGTTCAAGATCTACCTGCCCTCCAGCGCCGAGGGTGCCCCCGCGCGCGGGCCCGCGCGCCCCGCGGCGTCGACGCGTGGCACCGAGACGATCCTGGTGGTGGAAGACGAGGAGCGTCTCCGCCACCTGATCAGGCGCACCCTCGAGTCGGCCGGCTACACCGTGCTTGCGGCCGCCAACGGCGGCGAGGCGCTACTCTTGCTGGAGCGTCACGAGGGAACGGTGCACCTCATGCTGACCGACGTCGTGATGCCGGGGCTCGGCGTGCGGGAGCTGGCGGCACGAGTCGGCGCGCTCCGCCAGGAGGCGAGGGTTCTCTACATGTCCGGCTACACGGATGACACCATCGTGCGTCGCGGCGTGCTCGAGCAGGGCATCCACTTCCTCCCCAAGCCGTTCGCACCCGACGGGCTGACCCGGAAGGTCCGCGAGGTGCTGGACGCCGAACCGTGAACCGCCGACGCTGACGGAGATGACGAGACCATGACGACCGTGAGAGCACGAACGATGACCGGCGGCGAGGTCGAGCTCGACCCGAAGAGCCTCGACGAGCTGAAAGCGAGGCTGCGGGGTGCGCTCCTGCCCGCGGCTGACCCCGGCTACGACGAGGCGCGCTCCGTGTGGAATGCGATGATCGACCGCCGGCCCGCGCTGATCGCGCGGTGCCTGGGGGTGGCCGACGTCGTCACGTGCGTCAACTTCGCGCGTGAACGCGGACTCCTGGTGTCGATCAAGGGCGGCGGGCACAACATCTCCGGACTCGCCGTGTGCGACGGCGGCCTGATGATCGACCTGTCGCTCATGCGCGGCGTCTGGGTGGACCCCGCCGCGCGCACGGCCCAGGCCCAGGCCGGTTGCCTCCTCGGCGACGTGGACCGCGAGACCCAGGTCCACGGCCTCGCCGCGGTGCTCGGCTTCGTCTCGAACACCGGCATCGCGGGCCTGACGCTCGGCGGCGGGTTCGGCTACGTCACCCGCCGGTTCGGCTGGACGTCCGACAACGTGC
>Ga0315281_10009526_pt1 | contig 13471 bp, 13 predicted proteins | sample YL17G07_0_MG_FD_204540 | JGI IMG/M metagenome (GOLD analysis project Ga0315281, IMG submission 204540) | Sediment microbial communities from Yellowstone Lake, YNP, Wyoming, USA - YL17G07_0 | ecosystem: Environmental > Aquatic > Freshwater > Lake > Sediment | place: USA: Wyoming | collected...
ACTTCAACCTGGTCGATCGCCCGTTCGGCAGCTTCGAGCGTCTCTGCAATTACGGCAGCGACGGGATGCCCAACCCACCTCACCTTGTCGACAGCCAACGCATCTCTATCGCCAACATAGATCCCCAACCTGTAAGGGAACTCCGCTCCGGTCGCTACGGCGACAACCCCAGGCATCTTCTCCGCTTTGCTCGTATCGATTCTTGCGATCTTCGCATGCGCATGAGGGCTTGTAACAAGTTTTGCGTGAAGCATGTGAGGAAGCTCAATGTCAAAGGCATACGTCGCTGTCCCGGTGACCTTCAAGAAGGAGTCGTACTGGGGAATGGATTTTCCAATATAGCCCATTTCTACCTTCTCGAGATTGTGCGACTGATAGTCCTCCCTTGGCTCGGAAAGGCCATGAGTCGCGCTTAGCGGCCTTCCTGCACTGAAGTCCCGGCTCGGGGTTCTTCCTAGGCGCTTTCCTTCTTCGGCGTCTTCTGGAGCTCCTCGATTCTTGCCTCTATTCCTTTCAGCTCTTCTTGCAGATTCCTCTTTGATTCTTCCAGCGCTGCGATCTCGTCCTCTGGACGAATGGGTGTGAAGCCGTATCCAGGATCCGGATAGAGTGGATATGACGGACCGTAGGGCCGACCGCGACTCGTAGCCCACCACCGGCATGCGCCTCTGCCGTAGAGCCAGCCTGGGCGCTCCCATGGTGGCAGATGACTGAACGGCCCTCTACCCGGCCAAGGACCCCACCAACCGCCTCGTCCTCGCCAACTCATACATGTCACCGACATTAATGTGCAATTGCACATAATTAAATCTTGCTCGCCAACGTTAACTCAATCCTGAAAGGCCCCACACCAAGAACCTCTGCTTGGAACCCCAGCATATCAAGGCCTTGGACCGTCTGGTCACAGAACCCAACTCGCTTCACTACGCCAAACCAAGCATGGCTACTGAATCCGATGTCTGAGGGATTCCGATGGTGATAGAATCGAGCACCAAGCCCCTGCCGCGAGTCTCAACATACCCGAGGGAACTAGAAGCCTACCCCCCCTTGTCACAGCAACGGTACCCTACCCCAGCGCAGGTACCAACAGGCCACGGAAGCTACGCCAACTTAAACGAGATCTGCACCCTGACCGGCAGAAGTGTAGATCGGAATGGAGCAACTTGCACGAGGTTCACCGACAGATTCTAACGAGAACTGTTTGATTCGAGCATCTCGCACCAAGAGCGCGTCTCAGTATGGGTATCCAGCTTGGACGCCTGCAATCCCCCAGCGGTACCGCATACCCATTCCTTGGCCGTAGCCCATTCCTAGGCTAGGGTTGTAGCCATAGTCCGTCGGCTGTTGTGCATACAACGGTTGCGCCCAAGGCCAGGCGAGTTGGGGTTGCTGAGCACCTCCAAACATCCAAGGATGCGCGTACTGATACGGTAGCGGTGGATTCTGCGCTGGCACCGGAAAGGGTTGCATGGTCCCTGCTGATCCGTAGCCACCTGCGGCCCATTGTCTGCTGGGTGTTCCAAGAGACCATCGGCAGTAGGGCGACAGGTTAGGGCCCAAGCCCATGCCGCCTGAGATTGAGCGACCGTATCCGCGTCCATAACCTCTGTAGCCCACTAGACACACCATTATTGTGTGCTTTTGCACAAAATATAAGCATTGCGTGTTGATTGCCTCAAAACTCATATCCGTTTCGGGTCCACATAGTCCACGTAGGAGGTTCAGACGCGTGCCAGGAAGATGGCGGTGGCGGCAGGGGGCGCTAGAGGGACCTGGTCGTCCAATGAAGCCAAGGTGGATTGGGATACGTCCAGAGGTGAACCGCTTCTCACCGTCCACGAGGACTAGCAACGAACCCCCGAGGCAGCCTATCACGATCACCTACGATGAATTGGAGGCCCTTCGCCTCGTAGACTACCAAGAGCTCACACAGGAGGAGGCCGCCCAGAAGATGATGGTTTCGCGAGGCACAGTCTGGCGTTGCCTAGATAGCGCCAGGAAAAAAGTTGCGACCATGCTAGTGGAAGGCAGGGAACTAGTCATAGGAGACACGCGCTCTCACGCATCTCCGGCATACCAATCAAGCGAGACTGGACGAGCGTGATGCGGATGCAGAAATGCCCGACCGAGCTAGAATAAGCTTGGCTGGCGATTACTATTACGCGAAGGGAAATCCCCTGTTTCAGCAAACGACAGTTCAAGCGTTCAAAGATGCGGGCGCAAACGTCTCTTCAATAAGGGACCTTTTCGACTTGGGCATATATTTCACGACTGCCGTCAAATGCGGGAAAACTGGATACAGCATAAAGTCCAGCACTGTCAAAGAATGCTCACTCATCTTTGGAGAAAGAGCTCGCACTATTTCCCAACCTGAAGGTATTCGTGCTGATGGGAGATGTAGCGATAAACGCCCTCAACAACATCGCAAAGAGAGCAGGCGAAGAAAGAGTGATTCATTCTGGTTCCCCTTCGTCCAGGACGAAGACCGGGACTCTTGCGTGAGAGCCAGTGCAACGCCTGCAGAGTAATGTAGCCGCTGTGGCCGTCAACAATGATGCTACCGTACGGGATCCTTCTCGGCCTGAACTTCCGCGAAGGTGGAGTACTAACGAAACCTTTGGTCCATTCCTTACCGTCCGTGACTTCGAGCTCAGACTTGGACCTGAGTAAGAATCATGACGTGGCAACACCTCTCGGCGAGGTATTCAGCCGGTATGGCCGCGAGAATGATCAAGAGCATCTCATGCTTTGTCGCGTTTCTCAAGCGTCTGACTTTGCAATTCTTCTGTGGAGATCGTCTGTTATCTTGCGCCCTGTCTTCTTCTCCCATTCCGAGATCGGTATTCCGTACTCTTTCTGGACTTTGTCTCTGTACCATTCCGGTATTACGTTGAATGTGCAGAACGGAACAATCCGTTCGTCGGGAGTTGCATAGTGAATCGTACAACGCTTGACTCTCTCGATATCCCAATTGTACAGGTCCTGGAAATGCATCATTCCAATGAACAGGCTATTGTGATGAAGCGCGCCTAGGGAGTTGTAGTCGTGCCTCACCAACGCATTGAACAGAAGCCTAGAGGCGCTCAGTCCCTTTGGAGCTCTGCTCTTGTCAATGAACTTCGTGAATAGGTTGTAGAGGAGTTTCAGGCTCACCGAGTACTTGTTGCTGCCAGATCTCAGGTCTGCCGTCTTCTCGTCCAAATACTCGAAAAGCCCGTCAACGTCAACGAAGCGCGGCATCGGAATAATCTTTCCGTCCTCAAAGAACAAGTACGTGGCCATCCCGCAAGCAAAGTGCGTCGACAACTCATACTCTCTCTCCCTCGTTAGGGCCTCGACGAAGTTGCTGAATGGCATGCATGATGGAATTGGGTAGAAGTCATCACACGAGATCTCGCCCGGAAATTCCTCTTCGATCTTCATCAAGACGTCCGGGATCGTGATTCGGAATCTTTCCCTTTCGCGCTCGGGGACTCTTCCAACGATCGAAGCTGGTTGAAAGTTGACGCCTCTGATAGGGTCCAGATTCCTGAGTGCAAATCGTATGATGTTCCCGACCTCGGAGTCGTTGACGCTTCTAAACACGGCAGGTACCAGAACAACTCCAAGACCGGCCCGTTTGCAGTTCTCAAGGGCAGCACCGACTTCCCTGTGATTCTTTGGATTCGTCTCCAGTGTCGTTCCGTCGTAGCTCATGTAGAGCGTATTAACGCCGGCCTTCCTCACCCTCTCGGCGAGAGTGGGGTCCGTTGACAGCCTGATACCGTCCGTATTGAGTTGGACATGCTCGATCCCTTCTTCTCTGCATACCCTTATGATGTCAAGCAGATCTTCACGAATTGTAGGTTCACCACCTGTCAACTGAATTGCATTGCATGGAACTGGTCTCTCATTACGAAACGCTCGAGCCATCAACCGTATCTGCTCGAGTGTTGGTTCATAGACGTATCCTGCCTTCTCAGCGAAGAAGAAGCAGTACCAGCAATTGAGGTCGCACCTGTTCGTCACAACGATGTTGCAAGTGCGGTGTGGCTCATGTGCAGATTGCATAGGCCGCAGTCAATTGGGCAGACAGGAGCCTGCTTAGTCACGTATGGGTTGTCAACGCCTTTTCCGTCACGTGCATAGCGCTGTGCACGTCTGTAGAGTTCACTAGATCCCCAGTAGAGTTCGTTGAACTCTCCATGATCACTGCAAGTCTTTCGGATCCAAATCTTGCCCCCCTGCTCGTAAACTTCTGCGTCCAGGATTGCGAGGCACTCGGGGCAGAGACTTTGGGTTCGGCTTACCACTGCTATCGGTTCCACTCGAAGCGATGCTTCGGTCGTAACTTCCACCAAGCTCAGGGCGGACGTTCGTCTGCTCTACGTCGCTTTAGCTCATCTATGGTAGATTCTAGGTCACTTAATTCGCGCATCAAGCTCTTTCTGCGTTCTTCCAAGGCAGTTAGTTCATCTTGAGTAGTCGGCGCGGGCATCAATCCTCCTTCTCCCATAACAGATGCAGGGGATTGCCATGTTCCCATTTGCGAAGGCCACGACGGGCATGACTCTGCAGCACGCCGACCGGGACCGCCTCCTCTCCTCATGCCTGGGCCGAAGCCGAAACCTCCAGACGGACCTTGCCCTCCACGCAGCTGTCCGGTCTTGTACCTCTGGATCGCGTCCCTGACAGTTCCCGAGACTCCAGTGATAATCTCGATTCCTGCTGCCGATAGCACACGATGGGCATTCGGTCCTACCATGCCAGTGATTACCGCCTGAACCTTCTGGTTGGCAACCACCTGAGCCGCCTGGATCCCGGCTCCGTGTGGCGATTCATAGGCCGCGTTGGGCAGATACTGGCAATCCATTGTATCAGTGTCTGCGACAATGAAGCAGGCACACCGTCCGAATCTCGGATCGATCTGCGAGTCGATCGAGCTACCAGTCGCGCTTACACAGACCTTCGATGGCATGGTTCGTCAACAGCTCGGAAACTTGTGACGAGCATCTCTGCAGGGCTCAGTCAAGCCGCTTAGTCTGCCCGCCAAGTAGGATTCGATGGCCTCACCGACATTATTCACGGGGCCTGTGAATACCGCGATCCCGTTGCTCTGGAATGCCTGGAGTCCTCTCGGTCCCATGCCCTTGACGACAAGAGCGTCCGGGCCTAGCCCTGTGACAATGGTTTCGGCTCCGCCCTGCCCTCCAAAGTGCTCCCCAACATTTCTCTGGGAGGACATCGAGATGACGCGACCATCGTCTGAGATCTCGACTAGAGCAAACTCGGGCGCTCTTCCAAAATGCGGGAAGATCACTGATCTCTCACGGTCGAAACTCTCAATGGGAATCACAAGTTTGACCATACACGCGCACACTCCCTCTCGGAGCGCTTATGGGTTTATGAATATTTATTCCTTATCATGGCAAGGCCGAAGTGTTCGACCTCCTCCCGCGCTAGTCTGCTCAGATCAAGAAGCCCCTAACTGGCTAGGCCTGCCAATTCGTCTGTCTTCCTTCTCAAGGTGCGTCAGACATGATACTAAATAGATATTCAGGTTACATCTTCCCCCTCTGGAGTGCCTGATCAGCAGTGAGAATACTGTCACGCCTATTCGAACATGCACGCAACGGGTCAAGGACTGGATCGGAAATGCGCGGAGTTAGTGAAGGCATCGAAGAGATCTTGAACCAGATCCTTGAAGGCAGGAGACCGAATCGAGATCAACTGCTGCGATTGATGGAGTGCGATGTTCTATCCGATGAGATGTATGCGCTAATGGCCACTGCAAACAGACTGACGAGGCAATCGTTCAACAACATGGGGGAGGTGCATGCCCAAGTGGGCGTGAACTATGCGCCGTGTCCGAAGAAATGCAAGTTCTGTGTTTTTGGAAGCGCGGTCAAGAGCATGGAATTCACCGTGGAGGAAGTAGTCAGGAGAGCAAGGGCCTTCGAGAAGGAGGGAGCAAACGCCATATTCCTGATGACAACGGCAGACTATGATTTCGACAAGTTTCTCTTGCTGGGAAATGCCGTTAGGAGGGCAATACACCCACACATGCCCTTGGTTGCCAATATTGGAGATTTCGGTCACAAGGAAGCGAATGACTTGCTGGACGCAGGGTTCACGGCGATATACCACGTTTGCAGGTTACGCGAAGGGATAGATACATGCATAGACCCGAAAGATAGGCTCTCAACGATCAAAGCGGCCAAATCTCTCGGCTTGGACCTAAGCTATTGCATCGAACCAATAGGGCCTGAGCACACACACGAAGAGCTCGTTGAAGCGATACTCCTAGGCAGGGAACTGAAACCCACAATAATGGCAACGATGCGCAGGATAGCCGTGGGTGACACACCTCTCTCAAGGCTGGGGCAAATATCAGAACTTGAGCTGGCAAAGATAGAGGCAATAACCAGACTGGCGGTTGGTCCCGATATTCTCGCGATGGGCGTCCACGAGGCCAATGTCCCCTCACTGCTCGCGGGAGCGAACCAGGTCTATGCTGAGACGGGCCCCAATCCAAGAGACGAATCCGAGGATACCTCCAAAGGGAGAGGATTAGACGTGAACCAATGCAAGAAGTTGCTTGGTGAAGTGAGATATCGGCCGCGGGAAGGTCCAGCTCGTTCGCTCCAAGGACCATTGCGCAGGGAGTAATAGTGCCAAGTGTGAGAACCCATTCGATAGCAGAGTCATTTGTGACCTGCAGCAGACTTGCTTCGCACAAGTTGTCAGATCATGGAAGCGTTCAGGCAGCTGCAAGGTGTTCTAGGAATTGGCTGCAAGTCACTCGAAGGCAATCTTGCTTGGCGAATGAATTCCTCATTTAGGGTTAGAATGCGGTAGCGAGCGCGAGGGAGATCGGTCATGCAACTGTATCGTTCACGGATGCATTTGTTAGCAAGCACCAGACAATGGCTTGGGTCCGACTGTTCGGCACAACTACGGGGCTGACCGGCTGGTCGGTAACCGCACGATGCTCTCACACTTGTAGGCTTGCCATTCCAGTTCTCTTGGCATTGGCGAGCCTCGTCCCGTGCAAGCAATCTTGTTAGCTTCAAATGAGTTGGACGAGTCACTCCGGGGTGCTTCACGTTTGACTTGGTGAGTTGCAGATCTAGGCTTCACTCAATTCCCTTCTCGTTTTCGAGACCTGTGAGGATCTCAGATGATTGCGTAGTATGACACAAGTGGTCTCAACCAATAATAGGCCCCTGTTAAACGAATGTATGACAAGCAGGTTAGTGTGAGCGATGAAGCTTATAGTCGTGGGCAAGGGCGGCAGCGGCAAGTCGACCATAGTAGCAGCGATGGCAAAGCTTGCAGCAAGAAGGGGGCGTCAAGTGGTTGTCGTGGATGCGGACGAGTCAAATCCAGGAATTGAAAGAATGCTTGGCATGAATGAATCGAGCCCGAGCCTGATAGACGCAGTCGGAGGGAGGAAGCAGGTATTTGGCACACTCAAGGACGCATCATCTGAAGCGGTTCAGGCCACAGTCAGGCATATGTTGGAGGAAGCGAAGCAGAGGAGCTTTCTCCTGCTCCAAGTAGGCAAGATAAGACAGGCGGGATCGGGTTGCGCGTGCCCTCACGGAGTAATAGCCAGGGAGATACTCTCGTACTCCTTCGCACCGGGTACGTTCGTCATAGTGGATACTGAAGCAGGGTTGGAGCACTTTGGAAGAGGAGTGGATGCAAGAGTCGATATGATTCTGTTCGTGGCGGATCCATCCTATGACGCGATAACGTTGTGCAAGGAAGCGAAAGTGCTCGCCGATTCAATCGGAGTACCCTTCCTTACAGTACTCAACAAGGTCGGAGGGGAAGACATCTCAAAGTTCTTGAGGGCAGAGCTGGTGAGAAGAGGGATCGATGTTGAAATTGTGATACCATATGACAGTCAGATCTTCGAATCAACCTTGCTCGGCAATCCTCTCGAAGTGGGCGTCGCACAGCAGGCTGTGGAGCAATTGCTGTTTCGAATGCTCTCAATAGGGCTACCTTAGCTTGCTTGCATTATCCCTCGCGAGTATCAAAGGAGGGGCATGGATGCTGTGTACGGAAGAGGGTGGCTCTGGGGAACAGAAGGGCCATCAATGGCTAGCGGATTAGAAATCTCACGACCTTGCGTGTGTAGGATGCATGCTTACTCGCTGGGAGTTCCTTGAGTAGATTTGTGGGGCTTAGTGCAGCTACAGGGTTGTGGTGGAGCACTCTGTCTTTCACGACGAGTGGCGTGACTCCTGCTCTTGAATGTTTGATGAATAGCACATCATGACCTACACACAATCCGAGCATTATGTTAAGCTCTGTTTCGCTCTGGTTCAAGACCTCGGCCTGCATCAACGGGTTGCAGACAGTCCTAGGAAGTCCCATCGGAGAATCGAACCCCACTTCTGTCCTAGCCGGACCGCCGGCCATGCAACATATGGAAGTGACTTCGAATCCGTTTGTTTCCAACATGTTGTGCAGGGTCTTTGCTTCATCGCGAAGCGCCACACAGAACGCGATTCCCAGTTTCTTGTATGCCATTTTCTTCGAGTACTCGATTACTTCCTTGACTCGGGGCCATTTGGCATACCCTTCTCTTAGAACATGATCGCTCGCTTCGAATACCGCTCTATTTGCTGGCTCCACCCAATGCTTCACAGTTCGCTCTCGAATCTCGGCACAGCTCTCATGAGGGCATAGCAGTGGATACTTGGACTTCGAATCGGGCGACCGACACTTGTAGACGCCGCACTTTGCACATGCTGCTTTCACATGCTCACGAGCGCGTCGAACGACTGACAGGGCTGTAGACACCTCAAATACGATTTCCCATTGTTCCCAAACGGCCTTCAGCTTGTGACTCGATATGACAGGAAATTCTCCTGAGATGCAGGCTAAGTCACCGATCTGAATACGTTATTGTACACACAAAACGGCACGAGTCTCTTCTCCGGAGCGACCATGTGGATGCAGCATTTCTTCACCCTTTCCAAGTCTATGTTCCACACGTCCTGAAACCCATGTATCGAGATTGACATACATTTCGCTCCCCGCACCAGATCCCTAGGGCTGCAGTTGCGAATGTTCTCGAGCACTCTGGGAGATCCAGGAACTGCTGACATTGACCAAAGGTTCTCAAGGGAAGATCTGACAAGCTGCCCGTCCGCAACTCTTTCGCCGTAAAGGAGAGAATCGAGATAGGAGGTTACGTCACAGACTCGCGTCAAAGGTATCAGTCCATTCTCGGTATTGAAAACGTAGGTCATCGTGCTGCAACGAGTGTCCGGACATGGCACGGGAACGAAGTCGCTTGCCTTCAATTCACCATTTGTCTGCATCTCGACTGCAGCGAGGACATCAGGGATTGTTAGACGTCCTTCGGGATCGAAAGTGCTTTGGGGATATCGGCCAACATAGGCCATCGGTGCCAGATTCACTCCGTCCAGTCTATGCTCTTTCGCGAACTGTATAATATCACCAATCTGAGTTGTGTTTGCCTGAGGTACCAGTGTGGCTGCAACACTCACACAGAGGCCGGCTGACTTTGCATTCTCGATGGCCTGCAACTTGGTAGAGAGCAGGGGCTGACCTCTAATCTTGACATAGACATCATCAGTCACGCCATCAAACTGCAGCGAGACCTCCACCAAACCAGCGTTCGCGAGTTTTCGTGCTAGTTCAGTGTCTTGGGCCAAGAGAAGACCGTTGGTGCTCATTGTGATGTCCCGAAAGCCCAGGGCTCTTGCGACTTTGACGATTTCTGCCAAGTCGCTCCTTAGCGTGGGCTCACCTCCGGTTAGCTGAAGGGTTGGAGGATTGGCCTCGCAGCCTAGGACTAGCTCGAACATCTCTCTAAGTTGTGCGAGGCTCGGTTCCCGGACAACCGCTTGATTCGCAGAAGCGTAACAGACTGGGCAGTTGAGATTGCATCTATTCGTGAGCTCAACCATGGCAAAACAGGTGTGCTGCCTGTGATCGGGGCACAGTCCGCAATCGTGCGGGCAACCAGTGAGCACATCGGTTAAGTATCGTTTGATGAGATGCTTCTTGCCGGGTCTAGCATATCTGCTCGAGGTTCTGTAGAGCTGGCTATCGCTCCAAACCAAGGAGCGAGAGATACCGTGTTCTGGGCAGGTCTTCCGAATGTACACTTTGCCTTCTTCAGCATAGGTCTTTGCATCGATCACTTGCCCGCATCGTGGGCAGATGCTCTTAGTATCTTCGAGATCGAGAATATTCGGTTTCATAATATTCGGGCTTTCCCTATGATCTCGTAAATTGCGCTCCACAGCCTCTGTGCCGACAATCCCCAAGGTTTCTGTGACTCGCGACGAACGCATTCCTGCCCTCCGCTGAGATTTCGACCACCGCGAATTCGTGAGCCCTTCTGAAGGGCTCGAAGATGACCGACTTGGCGCCATCAAAGCTCGCGATCGGAATGGCGAGTCTCACCGCGACGTTCTGCTCCAGTTCGGTTGGGAAAAAGCTTATGAATATTTATTCTTTATGTTGCTGCAGCGAAGGGGAGATCGGTTTGGCGTCGTCCTCGAACGGTTGTAAATCGGCAGCGGTGGAACAAAAAGGGAAGGATGTTGAAACTGAAAGGGCAGAGCAGGAACGCCGGCTCAAGACGTGGATGAGTAAGATAAGACACAAGATAGTCGTTCTCAGCGGCAAGGGCGGGGTTGGAAAAAGCACTGTCACCGCCAACCTGGGCACAGCGCTGGCAAGCAGAGACCGCGGTGCTCGAGTTGGAGTCCTCGACGCAGACATCACGGGTCCGAGCATACCAAAAATGCTCGGGGTGAGAGGCCAAAAACTGGACGTTGGCTTGCCAGGAGTATTCCCAGTCATTGGTCCTCTCGATATGCGAATCGTGTCGATGGACTTCCTTCTGCCAAGTGATGAGACGCCGGTCATTTGGCGTGGCCCATTGAAGTCCATGGCGATAAAGCAGTTTCTCGCCGACGTTGTGTGGGGCGATCTTGATTTTCTCCTAGTTGACCTCCCTCCGGGCACCGGTGATGAAGCTCTCACAATAATGCAGTCAATTCCGAACATCGGAGGAGTAGTCATAGTCACAATTCCTTCAGAAGTCTCGCAAGTAGTTGTCAAGAAGGCCGTGACGTTCACTCGTCAGCTGGGCGCACCCGTTCTAGGCATTGTTGAGAACATGAGCGGTTTCGTATGCCCCAAGTGCGGCGGGGAGACCAGCATCTTCAAGACCGGAGGCGGTCAGAAGATTGCAGAGGAATTAGGAGTCCGATTCTTAGGCAGAATACCTCTTGATCCCAGAATCTGCGAGGACTCAGATGACGGGACTCCGTTCATCTTGAGGCACCGCGACTCACCTGCGGCGACGGCGTTCATTGAGATCGTTGAGAAGATAAACGGCCTCGTGGAGAGTGCCCCAACCAAGAAGCCCTGAATGTTGACGGGAGTCCGAGCTGAGAACATAATAGCGTTCGGCCCTGTGCCTTCAAGACGCCTAGGACGGAGTCTGGGCATCAACAATATCCCCGCAAAGACCTGCACTTACTCCTGCATCTATTGCCAACTCGGCAGAACAGCCGAAACCTGCAACAAGAGGAGACGATTCTACGAGCCTGAACTCATCTTTAGACAAGTGAAGGAGAAGATCGAGCAATCGCGAGCCGCAGGGGAATCGATAGATTACCTGGCTTTCGTCCCTGACGGAGAGCCGACCTTAGACGTGAACCTCGGACAAGAGATCGAGATGTTGAAACCTTTGGGGTTCAAGATAGCCGTCCTTACGAACGCCTCGCTGATTGATGACGCCGAGGTCGAATCGGATCTAGCGACTGCGGATCTAGTATCCTTGAAAATTGATGCCGTCAGCGAAGACGTATGGCGTCAGGTCAACAGACCTCACAGGTCTCTCGACCTTCATAGTCTGCTAGAAGGAATCCGTGAGTTCGCAAGAGATTTCAAAGGCCAAGTCATTTCGGAGACAATGCTGATAGACGGAGTCAACGACAGGCATGAGGAGATCAGGAACCTAGGCGAGTATCTGAGTAACCTAAGACTGAGCAAGGCCTACGTTGCCATCCCGACGAGACCGCCGGCCGAGAATTGGATACGGGCAGCGAGCGACTACACCATCAATCTGGCATATCAGACCCTCAGCGGCTTGCTTGGCAGCAACAAGGTTGAATTTCTGATAGGATAAGAAGGAGACGCCTTCACATCTACCGGCAACATCGAAGAGGACCTACTCAGCATTACCTCAGTACATCCAATGCGCAGAGAAGCTATGGTAGGCGTGCTGCGAAAAGCCAATGCAGATTGGAGACTGGTGGAGAAGCTGATCCGTGACGGAAAGTTGATTCAGATATCGTATGAAGGACATGACTTCTACATGAGAAAGCTGCCCAGTCGGAAGTAGGAAAAGCATTTCGTCAGATCAAATCGGTCAATCACGGAGAACATCGAACCATGAGGTTCGACAAGCTGCGCAATTAGTGAACACATCGGCAACCCATAACTGGTGAGGTGGGTTGATACTTCAAGGGCTGGTGCCAGGTCCGGTCGCAGGGTTAGCGACCGGCTTTGGCGGCCTGATGGTCCTTCCAGTCGGAAGAATCAGGAGGAACATCCTCGACTTCATTTTGGGCGCAGTTTCTGGCATCATGTTGACGGTCTCCTTCGTCTCGCTGGCTGCCGCCGCGTTGCAGCCGCCCTAGTATTGATGAGTTTGATTTGAGCAGTGCGCTGTGCGATGAGAAGAACTAGACCTCGTGCCGTGCCCAAGAAGATAGGTCATCCTTAAGCGACACATAGGATGCAAGATCAAGGACAGTGGTTATCCCTATCAGGTGACGTACAGAGACAGACGTAGGTGGTCAGAAAGGTGGTCAGGCCAAAGAAATGCAGATGGGTCTGCTGCGAGCCGTCTGTCACTTTCTTCAAACCGAGAGGGATTCCGCTCATGGCATTGGAGAGGGTGAGCTTGGTAGTTGAGGAACTGGAGGCAGTGCGGTTGAAAGACCTAGAAGGGCTCGACCAAGAGAAAGCTGCCACGATGATGAATGTGTCCCAGCCAACATTTCATCGGATCCTGCAATCCGCACATAACAAGGTCGCAGACGCTCTGGTCAACGGTAAAGCAATCAGGATTGAAGGAGGGGATTACGTGGTTAGGGAAGGAGCACGCCTCTTCAAATGTTATGACTGCAAGAACGAGTGGCAGGAATCATATGGAACCGGAAGACCAGCAAGATGTCCGAAATGTAACCGCGCGAACATTCACAGAGCGCCAAGTGACAGAGGCTCTGTGAGGAGAGGCGGAAGGGCAGGAGGACGCCGGAGACGTGAATAGGACCAAGATAGCGGTACCCTGCGTGGGTCAAGCAAATCTCCAAGCACCAGTGTCGCCTCACTTCGGCCGCTGCGACTCCTACGCGATAGTAACGCTAGATGAAGGAGAAGTCAAAGCCATAGAGTCGATATCGAATGAAGCCCACTCAGA
>Ga0315281_10009527_pt1 | contig 13470 bp, 14 predicted proteins | sample YL17G07_0_MG_FD_204540 | JGI IMG/M metagenome (GOLD analysis project Ga0315281, IMG submission 204540) | Sediment microbial communities from Yellowstone Lake, YNP, Wyoming, USA - YL17G07_0 | ecosystem: Environmental > Aquatic > Freshwater > Lake > Sediment | place: USA: Wyoming | collected...
CAAAGCGAAAAGACGCACGGTTCCGCGCGGCGACTGCTCCCACTCCGCTTCGTCGAGATCAAAAGGGTCCCGAATCGAACCGGCCGCCGGCCCCAGACTCGCACCGTTGTTCTTCGATGCGCTCGGTCGAGCCCACCTGAGAATCACGTCTCCTGTCAGGAGACCCGCTCGATCGGCAGCGAGCCCGGGGGAGACGGACTCGACCAGAGCGCCGGAAAGATCTGCTCCAGCCGCCCGCTTCGACTTTGCCTCGCAAGGCGAGGCCGCGACAGAGAGGGCGAAAAGGGCGACCAATATGCAAACTGTTCGCAAAGGATTTTCGACGTTCATTTCATCCCCTTGTTGAATACGCGCCATTTGCCGCCGAAAACCGCCAAAAACGTCGATCGAGGAATTCTCCCCATCGGAACTCCCGTTCAGCCCTTCCTCGAAGAGCGCCCTCGGCTGAACTCGAAACAGGCCCATTCCTCGACTCTCGCCCCGACCGGACAAGAAACGCTGACCTCTCGCCAAAATGCTTTTCAACCTTCGGCTCGATTCGCACGGGGCGGATCGTGATCGACGCGGACCCGATTCGACGAAAAGAAAACGAGGCTGCCGCTGCCGGAGAGGAGCCACTTCCCGAGAGAAGGCGGATTTCTTCCTCGAAGCGGCGGCCGCGATTCTCGAGGGAAAGCGCCCGGTTCCGCGGCATGGGTCAAGAGTGTTTTTCGAATGAGGGCGGGTTTCGCGGTACGCAAACTTCCCCGTGGGGCCAGTCTCAGCTTCCAACGCTCGATCTCACGAGATTCACTCCCCACGAGATCGCCATCGACGAGATCACGGCGAGAACGATCCATCGGCGATTGCGCTTCCAGTTCGTTTCCAGAATCTCACGCCCGCCGGCGATCTGGACGGCGGAAAGGAGCGCGATGAGCACCAGCGTCACGTAAAGGAAGGGAGCGACGGGATGAAGGTCGGCCGCAGCCGCCCATCGGCCATGCCCGAGCTCGATGAATGCCCGCGTCATTCCACACGACGGGCAGGGCAACGTCGTGATTCGCCGAAACAAACAAAGAGCGGGCACCTGCACGGCGTTCGTGAGAATTGAAGAGGCGGCGAGAACCGCGCCTGAAACAAGAAGGGCTACCGCTCCGCGCCGCCGTGCCGTTCTCCTGAACAAACGCGCAGGGTGCGCCGGCTCACCAGCGCAGAGAATTGCCGCCCACATCTTTTTGCGCCCCAATTCCGGTCAAGACGGTGTCGATGATCGACCAGATCCCGAGCCCTCCGCACGTGAGCAGCTTGGCAATGCCCAATCCGGTCTGGCCGAGATAAAACCGATCGACCCCGAATCCGCCGAGAAACATCGACAGAAGAAAAGTCGTGGACTGATCTTTCGCCGGCGTGCCGATGGAAGCCTCCCGTTGGAGCGGCTGCCCCTGAGCATCCTTCACGTTTCCGATTCCGATCAGGATGACATCAACGAGGGCCCAGATCCCAAGACCTCCGCAGGTCAGCAACTTCACCACTCCCAACCCGGTATAGCCGAGGTAAAAGCGGTCGATTCCGAACAGCCCGAGAAAATAGCTCAACAGGAAAGCGGTGCTCTGGGATTTCGGGGGCATCTTGAAGTCTCCTTTTCGGAATCAACGGCACTTTGCGAAACTAACGACAACAGGATCAAGAGGCTCATCGCATCTCGTATTCAACCGAAGGGTGGTGAGGAACGCGGGGTCCGGAAACGAAACCAAGCTGCGATTCGACCGCCCCCCCTGTTGCGATCGGAAAGTCTGTCTTTTCTGTATCTGACCGTATTTCGACCGAATCCTATCCCTTTTCCCGAGCCCGTCAAGAGTGACCGGGCACGTTCGAGCCCGCTAGCCGCTCGTGGGTGCGCGCGAAGTCGAAGTCACCGCGCGGGTTCAATCGACTCCGAAGAGCTCGCGAACTTTCTCGGCCGCCCCTCCGGCTCTCATCAGCGTCTCTCCGATCAGAAACGCGTCGAATCCTGCTTCCCTCAGCTGCCGCACGTCTTCGCTCGACCTGATTCCGCTTTCCGCGACGCGGATCACATCGCGGGGGATCGACTTCACGACGCGCCGGGCGACCGCGAGATCCACCTCGAAGGTCGTCAGGTCCCGGCTGTTGACGCCGACGATGCGTGCGCCGGCGGAGAGGGCGCGCGCGGCTTCGGCTTCGTCGTGAACTTCGACAAGGATCGAGAGCTGGAGCTCTTCGGCGCGGCGATGGAACGACGAGAGCTCTTGGTCGGTGAGGGCCGCGACGATCAACAGAACCGCGCTGGCGCCAGCGACTTTCGCTTCGTGAATGACCAGCTCGTCCACGACGAAATCCTTCCAGAGAACCGGCAGAGCCGATTCGCGTGCGACCGCCGGAACCCAGCCGGGGTCGCCGTCGAAGTGGTCCCGCTCGACGACGACGGAAACAGCGGCGGCGCCGGCAGCAGCGTAGGCACGTACGATGACGAGAGGGTCGAACGATTTTCCGGCGATGATGCCCGCCGACGGGCTCTTCTTCTTGATCTCGGCGATCAGAGGAATCCTCGCCGTCCGAAGGTTTTCTTCGAACAACAAGGGCCGCACGGCCTGGGCCAGGGCATCGGCCTCCCGCCGAAGCGCCTCGCCCAGACCGGCCTCTTTGGCCTCCAGCACCCGGGCACGTCGCGAGGCGAGAATGGCGTCGAGGCGGCTCATTTCGAACCACCTGATAAAGCCGTCGTCATTTCGGACAACCGGTCCAGCGCCCCGCGAGCCCGGCCGCTGTCGATCGACTCCTTCGCCATGAGAATCCCGTCGGCGATGGTTTTCGCGAGCCCCGAGACGTAAATCGCAGCGCCGGCATTGAAGATCACAATATCTCTCGGCGCCCCGGGTTCGCCGCCGAGAACTTTTCGAATAAGGCCGGCGTTTTCAACCGGACCTCCTCCTTCGATGGCCCGAAGCGGGACGCGGGCAAAGCCGTAATCCTCCGGAACGAGGAGATGCTCGGTGATGGTGCGGCCGGCCACCTCGAAAACGATCGTCGGGCCGGTGGTCGTGATTTCGTCAAGACCGAGCTCCCCTTCCCCGGCGTGAACGACCATCGCGTGATCGGTGCCGAGCTCGGCAAGAGCTCCTGCGACGAGCGGCAGCAGTCCTTTTCGATAGACGCCGAGAACCTGCCGCCGGACTCCGGCGGGATTGACCAGCGGACCGACGATGTTGAAGATCGTCCGGAAACCGAGAGTCCGGCGAACGGAGGCGACGCGAGCCAGGGCGGGATGAAAATTCGGCGCGAAGAGAAAAACGAGACCGACCTCGTCCAGGACCTGCCCGGAGTGCTCGGGAGAAAGATCGAGGGAAATTCCGAGCTCGGCCAGCACGTCGGCGGATCCACTCCGGGACGACACGGCGCGATTGCCATGTTTCGCGACGGGAGCTCCCGCGCCGGCAGCGACGAGAGCGGCAGCCGTCGAGACATTGAACGTACCCGATCCGTCCCCGCCCGTTCCGCAGGTGTCGATCGGATTTTTCGCGGTGCATCGAACGGGGATCATCCGGTCCCGAAACCCGCTGACGACTCCCGCCACTTCCTCCGGCGTTTCGCCTCTGGTCTTCCAGGCCACGAGAAGCGCAGCGGTCTCGACGTCGCCGACGCGCCCTTCCGCAATTTCTCCGATCGCCCGCCTCGCTTCCTCCCGCGAGAGCACGCCTCCTTCGGTGACGCGGCGAAGCAACAGGTGAAACGACTCGCTCTTCGGTTCGGAGCTCATTCCACCTCTCCGAGAAAATTCCGGATCAGAACTTTTCCATGCTCCGTCAGGATCGATTCCGGATGAAACTGCACCCCTTCGATCGGAAGTGACCTGTGGCGAAGGCCCATGATCAAGCCTGAACCGTCGGTCGTCGTCGCCGAAATTTCGAGCTCGCCCGGGCAGCTTTCCCGATCGACGACGAGCGAGTGGTAGCGGGTCGCCGTGAAAGGGGACGGAATTCCGCGAAAAACTCCACGACCGTCGTGCTCGATCGACGAAACCTTGCCGTGCATGAGAACCGGAGCGCGAACGACCTTTCCCCCGAAAGCTTCACCGATCGCCTGATGCCCGAGGCAGACCCCGAGAAGCGGAACCTCGCGATTCTTTCGAATCAGCTCGAGCGTCCGGCCGGCCTGACGGGGCGTCCCCGGACCGGGAGAAATGACGATCCGGCGAGGCGCGCGCGCGAGCAGCTCGTCGACGTCGAACCGGTCGTTTCGCGCGACCTCCACGTCGGCATCGATCTCCGCGATGTATTGCACGAGGTTGTAGGTGAACGAGTCGTAGTTGTCGAGAACGAAAATCACTTCTCCCCCCGGATCGCGGCGCGGAGCGCCTCGCTTTTCACTTCGGTCTCTTCGAATTCTCGCTCCGGATCACTGTCGGCGACGATGCCCGCCCCGGCTTGAACCCAGGCCTTGCCGCCCGAGAACGCGATCGAGCGGATCGTGATGCAGGAGTCGAGATTTCCGCCAGCATCGACATAGGCCACGGCGCCGCCGTAGGCGCCGCGCCGCTCCCCTTCAAGCTCTTCGATGATTTCCATTGCGCGAACTTTCGGGGCGCCGCTGACGGTACCGGCGGGGAACGCCGAGAGAAGAACGTCGAAGGGCGACACCCCGTCTTTGACCTCACCGGTGACTCGCGAAACCATGTGGCAAACGTGGCTGTACCGTTCGATCGAACGAAACTGCGGAACACGAACGGTTCCCGGACGGCAAACCCGACCGAGGTCGTTTCGTCCCAGGTCGACGAGCATCACGTGCTCGGCATTTTCTTTCGGATCGCCCTGAAGCTCTTTCTCGCGGCGGGCGTCTTCGACGTCGTCGCCGGAGCGGGGACGGGTACCGGCGATGGGATGAGTTTCGGCCTCACTTCCGGTGACGCGAACCAGAAGCTCGGGGGACGCCGCCGCCAGGCTGATCCCTTCCGTCTCGAGAAAAACCATGTAAGGGGAAGGATTGATCCGCCGGAGCGATCGATAGACGGCGAGGGGATCCCCATCGAAGGGCGTGTTCCAGCGCTGCGAGAGAACAACCTGAAAAATGTCTCCGGCCGCGATGAGCTCCTTCGCCCGGCGAACCGATTCCGCGAACTTTTCACGTCCGCTGTTCGAATGAAACTCGACGGCGGCCGGGTGACGATGCGCAGGAGTGGTGAACGACGAGCCGAGCCTCTGCTCGATTTCAAGGAGGCGTTCCGCCGCTTCCGTCTCATCCTCTTCGAGCGTCATCAAAACGATCGCCTGCCTCACATGATCGAAGGCGACGATCGTTTCGAATTGGAGGAACCGGGCGTCCGGGTGCCCGAGAGGATTCGAAGCCGTGGACGGAAGCCGCTCGAGATTCCGGACGAAATCGTAGGACAGAAATCCGACCGCGCCTCCCCGAAACGGCGGCAGACCTGGCGGGGCATTGATCGGCCGGGCGGCCAGCTCGCGCCGGAAGATTTCGACCGGGTCTCCGATCGCATCTCCCAACTTTCTGGAATCGCGAACCCGGACGCGCTCTCCCCAGGATGTGACCTCGCGGCTGGGGCCCACGCCGAGAAACGAATAGCGGGCCAGTCGTTCGCCGCCGGTGACGCTCTCGAGCAGAAATCCGGGAACGCCCGGACGGCGCAGTTTCAGGTAAGCCGAGAGCGGAGTTTCGAGATCGGCCGGGAGCTCGCGCCGGAGAATCCGGATCGGCCGCGCCCGGGCTGCAGTCGTCATCGCCGGGTCCGCGCTCCCTTCGCACGGGCCGTTTTCCGCCGAACCGGCGCGGCGCGGCGGCGCTTTTTCTTCTCGATGACCTCATGGCGTTCGCGCAAGAGCTCCCTCACCTGCCCCGGTGTCACCCCCACCGCAGCCATCAGAACCGTCAGGTGATAAATGAGATCCGCGACCTCGCCGACGAAGAGCCCGGGCTCACCCTGCCGGGCGGCGAGAATCGTTTCGACCGCCTCCTCTCCGACCTTTTGCGCAATCCGGTCGAGCCCGGCCTCGAAGAGTTTCGTGGTGTAGCTCCCCTTCGGCTTTTCTTTTTTTCGCGATGCGACCAGAACGTAGAGCTCTTCCCATCCAAAGCGTTCGACCTCCGGGGCGGCTCGAAAAGTCCCGCTCGCCAGCGGCTGAAAGAAACAGGAAACGGCTCCGGTGTGGCAGGCGGGCCCGGCCGGGCGAACCTCGAACAGGAGAGAATCGCCGTCGCAGTCCGCTTTCGCGTCGACGAGCCGAAGAACGTTCCCGCTGGTTTCCCCTTTGAACCAGATCGATTTCCTTTTCCGGCTCCAGAAGTGCACCAGACCGCTTCGGAGGGTTCTCTTGAGACTTTCCCGGTTCACGTAAGCCTGCATGAGGACGCGCCCGTTGTCGGTGTCGCGAACCACAGCCGGAAGCAGACCGTCGGCCGGCCAGTCGAGACGTGCCGCCGGTCTCGGCGATGGGCGGCGCAAGGATGGACCCTTTTTCACCTTCCGCTTCGGAGCGTCCTCCCGCCGGACTTTTCTGCTGATCGTTTTCATGCCCCCTCCGTCATTCGTACCGCAATTCCGCGGCCCCTCAGCGCATCCTTCGCCTGCCGGATCGTGAAAGTTCCGTCGTGGAAGATCGACGCCGCCAGCACCGCATCGGCGCCGGCATCGATCGCGTCGGCGAGATGTTCGAGCTTTCCAGCGCCTCCCGAGGCCACAACCGGAACCCTCACCGCCAAAGATGCCGCACCTAACAGATCGAGGTCGTATCCCACGAGAGTTCCATCTCTGTCTTTCGAGGTGAGCAGGATTTCGCCGGCGCCGCGCGCCTCCGCCTCGCGCGCCCATCCGATCGCTTCCACTCCGGTCGCGTCCTTCCCTCCCCGAACGAACACCTCGTACCCCGTTCCCGCGCCTCCGGGCCGTTTCGCGGCGTCGATGGCGACGATCACTGCGTTCGAACCATATCGATTCGCCAGCTGGTCGACCAGATCAGGATGCCGCACCGCGGCCGAGTTGACGGTCACCCGGTCCGCGCCCGCCCCCAGAAGACGGGATGCGTCATCGAGCTGACGAACTCCCCCGCCGACAGAAAACGGAACGAACAGCCGGTCAGCCACTTCTCGAACCACACCGAGAAAGGTGCTCCTCTCCTCTTCCGTGGCGGCGATGTCGAGCAGCACGATCTCGTCGCCGCCGGCCTCTGCATATCCCTGCGCGCACTCGGCCGGATCACCGGCATCGCGGAGCGATTGGAAGCGAACCCCTTTCACCACGCGCCCCCCCTTCACATCGAGGCACGGGATCACCCGGCGAGCCCTCACGTCGGCTGTTTCGAGCGGCGGCGGCCGTTGAGCCGGTCGACCGCGTTACGAAGATCGATTTTCCCTTCGTAGAGCGATTTCCCCACCACGGCGCCCGAAACGCCTCCGACGACTTTGAGAACGACCAGATCGTCGGCGGACGCAATCCCTCCCGATGCGATGAGCTCGAACCCTTCGGGAAGATATTCGATGATCTCCTTGAGAAGATCGACGTTGGGTCCGCCCATTCTCCCGTCCCGAAGGATGTCGGTCACGACCGCGCCGCGCGCACCGAGCGCAAACGCGCGAAGGAGCGCGTCTTCCAGGCCGACGGCACTCCCTTCGGTCCAGCCGGCGATTCGCACTTCCCGGTCCCGGGTGTCGATGCCGGCGATGATGCGCCCCGGGAACTTTTCGCAAAACGCACGGAACATTGCCGGATCTCGAATCAGAAGACTTCCGACGATAACCCGCTTGGCCCCGGCGCGAAACAGTCCGGTCAGGTCGGCTTCGTTGCGGACTCCCCCTCCCACCTGAACGTCGATTCCGTCTGCGGCCCGGGCCATCTCGTAAATCACGTCCCGGTTGTGCCCGAGACCGAACGCAGCGTCGAGATCGACGATGTGGAGCCCGTTGGCTCCCTCATCCTTCCAGAGCTTGGCCACCGCGATCGGATCGGCGGAGTAGACGATCGCCGTTTCAAGCTTCCCCTGAGTCAGACGAACGACCTTTCCGCCCAGAATGTCGAGCGCCGCCCAGATCTTCACGCCGCCACCTCCGCTCGCAGAATTTCGATGCCGAGAAAATTCCGGAGGATTCCGATCCCGGCCAGATCGCTTTTTTCCGGATGAAACTGCGCGCCGAAGATCCGGCCGCGCCCGACGACGCTCGGGAATTCGAACCCGTCGGTCTCGGTCGTTGCGAGAACGTCCCGGGAATCGCCCCCGCGCGCGGCATAAGAGTGAACGAAATAAAACATCTCTTCGGCGCGAGCTCCATCCATCAGCGGTGAGGCTGAAGTGGTTTTCAGCGTATTCCAGCCGACGTGCGGTGTTCGAACTCCGGATGGAAGCCGTTCGATCCGCCCGGCAAGCAGACCGAGCCCCTCGGTCCGGCCAAACTCGTCACCCTCCTCGAAGAGAAGTTGCATCCCGAGACAGATCCCGAACACCGTCGCTCCGCTGCGCACCGCGCTGGCGACGGCCGCGCCGAGCCCGGTCGCGTGCAGCGCCTCGGCCGCCGGCCGGAAAGCGCCGACTCCCGGAAGAAGAATTCTCGCAGCCGCAGCGACGGTCGCGGGCGCCGACGTGACGACAGGCGCCCCTCCCGCCGCCTCCAGCCCGCGCACGACGTTCCGGATGTTTCCGACTCCGTAATCGACAACCACGATGGGGATCACAGAACCCCTTTCGTCGAGGCGACACCGCCGTCGACCGCGGGCCCCCCGGAGACCGCTTCCCGAAGCGCCACCGCGGAGGCCTTGAAAATCGCTTCCGCCGCGTGATGTCCGTTCTTCCCCCGGAGCAGGTCGATGTGGAGATTGAAACGCCCTTTGCCGGCGAAGGCTCTGAAAAATTCCTCGACGAGAACGAATGGGAAATCGCGCTTCACGAGAAGCATTTCGCGATCGACCGCCGCCTCGAAAACGACGAACGGGCGCCCGGACAAATCGACGACGACTCTGGCGAGCGATTCGTCGAGCGGAACATAACAACTTCCGAACCGGCGAATACCCGAGCGATCTCCCAGGGCGGCATCGAGGGCGGTGCCCATCACCATGCCGACATCCTCGACCGTGTGGTGGTAGTCGATGTGGACGTCGCCCGCGGCGCGGATCGCGAGGTCGAAACGGGCATGTTTCGCCAGCGCTTCGAGCATGTGGGAGAAGAAACCGATCGGCGTTTCGATGTCGACCCTTCCGGTCCCGCGGAGGAGCAGCGCGACCGACACGTCGGTTTCCTTGGTCGTCCGGTGGCTGATCGACCGGCGGGGATCCTCGAACGGGTCATCGATCTTCGATGGAAGCGGTTTTTTCGCGGGCGGAGCCGCCGGCAGCGGCTTGGAGGAAACCGCGTGAGAACGGGCCTTTCGGCGATCGGGCGAGCTCCCCGCGGAGGGTCGGGACGAACGCTGGGTGGGCCTCATCGGTGGCTCTCCTTCTTTCCGAGAAAGTCTCTCACGGTTTGGATGACTTCGTCATTTTCCTGCGGCTCTCCGACCGATACCCGAAGCATACCGGCCAGAGCCGGAGAAACGGAAAAATCTCTCACCAGAATTCCTCGCGCCAGGAACGCTTCGAAGAGCTCCTGCCGCCGCGAAGCGCCAGGCTCGACGAGAAGGAAATTCGCTTCAGACGGTAAAGAGGGAAGGCCTGCATCCGCGAGCGAGACCCGAAGGCGCTCCCGCTCGGAGACGAGGAGCGGAACGGAGGGATCGACCTCTCCGGCCTCTTCCCTCTCGAGAAGATGAAGCGCCGCTGCCGTCGTGACGGCGTTGACGTTGTAGGGAAGCTTCGCTTTCCGGATTTCGGCCGCGAGAGCGGGGGAAGCGAGAAGGAATCCGAACCGGAGAGCCGCCAGCCGGCGCGCTTTCGAAAACGTTCGGAGAATAACCAGATTATTGAACTCGTCCAAAAGGGGTCGAACCCGCTCCCTCGCGAACTCCCCGTAGGCCTCGTCGAGAATCACGAGCCGCCCGGTCGCGAGGATCCGGCGGAGCCGATCGGCTCCGAGAAACGACCCCGTGGGGTTGTTGGGCGAACAGAGCACCGCGAACCGGAAGCCGGGCCGCTCGAGGGCACCGACAATCCGGTCGACGTCGAATTCGAACGAGCCGGTCTCGAGGGGAACGTTCTCCACGGACGTTCCCGTGAGCATCAACAACTTCGAATAGAGCGAAAATGTCGGCGGAACGAGAATCCCCGTTCGCCCCGCTCCACCGACTGCCAGAAAGGAAGCGAGGAGAAGCTCGTTCGATCCGTTTCCGACGAGAATCCCTTCGGCGGGCCACTTTTCGCGCCGGCCGAGAGCGGCCGTCACCGCCTCCTGATGAAATTCGGGATAACGGGACCAGGAGGATTTCAGAACGAGCCGAAGAATTTCCTGCTTCGTCTCCTCGCGAAGATCGAACGGATTCTCGTTCTGGTCGAGCTTGATCCGGTGGTCGGGAGTCTGGAGCGTGTAGAGCGGCTCACGGAGGACTTCCGGACGGACAAAATCCGCGGGACTTTTCTCGTCAACGCGTTTCAAGGCTGTTGATCCTTTTTGCCGTTGCCATTTTCCCGCCGTCGGTCCGTTGCCCCTCATGCCCGCTTTGGCAAAGATGGTTCCGAGTCGAGGACATCAAGAATCGGGGAGCGCTTCTCACCGCCCCCTCCTCGTTCCTCGCCGGCGGCGCGCGGCCTCGGCGTGGGCGGGCAGCCCCTCCGCGTCGGCGAGGATCGCGGCGCCGTCCGAAAGCCCGGCAGCGCCCTCGTCCGAGATCTGCAGGATGTTGGTCCTGCGGACGAAATCGCACGCGGACAACGGGGAAAACATCCGTCCGCCTCCTCCGGTCGGCAGAACGTGATTCGGGCCGGCGACATAATCGCCGAACACCTCGCCGCTCGCAGATCCGATGAAAATCGCTCCGCAATTTCGGATCACCCGGCCTTGCCGGACTGCGTCGCGGGTATGAACTTCGAGATGTTCGGGAGCGAATCTCTCGATCCAATCCACCGCGGAATCAGAATTTTCGACGACGAGGGCGCCGCCGTACTGCGGAATCGATTCCCGCGCCGGACTCCGGGCCGGAAGCGCCTGGATCTGAGCTTCGAGCGCAATGGCGACGGGGCGCACAATCTCTTCTCGAGCCGTGATCAAAATCGCCGCGGCCATCGGATCGTGCTCCGCCTGCGCCAGAAGATCGGCGGCCACGAGCTCCGGGTCGGCGGATTCGTCCGCGAAAATGACGACCTCCGTCGGGCCGGCCAGGGAATCGACATCGACCCGGCCAAAGAGGAGCCGCTTCGCTCCGTTCACCCAGCGATTCCCCGGTCCGATGATTTTGACGACGGCATCGAAACCCTCCAGGCCGTAAGCGAGGCCAGCCAGACCATGAGCCCCCCCCGCCAGAAGCACTTCGTCGGCCCCCGCTTCGGCGATCGCCCAACGGAGCTCGGCGCAATCGAAATACGCTTTCGGGGGGGTCGCCACGACCACCCGCGGGACGCCCGCAACTTTTGCAGGAACGATCGTCATGACCGCGGTCGAAGGATAGGCGGCCCGCCCTCCGGGAACATAACAACCCACCGATTCGAGCGGGTGAACCTTTTCCTCGAACACTCCCGAGCGATCCCGAACGACGAACCCCCTCGGCACCTGGCACCTCGCGAACGCGGCAACCCTCGTGATCGCCAGGGCGAGGGCGCGCCGGAACTTTTCCGGAACGTCTTTCGAAGCCGGAGCGTTCTGTGCCGCCGGAATCGTCAGCGCCTCGGGGCCGAGCGGAACGTAATCGAGCTTTTCGACCAGAGAGGCGAGCGCCGCACGGCCTCCCTTGCGAACACGCGACAGAATGGTCCTTATCTCCGCCGCCATCTCGTCGGCGTCGGAAATGTCGCTTCGTCTCGCCAGCAGCCTCTTTTGGAAGCTCTCGGCGGAGGGCGTTCCGGCCAAAAAAACGCGGAAGTGCTCGGGAGTGCGCTGCCCCTTCATGCCCCTTCCCCCTTCGCGGACCGCTCGAGACGATCGATCAGCTCGCGAAGCTCCCGGCCACGGGCGAGCGGCGCGATCGGATTGAGAATCAGCCGGGGCTCGATCCCGGCGATCACTTCGACGATCTCCAGATGGTGTGCTCGAATCGTTCCTCCGGTTTCGACGAGGTCGGTGATGGAATCGGCGAGTCCGAGCTGCGGCGCCAGCTCGATCGACCCAGAGAGAACGACGACGTCCGCCTGAGACCCGGTCTTCTCGAGCCATTGCCGTGTCATGCCGGGATATTTCGTCGCCACGATGCTCCCCTCCTCGGCAACCGGATTCCGATTCCCTTCGGGCCGAATGAAACAAAAACGGCAGCGACCGAAAGGGAATCCGAACGGGGAAGGAAGCCGGACGCCAGTTTCCAGCAGGCGGTCGGTTCCGGCGACTCCCAGATCCGCCGCTCCGTATTCGACGTACGTCGCAACGTCCGAGTCTTTGAGAAGGATCGCTTCGATTCCGTTCGTTTCGTCCACCCTCGCGAGCTCTCTCCCCTCGCCCAGCCCGGCAAAAGCGGGGTACCCGGCTCGAACCAGCAGTTCCTTCAGCGGAGCAAGAATGCGTCCTTTTGGAAGGGCGATTCGAATCGGGCGTCCGAAACGGTTCATGACGCTTTCTCCAGAGCGGCGGCGAGCCGATCGAGCCCGATCGTGAAACCCACTGCGGGGGAATCGGCGCCGAACCGGCCGAAGAGCTCGTCGTATCGTCCACCGGAGGCAACCGGAACGCTTGCTCCCGCGGCGTAAATCGAGAACGACACGCCGGTGTAATAAGGGTTCGGCGCCGGATCCGCCAGGTCGAGCGCCGTGCGAAAACTCCGCCCCCTTGCCATTTCGACGAGGGCGCAGAGAAGATCGGCCTGGGCGCGAAGCCCGAACGCGGCCAGCTCCGGCGCGCCGAGGTCGAGCTCACCCACGAGCTGGGGCTCGAAGCGGCGAAGCAGATCCGGCGAACGCCCGGACAGCTCGGCGGACAGACCCGATCGACTCCGGTTCGCGAGAGCGGCGACGACGGAATCCCGCCGATCCGACAGGCCGCTCCCGTCGAGATAGCGCTCGAGAAAACCGGCCGCATGGAAAACGACCACCCCTCCTGCCGGAAGGCGCGGGGCCGTGGATTCCAGAAGCGAGCCAAAAATTTCCAGATCGGTTTCGGACGATGAATCGCCGATGGCTTCCGCGCCGATCTGAAAAAACTCGCGCCGCCTTCCGGCCAGGGGCGGCTCGTAACGGACGACGTCGCCGCGATAGAAAATCCGGACCGGCGTCTCGAAGGAGCTGAGGCGGGGAGCCAGATGACGCGCCATCATCGGCGTGAAATCGGAACGGAGCGCCAGCCGCTCCCCATCCCGGCCGAGGAAGGAATAGAGCCGCTCCCCCTCCCGGCCGAGCGGCTCGTAGGGTTCGAGGTAGTCCAAAACCGGGAAGATGATTTCTCGAAATCCGCCCGACGACAAAGAATC
>Ga0315281_10009528_pt1 | contig 13468 bp, 12 predicted proteins | sample YL17G07_0_MG_FD_204540 | JGI IMG/M metagenome (GOLD analysis project Ga0315281, IMG submission 204540) | Sediment microbial communities from Yellowstone Lake, YNP, Wyoming, USA - YL17G07_0 | ecosystem: Environmental > Aquatic > Freshwater > Lake > Sediment | place: USA: Wyoming | collected...
CGAGGAAGAAAAGAGCGACGATTATACAAAATCGGGTCCAAATCGATTACGGCCGAGATCGAACGTAATCTGTGGAATATGTGCATGATCGATAACTTCCCTAAATTAACGTTGGGACACTACTGATATATCCTGCCAGATAATTTTCTTTACTGCTTCCGCTTCAGGGGAATTCAGAATAAATAGAGTACGGCTGTATATTTCAATTAGACCGCGGAAAAGGGTCTCAAGTATGTCGAGATTTATTTTGGTATTCTTGAAACTTTCGAGAAAGAGGTCTAACCGTTGTCCGAAGAACAACGTTGAAAAACTAATATGATTGAAAATTTTCGCTCGTATCCAGGAGTCTGCCGGATTAGGCACCTCAATGGTTCCGATTTTGCTTAGATATCCCCGCGTCCTATCCAATTCCTGGGCACATTTTTTTAGAAAGGATATTGTTGTATCAAACGAAAAGAGTATGCGTTCCACCAGATTCTCTTATATTCAGTATATCGGATTCTGATAGTCAAAAGAAGGAAATTAAGACGGCGCAAAACAAGCTGGTCAAACGAATGCAGCTTGGATTAACTTCATCGTGGCGGAAACCCTGATTGGAGAGGCAACGCTAGGAGCGTCCCCTTTTATTTCCTGTGCACCAGGGTCGTCGAAGCTTGTGCAGTGGGCATGACGATCATCTCGCTGATATTGACGTGGGCGGGTCTCGTTGCGCACCAGACGACGGCGTCGGCGATGTCGTCCGGCGAGAGCGGCGTCAGGCCCCGGTAGACCTTGCCCGCCCGGTCCATGTCTCCATGGAAGCGGACGATGCTGAACTCCGTCTCGACCATGCCCGGGGAGACTTCGCTCACCCGGACCGGCGTCCCATTCAAGTCGAGCCGCAGGCCCATCGACAGGGCCCGGACCGCGAACTTCGTTGCGCAATAAACGTTCCCGCCGGGGTAGACCTCGTGGCCCGCGATCGAGCCGATATTGATGACGTGGCCGCTCCCCCGTTCGACCATCCCGGGGATGACGGCCCGGCTCACATAGAGCAGTCCCTTGACGTTGGTGTCGATCATCTCCTCCCAGTCGCTGAGGAGGCCTTCGTGGAGCTTCGATAATCCCCGGCTCAACCCGGCGTTGTTGACCAGGACCTCGATGGCCCGCCAATCCTTGGCCAGCCCGGCGACAGCCTTTTCGACCGCCGGCTGGTCCCGGACGTCAAGGCCGAAGTGATGGACAGGCACGCCGAATTCTTTTTTGAGCTCCGCGGCGAACATCTTGAGGCGGTCGGCCCGGCGGGCGCACATGAGAATTTTCGCGCCCTGGCCGGCGAACGCCCGGGCGCAGGATTTCCCGATCCCCGAGCTCGCGCCAGTCACGAACACGACCCTATTTTTCAATGAATACATGTCTGCTCCTCTTAAGTTCCCACAAATTGCTGCTGGTTCAATAATTAAGTCCGGCCCGCTTACGCTAGGAAAATCAGCATATGAAGAGGGGGCTGACAAGTCAAGGGCCACGTATTCCCGGCTATGATTTGTAAAGATTTCAGGTCATCAGCAAATTGAAGATTGCGCGTGCGACGGAGGTACAAAATGAGCCTTTCAATCCCCAATAGACGAGGACACTTAATCACGTCCCCAGTTTCAATTCTTGGACTTGATAAGTTTTCGCGTAGTCGGGGAGAAGTCGGCCCAAGCTATACCCGGGTATTTCGTGGCTAGCTTGACGAGGCACCGGGCGTCTGACAATAATAGGCTTGGTAATAACGAGAGGAAAAAGCCGGCACGGTCGAGGACCGGCACTCGAATGGTCGCCATGCGGAAAAGCGTTACGGCCCCAGGTGGAAGAGGAAGTGATGTCCATACCGATCGTTGACCTGTTTGCGGGCCCCGGTGGCCTTAGCGAGGGGTTTTCTGCTTTTCGAACATTCAACCACCGGCATCCGTTTCGAATTGCACTTTCTATTGAAAAAGACACTTATGCGCATCAAACTTTGACTTTGCGTTCTTTCTTTCGCCAATTCGAGCCGGGTAGCGCGCCGGAAGATTATTACGAGTATCTCCAAAAAGCCAATGAGCCAGAAGGATTAAGGCGCAAACGCCTTTTCGCCGCGCACCCCAAAGCTGCCAGACTTGCAATGAAATCCGCTTTACTCGCCGAACTCGGCGAGATGGCCGCGCATGCGGTGCGCGAACATATCGACTCAGCGATTCCCCCCAATAAGAACTTTGTCTTGCTAGGGGGCCCTCCTTGTCAAGCCTATTCAGTTATGGGTCGATCCCGCAACAGCGGGAATCCCCAATACCACGCAACCGACGATAAACGACAAACTCTCTACGTAGAGTATCTGCAGGTACTTGCCGATCATCATCCTGCAGTCTTTATTATGGAGAATGTAAAGGGCCTATTGTCCGCAACCCTAGAGAATCAGCGCATTTTTGAACGGATACTCGAGGACCTCCGGTCTCCGTGCGAAGCTATCATCCGGGAGGGACGCGGTCTCGCTGACGCTAGACGCAGGACGCGCTACAATCTGAACTCACTCGCTTTGACCGAGTTCGGCAGCTCGGGAGACTTGCGCAGGTTTACGATTCGAATGGAGCGTTACGGAATACCCCAAGCTAGGCATCGGCTGATAATTCTCGGGGTGAGAAGCGATCTTGATGCCGAAAACATCGCCTTGTTATCTGAAAGTAGCCCAGTCTCGATTAATGAAGTGATTTCGGACCTGCCCGAAGTCCGGAGCGGATTATCCAGACAGGAGGATACCCTTAAAGGTTGGCGAGAATGTATCAAGCAAATACGCTCACGCACGTTCATGAATGCACGTGGAGTAACAGCCAACTGCACAATCATTACTGAAATTAAAGATGTGTTAAACTCTCTCTCCAATAAGCAATTATCTCGGGGGGGGGAGTTTGTGCAATGCAGAGCACACCCCTTATATCGAGCTGATTGGTTTGCTGATCCCCTTCTCAGAGGAATATGTAATCACGCAACGCGCCCACATATTCCATCGGACTTACACCGCTATTTGTTCGCCGCCTGCTATGCCAAGATAGAACATCGCTCACCTGACTTGCGAGATTTCCCTCCAGAACTGCTCCCCAAACACCGGAATGCCCAAGAATCAGCTAAAGAAGGAACGTTTGACGACAGATTTCATGTTCAGTTGGGGAATCGCCCGTCAACAACCGTGACAAGCCATCTTGCGAAAGACGGCCATTATTTCATTCATGCCGATCCCAGCCAATGCCGAAGCATGACCGTCCGCGAGGTAGCCCGGCTACAGACATTCCCCGATAACTACTTCTTTTGCGGGCCAAGAACTGCCCAGTATATTCAGGTGGGAAATGCAGTCCCGCCATTGCTTGCGAACCAGCTTGCCGCATCGGTGTTTGAACTTCTGAGGGACAACGGGGTGGTCAAATAGCATGGACCGTCTTTCACTCGACCACCGCAGTTGGAATATGTCGCGAATAATGGGGAAGAATACATTGCCCGAAAAGAGCGTGCGGTCGCTTCTCCACAGTCTCGGCTACCGCTTTCGCCTCCACCGTAAAAACCTGCCAGGACGACCAGATGTTGTTTTGCCGCGTTTCCAAGCGGCTATCTTCGTTCATGGCTGTTTCTGGCACCGGCATGAACGATGTAAGTACGCATATACGCCTAAAACTCGCGTTGAATTCTGGCAGCGCAAGTTCGACGAAAACGTTGCGCGTGACAAGAGCGCGCTCAACTCTCTTCAAAAGCGAGGATGGCGTGTGCTCGTACTCTGGGAGTGCCAAATATCTGACAAAAAGGCTCTTGCCAAGCGATTAATTCGATTCCTTGATTGGTCGGAACGTCAGCCAGCTGTCGCTTTGCGAAATCGCGAAAACTCGTCTGGCAAAAGTTGCATCACGTCTCCCGCGTCCAGACTATAAAGATCCCAAGTTACATCGAATTGATTCAAAATGTCGATGAAACGGCGTATGGTCCCTTTCCCTTCCTTTGTAGCGGCTCCCCGTCGTGGTTTTTTCAAGGAGCGGTCAAAATAGAGATTTGAAGCGGCCTCCATAATCCCACCGTTTGTGATGGTTTCTTGCCGGGAGGCAATCTGTTCAACAATATCACCTGGCTGATGAAGGGGACCGCAGAGGACGAGCATCACTCTATCAGGCCGGTCGCTGTGCGCGCAAAAGATACGATAAGGTCCAGCCAGTAGATGACGATAGTAGCGCCTCCAAACTCCCGTTTCCGGTATCCACCTAGCAAGTTCGCCCGGTTGGCGTCTCCCCTTTGCATTCGCTGGGCAAAGCTCAGTGAAGTAGTAAAGAGAGAGCCATGCCCAAAGGCCGATGTCGCGTTCGATCTCGGTGAGGCCGCTATTCTTGAAGCGATTGAAGAGGTATTCAGCAGCGGCGTAGCGGCTGCCAAAGTTCCGTTGTTCGATCTCGATGGACGGAACGATTTCCTCTGTCATGGCGGAATCAGTAAGTAAGTCCTGTGGATACGGTAACGGGTCTTCACCGGTGAGGGAATCAAGGAAATTGGTAAACCGGTCAATGCCCAGCTCATTAAGTCGTTTCATTTTCATTGTTCTTGCGCTCCTGCCCAATACTGTTCATAGGACTGGCGGATATTATGCTGACGACAGAAGGCGGAGGCCGTATTATCGATCCAATCGTCGAGATGGGCTTCGTCGTCCTCGCCCGGCGGGTCTTCTACACCGGGAAGCCTGACGGCAAAGCTAAGCCAGCGCGAGCGCCAATCGTCTTGGTCATCGGTATCCCGATGATTCTCTTGCTTAAGGATGCGGGATAGCACGATTCGTAAAACGGCTGGATACACAAGAGACACAAATGCCGGGTGACGGGCCATCGCCCTCCAGTCCCCCAAAGTTGAGTTCACCCTGAGCAGTGTTTGCTGGTCGTCGAATTCAAGACGCCAGATTTCATCCCCCATGCTATCGTCCGGCACTACCGGAAGAAGTGGAACCCGGTTTTCGTCCTCTTCGATGTGCTTGCGCGGCCTTATCTGATCTGCCTCTGCGAGGAGTAAGCCATGGGGATCTGCGCTGGTGACGACCTTAACGCGATACAGGATACCTTCGGCAGAATCAAAATCGCGTAAGAGCCGGTCGTCAGGAATGCGCATCGCTCCGGCTTGGCCATAGTCGAATCGCATGTACTGGGTCTGCCGATAAGCCTCCACGAATATGTGCGCATCGGTTGGCAAGTCGTAATCCGCAAGGCTCAACTTGGCGGCAAAAACGTTTTCCCCGTTCTCCATACCCATAGTAATCCGGGCGTCCTCGCGCCGAATGCGCTTTCGACCAGTATAATTAAGCGTTCGAACCGGCATGGTCGTCCTCCTCTCGTTTGACTTCTACGCGCACGTCGCGTTTGGGATCGAATCCCGAAATTTCGATGCGGAAGTCGCCACTTTCAACTCTAACCCTTAAGGTGTTCTCTTTTTTCTCTAGAGCTGTCGCGCTAGTAAACTTTATATTCATGTGCTGGGAGAAATCGAAATCGGCGGGGTGATATTTTTTAAAAGGATTGCCCCTGCGTACATGATATGCAGCCCGGATGAGAAGCGCCTTGGGCGATGGCCCGTTTACATCACCGCTCCGGACCGCGAATCCACCTTCGATCCGGTCAATAATAAAGGGCCTAACGTGATGGTCGGGAGGCGTGGGCGTCTCCGGCTCACGTCCCGGCTTATCTGGCTTCTTCTTGCTGGCCGCCCGACCCTCCTCGTCCTCCGGCGGCCCGGAGATGGAAAAGAGATCGACGAGGAGCGTACGGTCTTCGTTCTTGTCTTGCTCACAGATGAGATTTACGACTTCATGTACACTCCGGATAACGAACTGCAAATCAGAAGCCCCGGAGACGTACTTGCCTCGAAAGTTCGCCCCGTCTTTCTGCCATTGTGTGTGCGCCGGATTCTCAGAATCTCCCAGGAATGCACCGATCGGTCCGTCTTCCGCAATGATAAGCGACCGCACGGCGCGAGTCCGAGGGGCGCGAACGTCTGGGATGATAATTCCTTCCCGGACGAAAACTGGACGACCGCTCTCCTCGGAGCCGTCGCGATAAAAAAATACGTCAAAAAAACTATCGCGCGGCGATTGACCCTTCTCTCTGACGCTAACCGGGGTGCGAATCGCAATCTTGTCTCCGCGTTCATACCGAGTGCGCATCTCGTTCAAGGAGCCGTCGGGGAAAAGCTCTCTTCCCCACTGCCACGCCCGAGTTGCGTCAGGGGTTTTTAATTTTATGAAGTCCGAAGGTTTAAGTCTAATTGCCCATTTCGCTAATTCTACAAGCGGCATCATCTCCCGTTCAAGGTCATTGCCGATCTTCCTAATTTCGCCTTCCAGAGATAAGCTGTCAAGAATCGTTTCGATACTTCCTGTCTCAACGATGACCTCCAATTGCCCTCTCAGGATGGGCCAAAAATAACCGCGCAGCACAGCCCGGACAAGGTTTGCGTCCGTGAGCTCAAGATCGCACCAAGGAACAACGATGGTCAGCCCTGGATCATCGCCACGCTGAATATCGAATGTCCTGGTAAAGGATTCAATGAAAGCGGCGTCATCAATCGGAAGAATTAGTCCGTTATCGCCATTTTCAGGAGGACGCCCGAGCCATCCATCCGGGCCGTACCGGATCCCGTTAACATCGTGCGATTTCAGGACAGCCATGCCCATCAGCAACTTCTTTCTGTCGTCACTCCGCACAGTCAGACCAAAAATACTGTTTATCCGGCTCGCCCGTGGAAAGACTTGTTTCCCGACTCCCCATCGACCAATATCTCTCTCTCGTTTGTCGGAGCGTCCTTCCGCGCGAAAGAAATGGTAGAAGTGATTACGCGAGCCTGAATTAGTTTTCCATTCGACTGGGTCGCCGATCAGCCCAGTCGTCCCAAAATCTTCAAATACAAGAAGAGGACAGTTCTCACAATCGTCCGGGATTTCCCGGAGCCCGTTTCCAGGGGCTTTAAAATGTTCTTCAATGCCTTTCAGGAAAGGGGCTACTGCGTTTCTCGCGGTGGCAGCCCCGGTTCCGGTGACACGTATCCGAACGATAACTTTCTCGTCATCGCGCCGCGCATCAAGAGAATTTTGAATCCCTTCCCGCACAAGTGCCTCCCCGGGATTGCTGATGGCATCTGTGGCAAAGAATTCGCCCTGAATAGGCTCGCGCGCTTTATCGCATGGACGCATCGTGTTGAATCGCCAGGAATAGTTCATGGTCAGCCGTTCTCCTTTTCTGAATTATTGCGCTTTGCTCCCACGAACGCTTCGCCGTGTCCAGTGATTGTGTAAGAAACCTTAACCCCTTTCCGAACCCGAACGATCAGGCCCAGATCGGCCATCCGCGAAAGTGCGCCGGAGCGCTGGGAAGCCAGGAACGATTGGCTAAGGGAGCGATTAGAGTCAGCAGGGACGAGTAAGTGCAGTGCTTCATCAAGTTTGGCCGGAGTGTCGGCACCATTGGCGATGGCTTCGATTAGCGTTCGAAAGGCGAATTCCTCGACAGGGATATGGCAACGTATATGGTCGAAGAGGAAGTCCACCTCCTCTTGCGAAAATTTCTGTGCAGGTTCGGTTTGGCAAGAGTCGAGAACGGGGTTGGCCATTCCCGCAAACTTGAGGGCGGCCGCCGTAGGGAACAGGCACGCGCCCTGTCCCAGCACGAGCGCGGCCAAACGATAATCCCATAATAGGCCGGACAATACTCCACTGTTATTGACGCTGCCGACAAACTGATTTGCGTACCGTGCGCGGCTTTTTTCCGCGTCAGCACTACTACTGGGGAAAGCAGTGACCAGTGCGGCGTCACGTCCGATCTCGTAACGACGGTCATGTTCGGCCAAGTAGTCACCGAGCAGCCCGGCGGCCTCCGCAATCTTATACGCAAGCCGGTCCACTGCCTCACAACTTTCCTTTCCTGCAATTAGGCGGATGAGGGCACGACAGTTGGCCTTGGCGGGCAGGAGTTTGTTATACTGCCCGAACAGCCAGCGGTCCAGGGTGAAAGTTTCCTTGACCTTCTCAGTTGGGGGGATCTCCGCTGTAACCACGGAAAGCCGCTCGAGCCCTTCAAAAAGAAATACGTCAGGAATCCTGGGCTGTACGTTACCTGCAGAAGCGCCCGACGTGCTCGAGACAACCTTCTCAACTATGAATGAAGAATTCACTTCCCCAGGACCGGATTGAGGGCCTCTTTGGGCCCCCCTGGGAGTTCGAAGCTTGATGGGCAGTGCTGCGGCGTCGGCGATGACCAGCGCGCCCTTTTCCGCGACCTCCCGCTCCAAAACAAACAGATTTTCTAAAGCTACGGTAACCAACTCACTGTAGTTACCGTATTCTCCAATCTTTATTAGAGCATCCATTTTTGCCTTTATCTGTTTACTACAGTTTATACAGATTATCATTTTACAATCTCCAAGGCCATTATCATTGTATACTGTACAACAGATAAGTTATAAATGTCAACAGATAAATTACAGTAATAAATTTGATCTTATTTAGTTTTGATTTTAGCTCGGAAAATGAATACTGTTCCCAGGCCTAGGCCCGTTCAATGTCCTTGAGAAAAAGAGCCGAGATGAGGACGCTCACCGCCACAAGGGCGCCCATGACAAACCCCATAGGCCCCCCTCCTCCCAGTCCCCGCCTGCTCATTGCGGCAAACATCGAGATGATCCCGATCCCCATCACGGCGGCAAAGACCATCAGGGGTACGGCGAAGAGATAGCCCAGCGTTTTCCGTTTCCAGAGCAAAATGGAGGTGATCATCATCCCCGGCAGGATGAAGCCCAAATCCTCGACGTGGACGAAGTTCACCGGCAGTCCGGTTTCCGCAAGGCCAGCCGGAGGAGTTCCGGCGACGAGGGCATGGACGATATCGGACAGCCACAGCCCGGAAAACGCGACCCCCGAAACCATCAGGTACACGGCGGCCGGCTTCACCTTGATGGCCGGAGAAAACAAGCCTCCCAGGGCGGCACGGTCCAGGGAAAAGAGGCTGCCGAAGAGCGTGTAGAAGGCCAGGCCGAGGGCGGCGATATAGACCGGGAACATCATCCCGAAGTGCACGGAAAAGGCGTACATCAAGAAGGAATAGATGATATAAATCAGCACGCCCATCCAGACGAGCAGGGCCCGGACGGAGCCCTCCCGAAGAAACCAGGCGCTGACCAAAAGCGCCGGCACGGCCACGGCGAGATTGACGAAATCCTGCCCGATCCCCTGAGCGGCCCATGACGCCGTCTCCTGGCCGTAGACGCTCTTCAGGAATATGCCGGCGGCACCGGCCACGGCGACCAAGGCGGAGACGAGGACCGAGAGACCTATCCACAGCGGGCGGATCTTGACGTCGCTCATGGATTAAGAATATCGCGGCGTGAGCCCGGATGTCCAGCCTGAGCCGCCGCGCAATTGACAGTCCGGCGCCCTGAGTTTATATTGTTTCCACGTGAACGGCGGCGCGTTTGCCGGGATTCCGGCCGCGTCAGACGAGTATACGAAGGAGGGGACGATGACTTCGAAGCAAATTCCGCGGCGTGACTTTCTGACCTCATTCCTGGCGGGGATTCCCATCATGGCCCTGGACTGGGACAGTTTTCCCCGGGGCGCGCAGGAGGCCGGCCGCAAGGACAACGACTTTGACGCCGTCATCATCGGCGCCGGCCTGGGCGGGCTCAGCTGCGGCGCCGCGTTCGCCCGGCAGGGCTTCCGGTCCCTGGTCATCGAAAAACACACCAAGCCGGGCGGCTACGCCACGACCTTCCATCGCCCCGGCGGCTTCGTCTTCGACGCCTCGCTCCATTCAACAACCGTCTCGGCCAGAAACGGCGTCTTCGACCTCATCCCCGGATTCCCCGAAATCAAGGGCATCGAGTTCGTGCCCCACCGCACCCTCTACCGGGCGATCTATCCCGATTACGACATCCGGGTCCCGGACCGGAACCTCCCCGCCTACATCGCCGACCTGGTCAGCAAGTTCCCCGACGAGAAGGCCGGAATCGAAGGATTGTTCGACGATATGAAAGGCTTGGTCACGGATATCAACAAGATCTCCGCCGCCGGCGGCCGCCCCGACATGACGCGTTTCGTCCAGGACTATCCTTATCTCGCCAAGACCTCCGGCAAAACCTGGGGAGCCATGGTGGACGCCCGCCTCAAGAACCCCAAACTCAAGGCCATCGTCTCGGCCCTCTCGGGCTATTTCGGCCTCCCGCCGTCGAGGCTTTCTCCCTTTTATTATGCCCTGCCCACGATCAGCTATCTCGAGAACGGCGGGTTTTATCCGGTCGGCAAATCGCAAAAAATCAGCGACGCGTTCGCCGCCTTCATCGAGGAGCACGGCGGCAAGGTCATGCTTAAGACGCGGGTCGATAGGATCCTGGTCAAGAACGGCGCCGCCTACGGGGTAAGGACGCAGGACGGCCGCGAGTTCACGGGAAAGGCCGTCGTATCAAACGCCAACGCGCCCGACACGTTCAGAAAATTTCTCGACGAGCCGGAGCTCGTCAAGACGACCCTGGCCAGGATGGAAAAGCTCAGCATCAGCTTGTCCACGTTCCAGGTCTTTCTCGGCTTGAAAAAAGACCTCGTCCGGGAGCTCGGGATCAAGGACACCGAGATCGTCTATAACACCGGCTACGATATCGAGGAGGATTACAGGGCGATGGTTCGCGGGGACTTCACGAACCCGGGTTTCGGCGCGACCCTCTACGACAACCTGTACAAGGGCTACTCCCCCGAGGGAAAGAACACCCTGTCCATCATGACCCTTCAGGGCTTCGAACACTGGGAAAAGTACGAGGCCGACTATCTCGCCGGGAAAAAGGACGCCTACACCGCCGAGAAGCTCCGGATGGCCGACATCCTGATCGACCAGGCCGAAAAGTTTCTTCTTCCCGGATTGCGCAAGGCCATCGAGGTTCAGGACGTGGCGACCCCACTGACCAACCTCCGCTACACCGCGAACACGCGGGGGGCCATTTACGGCTGGGACCAGACGCTCGACGATTCGGGACCTACACGGTTCCCCCAGCGGACGCCCGTCAAGAACCTGTATCTCGCCGGCGCCTGGACGTTCCCCGGCGGCGGTTACGGCGCTTGCATCCCGAGCGGCCTCCAGTGCTTTGCCGAGATCATGAGAAGCTGGAAGGGTTGACCGGCAAAAGGACGCTTCGCGCCATGAACGATAATCATCCAGCCGAGTCGACTCCCTCGCGGCCGCGCAAGTGGCTGATCGCCGCCCGCCCCTGGTCCTGGCCCGCGTCGACCATGCCGGTCGTCTTCGGGACGTCGCTCGCCGTCGTCATCGGCGGGGCGCGGCTCTCCGCGATCCATTTCCTCTGGGCCATCGCGACCATGGTCGTCCTTCACAGCGCGGCCAACATGCTCAGCGACGTTTACGATTTCCGGCACGGGCTCGACAAGGACGTGACGCCGGTGAGCGGTGCGATCGTGCGCGGCTGGCTCACGGACCGCCAGGTCCGGGCGGGCGCCGCGGCGCTCTTCGGCCTGGGCTCCCTCTCCGGCCTGCTCCTCGCCCTCACGACGAGCCGGGCGCTTCTTGTCGTCGGCGGGGCCGGAGTCGCGATCGGCGCGTGCTACACGCTGCTCAAAGCCCGGGCCCTCGGCGACCTGGCCGTTCTCCTGGACTTTGGAATCCTCGGCTCCCTCGGGGCCTGGATCGTCCAGGCCAAAACAGTCTCCTGGATTCCGGCCGTCTGGGCCGTGCCCATGGCCATGCTCGTCAGCGGCATCCTCCACGCCAACAACTGGCGCGACACCTTATCCGACCGGGAACGGAGCGTCCATACTGTGGCCGGGCTCCTCGGGGACGGAGGCTCGCTCGTCTACTACGGCGCCCTCATATTCGGCGGCTTCCTGATCGACCCCGCCTTGATCGTCCTGCCACGCCTCGCCGGCGGCGGCCTGGTGCCGATGCCCTGGACGTTTTTCGTTGTCTTCCTCGCCCTCCCCAACGCGCTGAAGCTCTGGGGCCGGGCCGTGCGGCGGCGCGCGCCGCGCCGGCCCATGGATTTCATCATCCTTGACGGGGCCACGGCCAATCACAACCTCGTTTTTGGTCTCCTCAGCACCGCCGCAGTCTGGCTCGAGGCGCTCCAGCGATGGCTGTGAGCGGGGAGGCGAAGATAACTTCGTCCCGGTCCGGGGGGCTGACCCTAGCCGCGATCGTCGTTCTGGCCGCTTCACTTTTCATCCTGCTCTTCACCTTCCAGCGTCTCGGGCCACTGGATTTCTGGTGGTGGATGGCTATGAACATCGCGCTGGTCTCGGGGGTAGGATTCGCGGCCGACAGGGATTATGCGGCCAGGCTCAAGACGGACCTTGAATCCGGGCTGGCTCGAAAGGCGGGCCTCGGGCTCGTGTCGGCCTTCGTGCTTTACGGGATTTTTGCCGCCGGCCGGCTGGCGGCTCTCAAGATTTTCCCTTTCGCCGCTTCGGGAATCGCCTCCGTCTATGGGCTCAAATCGGGGGCAGGAATTGCGCGCGTCGCCCTCCTCCTCGCCCTTCTCATCGGTCCCGGGGAAGAAATCGTCTGGCGCGGTTTCCTGCAGGAGAACTTGGGACGCCGCGTCGGCCGGGCCGGAGCGTTCGTCCTGACGGCGCTTGTTTATGCGCTCGTCCATATCTCGAGCGGCAATACCATGCTGGTCCTCGCGGCCGCCGTCTGCGGCGTTTTCTGGGGACTGCTTTACACTATTTGGCGGTCGCCGGTAATCAACGCCGTCAGCCACACCGCCTGGGCCCTCGTGATCTTCATCCTCCGGCCGCTCTGAAGCGGCCCTCATCGGTCATTTCCGTGGCTGAGGCAGCCCTCAGCCCCGGAAATGACCGATGAGGGTCTTGATGCCGATCGTAATCAGGATCAGCCCCCCCAGAAGCTCCGCCCATTTCCCGGCGACGCGGCCGATGGCGGGCCCGAGCCTGGCGCCGATGATCGTCATGAGGAAACAGACGATCCCGATGACTGCGGCGGGAAAAAGGATGCCGCTCTTGATGACGCCCAGGCTCAGCCCGACGGCCAGGGCGTCGATGCTCGTGGCGATGGAAAGGACCACCAGGCGCGCGCCCCTGGTCTGGTCCGGCCGGCACGCTTTCTCCTCCTCGCTCAGGTGAAAGGCCTCGTAGATCATCCGGCCTCCGATCCCGGCCAGCAGGGCGAAGGCCAGCCAGTGGTCGAATCCGCTCGTGAAGCGCACCACGCTTTCCCCGGCGAACCACCCCAGGACGGGCATGCCGAACTGGAAGCCGGCGAAGAAGAAGGCCATGCGCACGGCCTGCCGGCCCGTCAGGCCTTTCAGCCCGCAGGCCAGGCCCATGGACACGGCGAAGCAGTCCATCGCCAGCGCGACGGCCAGGCCCAATACAAGGACGATCGGCATCCGCATTCCTCCGATTTGCGCTCCATTATATCAAAGCTTGCGGGGCCTCTCTACTATG
>Ga0315281_10009530_pt1 | contig 13468 bp, 10 predicted proteins | sample YL17G07_0_MG_FD_204540 | JGI IMG/M metagenome (GOLD analysis project Ga0315281, IMG submission 204540) | Sediment microbial communities from Yellowstone Lake, YNP, Wyoming, USA - YL17G07_0 | ecosystem: Environmental > Aquatic > Freshwater > Lake > Sediment | place: USA: Wyoming | collected...
TCCACCGAGGTCAGCACCTGCAGTTCCTGCGCACTGCTGATGATGAACGAGACCGCCAAGTTCATCCCTGCCACATGCCGGATGAATTCCATGCCGTCCATTTCCGGCATGTTCAGATCGCACACCACCAGGTCCACCAGCGCCCCGCCCCGAAGCAACGCCAGCGCCTGTTTGCCATCCCCAGCCTCCAGAACTTCCCGTGCGCCCAGGGAGCGCAGCATGCGCGCCACGGTGCGGCGCTGGAAATCATGGTCTTCCACGACCAGCACGGTCAGGTCTAAAGCTGAATTCATTCTTCCGCCCGATTCGCGCCGGCTGCCTGGGCAAGATGCGCGTCCAGCCGTGCCATGGCCAGGTCCAGCGCCGCCTTCGCCGCGCGCGCATCCTCCGGGTTGCCCTGTCGCGCGGCACCCTGCAGGGCCTCGCAGGCAGTCTCCAGCTCGCGCGCCCCCACCATCCGGCACGCCCCCTTCATGCGATGGGCGAGGCGTTCGGTCGCCGCGAGGTCGTTCAGCGCCGCCTCCAGTTCGGTGAGATCGGAGCGGGTCTGCGCCAGAAAATCGCGCAGGATCTCCGTTCTGTCGGCAGCGTTGGCGGCGATTTGATCCAGCGCCGCCAGATCGATCGGCGCCGTGCCGCCCGGTCCGTCCTGTCCGGCATCGACCGGGCCGACCGCCATCGTCGCGGCAGAGGCCAGCCACTTCGAGAGCACCGCTCTCAATTGCGTCAGTCCGGCCGGCTTGACCAGCAGCTCATCCATGCCGGCGGCGCGGCAGTTGCCCTCTTCGTCGGCGAGCGCATTGGCCGTCCAGGCGAAGATCGGCGTGCGCGGACGCGCTTCATCGGCCTCGATCCTGCGTATCGCCCGCGCCAGCGCGTAGCCGTCCATCTTGGGCATGTGGCAGTCGGTGATCACCAAGGCGAAGCGGCCATCGCGCAACAGCGGCAGGGCTGCTTCCCCGTTTTCCGCAATCTCGGCACGCAAACCGAGCAGCCCGAGCTGCCGCGCCAGGAGCCTGCGATTGATCGGATGGTCATCCACCACCAGGACGAGCGGCGCTTCGGCTTGCGCGACAGCGTGAACCAGAGGCAGCACCGATGCCTCAGCGCCCACCTCACGCGCACCTTGCACGTCCTCCACTGCCGCCTCCGAGACCAGCAGGGTGAGCGTGATACTGAAGGTGGATCCGCGGCCCGGCGCGCTGTCAACCCCGATGCGTCCATCCATCAGGTCCGCCAGGCGGCGGCAGATCGCCAGCCCCAGCCCGGTTCCGCCGTACATGCGCGCCGTATCGGCGCTCCCCTGGCCGTAGCTCTGGAACAGGCGCTGCTGCACCTCCGAGTCGATGCCGATACCCGTGTCCTGAACGGAAAAACGCACCTGCTCGGCGCCCTCGCGCCGCTCGATCAGTTCGGCCCGCACCTCGACCCGCCCGCCCCGCTGGCTGAACTTGAGCGCGTTGCTCACGAAGTTGTTGAGCACCTGCGACAGCCGCAGCGAATCGACGATGAGCACCGGGCTCAGCCGCGCATCGACCTGCTGCGCCAGTATCATGCTGTTGGCACTGGCCACGCGCGCATAGGTGTTCACGACTCCGGCCAGGACCCCGGCGATCGATACGGCCTGCGGAGCGAGTTCCAGTTTGCCTTCCTCGATCTTCGACCAATCGAGGATATCGTTCAAGATCCGCAGCAGGCTGCGACCGGAATCCCGCGCCGCTTGCAGTGTCTCGTGCTGCTCGTCACCGAGCGACGACAAAGAGAGCAGTTCCAGCATGCCCATCAGGCCGCCCAGCGGCGTGCGGATTTCGTGGCTCATGGTGGCGAGGAAGGAATCCTTGGCGCGATTGGCTTGCTCCGCCGCGTTCCTGGCGACGACAAGCGCCAGCTCGTCCTGCTTGCGCGCGGTGATGTCCGCGCGAATCGCGATGTATTGGGTCGGCTTCCCGTGCTCATCGAGGACGGGGACAATCGTGGTATCCACCCAATAGAACATGCCGTCTTTCGCGCGGTTCTTGATCTCGCCTTTCCATATGCCTCCGCTGCCGATGGTCTTCCACAGCTCGCCGAAAAAGGCTTTCGGATGATGCCCCGAATTGATGATGCGGTGGTTCTGCCCGATCAACTCTTCCCGCGCATACTTCGAGATCGCGCAGAACTTGTCGTTGACGTAGGTGATGGTCCCGCGCGCGTCGGTCGTGGCAACGATGGCGTGCTCGTCGAGCGCGGCTTTGAAATCAGCCAGTGTCCTTTCCGCGTCGTTTCTCTCGGCCTCCCATGCATTCTGCGCCCTCAGCATCCAGCGGAAGACGACAAATCCGCCCGCAAGAAGAATAAGCAACAACAGATACGGAACCTGAACACTGCTCCACCAGTTGGCGCGGACATTCGAAACGGGCTGGGTGAGAAATAGAGTGAGCGGATGGCTCGACAGGCGTCGAAACACTATTAGATGGCTCGGCCCGTCCAGGCTACTCGGGCCTTCGACATGCCCGCTGACGGGAAATTGCCTTTCTTGCAAATATTTTATCAAGGCCCCAGTCCGCGGTTTTCCGTAGATTTCTGCCAGGCCCAGCGACGCTGGAACGGGATAGCGGCTCACCAGATAGCCGTCGTCCCTTATGAGTCCGAGCGCCATCCCCGCGGGGAGTGCCGCGTCTTTCCAGAAGCTTTGGGGCCTGGATAGAGGCATGGTGGCGGTCAGGACGTAGCGCAGGTTCCCGGCGGTATCCCGCACGGCATATCGAAAAGGAATGAGCCATTCCTTGGCGAAAGGTCCTATAAATGGCAGGCCAATGCTGAGGCTTTGCCTCTTCGCAAGCTCGTCGATATAGTGGTTAAACGACGCCATATTGGGGACGGGTGCAGGCAACTTGGCGCCAGGATTCGAGCTGAAAATAATGAATCCGTCCAAGCTGATGATGTTGGCACTCACCAGATCCAGATTGGCTTTTGTCAGGCCGATCAGACGTGACTGAGCGGCTATCGGGTCCATCCGGCCGCGCTCATCAAGCAAGTCCTGGCTCGACAATCTGAGCACAAATTCAATCTGCGAAAAATAGGCATTAAGCGATTTCTCGCCGATGTCCACAAGCTCGGTTGCGTGCCGTAATTCATTGTCTTCGCTGGCCTGCCATGAAATCCAGGAGTACGCCGCCGCAAAGCTAACTAGGCACAGGGCAAGCAACGCGAAGGCGCGATTTATGCGCTTAAGACTCAAGGTGGCGTTGCCCGTGGCCTTCACTTTTCCTCCTTATTCGCGCCGGGCTCGGCTTTCGCCGGCAGGCGAGGAGGCAGGCAGCAGACCCGCGATCGCCGGCACGAGATCGCTGAAGGTCTTGTGCTTGGGGACGAACGCGCTGGCGCCGGCGGCGGCAGCCGCATCACGGTACATTGCCATGTCGTGGCTCGAATGCATCACCACGGCTGTGTCCGGCCATCGCGCCTTGATGCGGCGTGTCGCCTCAATACCGTCGATTCCAGGCAGGACGATGTCCATGACGACGACGCAGGGCGCATCGCTCGCGCACAGATCAAGCGCCTGTTCCGCGCTCTGGGCAGCCAAAACACGGCATGCCGGAAATGCGACTGACAAGAGAGCGCGCACCGCCGCAAGCATCGGCGGATGGTCCTCGACAATCAGTATGGTCACGGCGACCTGGGGCTCCATCACCGGCTCGGCACGGCGCATGTCAGATCCGCTTATTGGAATGGACCGGACTGTAATGCCCCACCCGCGCGCCGTCTGTAGGGAATCCTCTACAGCTCAATTCCCCCCTCTTATTGAAGGGTTATTCGAGCGAGGTGAGGCCGTGCTGGATCGCGAACTTGACCAGCCCCGCGACGTCGCCGATGTGCAGCTTCTGCATCAGGCGGCTGCGATAGGTGTCCACGCTTTTCGGCGACAGATGCAGCGCAGCGGCGATCTGGGCGCTGGAGCGCCCTTCGGCCACCAGTTGCAGGACCTGGCGCTCGCGAGCGCTCAGGCTCTCAAGCGGGCTCGGCCAAGTACCCCGCCTGCAAACAAGACGGATCAGGTGAGGCGCCTGCCCTGCTCTTGTTTCGTCAAGCGCTCTTAGAACTGCTTTGGAAGTCCTGCCTGTTTCAATACCGCGTTCGCGGTATGGCGAGATTTGATACTGGAATCCACAGGGAACCGCTTCCGGCTAATCGGGCTAACCCATATTTCGTGATCGCCCTTTCCCTGTCTCTCAAGGCTACACCCGTTTTCGCTCAAGATCTTTTTGACTGCCCCGGTATAGTCGGCCATTACGCCGCGTACCTATGAGCGACGGCGGTACATTCACTCAGCAACTTGAAGGAAACTTCATCTGTTTCGGCGCATCCATTCGCGGCAAGAAGTTCGGGGATCATCGTTTGGAGCTTCTTGACCAATGCGTCGACCGTGTCCGCTTCGGTCGCCAACCCGGGGACGTCGTCGCTTGTCGCCACCCAAACCCGCGCCTCGTCATCCCAAAACGCGCGAACAACAAAAAGCTTGTCTGATTTCATCGCTTTCCCTCCGGCGTCTGCCGGGATTGTTGAGACGCAGTATACCGGCACCGGTTCCCCGACGCAAAAGGCTGGCGGCGAGGCGGGCGGGGAAAAGCTATGATGGGCGCGGAGTGGAGCGCTGTGCGCCGCGCGTTCTCGCCCATCACGCATCATTGATCTATTCGAGCGAAGTGAGGCCGTGCTGGATCGCGAACTTGACCAGCCCCGCAACGTCGCCGATATGAAGCTTCTGCATCAGGCGGCTGCGATAGGTGTCCACGCTTTTCGGCGACAGATGCAGCGTGGCGGCGATCTGGGCGCTGGAGCGCCCTTCGGCCACCAGTTGCAGGACCTGCCGCTCGCGAGCGCTCAGGCTCTCAAGCGGGCTGGCGGCCGAGGTGCGGCTGATATTGTCGGCCATCACCTCGGCGATCTTCTTGCTCAGGTAGCGGTGGCCGGCGCGCACGGCGCGCACGGCGTCGATGATTTCCTTCGCCGCCGATTCCTTGAGCAGATATCCCTGCGCACCGGCCTCCAGCGCATGGAACACGTGTTCGGCACTGGAATGCATCGACAGGATGATCACCCGCACCTGCGGCAGGCGGTCGCGGATTTCGCGCGCAGCCTCGATGCCGTTCATGTTCGGCATCGCGATGTCCATGACCACGACTTCGGGCTCCAGTTTTGCGATCTGTCGAACGGCGTCGCGTCCATCGGCGGCGGTGCCGACGACGTGGATGTCCGGTTGTCCGCCGAGCAGGCTCGCCAGCCCCTCGCGCACGATGGCATGGTCGTCGGCGACAAAGACGGTGATCGGCATGGGCTAGCTGAACAGGCCGGGCTGCGCAGAGGATGGTAAAGCGCCGGGCGCCTCGACGATCACGCGCGTCCCCTGCCCCGGCGCGGACTCGACGCGCAGTTGGCCGCCGATTGACTCGGCGCGCTCGCGCATTCCGACCAGCCCCAAGCTCGCGCTGGGCCGCGCGGGCCGGGCTGCGGGATCGAATCCGCGGCCGTTGTCGGCGATGGTCAGAATCACCATGTCGGGCCCCGATTCCAGCGTGAGGGTAACTTCAGTCGCCCGCGCGTGTTTCGCCACGTTCGTGAGCGCCTCCTGGGCAATGCGGAACAGCGTGATTTCCTCGGCCGGCGGAAGGCGTGGTGCCACATCGGTGCCGCGCACCGTCGCTGAAAACCCGCTGCGTCCGGCGACCTGATGCGCGTGTTCGGTCAACGCCGCGACCAGCCCCAGCTCGTCGAGTCCGGGGGGGCGCAGGTCTACCATCACGTCGCGAATCAATTGCGCAGTGTCGTCGAGCAGCATTTCGCAGTCGCCGAGGCGCGTGTTCACCTTCTGCAGGCTCTCTGCGGGAAGCTCGCCGCGGACCATGTTCAGATTCAGGGCGAGCGCGGTCACGTTCTGGCCCACGCGATCGTGCAGTTCGCGTGCCAGTAGCCGCCGCTGGTCTTCCTCGGCTGCGAACAGAGACCTCGACAGCTGGCGCAGCCGCTCCTCATTGGTCCGCAGCGCCTCCTCGGCCTGCTTGCGCGCCGTGATGTCGAAAATGACGGCGAGAAAAACACGCTGGGTTTTCTGTCCAGCCAACTGCAGGTGGACTTCCACCGGGTAAAGGCTTGCGTCGGCGCGCCGATGGACCGTCTGAAACACCGTTTGTTCCTGCTTGCCGCTCAGCAGCGGCGCGATGAGTTCGCGGAATGCGTCAGCGTCGAGTTCCGGCTTGAGATTCAGCGGCGTCAGCGCGTGCATCGCCTCCGCGCTGTAGCCGAGGTTTTCCAGTGCTGCCTTGTTCACGTAGCGGAAACGCAGCGTATCCGGATCAAAGATGTAGATTTCGTTGAGGCTGGCTTCAAGCACATCGAGCAGTTGTTTGCGTTCCGCTTCCGCCAGTACGCGCTCGGTGATGTCCTTGCCGGTGGAGACGAAATGGACGATGTTGCCGTGCTCGTCGCGAACGGGCGTAATCGTCTTGGCTTCGTCGTAAAGCTCGCCCGATTTCCTGCGATTGGTCACGACCTCCCTGAAGGGCTTGCCCGCAAGAACGGTGGTCCAAAGACGTTTGTAGAAGCCCTTGTCGTGCCGTCCGGACTTCAGCACCGCGGGCGTGCGTCCGAGCACTTCGTGGCGAGCGTAGCCGGTGGCGTTTTCGAATGACGGATTGACGTATTCGATAAGACCGCTGCGGTCGGTCACAAAGACGATGTCGTCGGTCTGTTCGACGATGGCGGCCAATTCACGCAACGACTTTTCGGCACAAATCGTTTCGCTTACGTCCTGATAAACGGCGACCGCTCCAGACTGGCCGTTATTCCCCCCAGAAAGCGGCACAGCGGAACACAGGAGGGATTTCAGTTGGCCTTCGGGTCCCTCGAGGTCGAGCCTCTGGTCAAGGACCGTTTCGCCGCGATCGAGCGCGCGCAACAGGCCCAGATCCTGCGATTCGACCGGTCTTGCTCGGCGCCCGCCGACAACCTTGAGGCGCCTGAGTATTTCGCTGCGGGTGGGAGCTTTCACGCCCCAGATCCGGCCCGCGGCGGCATTGGCGCTGAGAATCCGGCCCGCCTTGTCGGTGACCCAAAGTCCGATCGGCAGCGCATCGAACACCTGTCGCAGCACTTCCAGGCCACTGCGCAGCGCGTGCTCGCGCCGGCGCTCCGCGTTGCTCGCAGCGACAATCAACGCCGTGGCTGCAACGACCGTGTTGAACAACGCGAGCAGCAGGGGTGCCCGCGCGCTATCGGTGAAAATGCCGGTGCCGTTGGCCGTTGCCGTCAGCGTAATGCCCAATACCATCACCGAGGCGACCGCGGCCCCGCGTACCTCGAAGCGGATCGCCGCCCAGATCACGAACGGGATCAACAGATAGGCGAGCGCGTCGCGCTCCTGCGGCTGGACGAGCAGGCTGAAGACGACAACGCCCACGACCGACAGCAGCAGAAGAATTCCCAAGGCCTCGAGGACCGAGGCTCGAGTCCACGCTTGCGTGCGCGGCTTGCTGAACGCGAGCATGAGCGGCGCGACGACCAGGACGCCGATGGCCCCGCCGATCACGCGGTTGAGATAGACGGCAAACCACTGATCGCCGTGAAGCAGTCCGGCGAACCAGAGGTTCGCGATCCCGATGCCGGAGGCGACCAGGCGCGCGGCGAGCACGCCGAGCAGCAGCAGCGCGAACACGTCGCGCAGGCGCTCCATCGAGTCCTCGAAACCCGCCCACTCACGCATGAGGTAGGCGCCGATCAGGTTTCCGAATGCGCTGGCGACCGCCGCGCCCAATGCGACCGGAAGCGACGCGCCGCTTTCCAGCGCCGCAGCCATGCCGCCCAGGAACACACCGACCCAGAAGCGGTAGCCCCAGAGCAGGTAGGCCGCGATCGCGAAACCGGCCGCGAGCGAGACCCGCAGGGCGTCCGGTCGCGCCACGGAACTCAGACTGAAGCCCGCGTGACTCAAAGCCCAAAAAACGGCCGCGACCAGCAACACACCGGGCAGATCGGCCCGGCGGGGCAGCCAGTCTCGAAAATGATCCGCGGACGCAGTCATGCCGTTACATCCCCCTGTTGGAAAACTGCGCCACAAAGGCGCACGCGCCGGCGCAGCGGAAACCATCCGCTACGGCGACTAAACAGGCGGGTGTTGGGCCTGGGACTCAGGACGCGCGCGTTGGTTGGGCGGGCGTCCGAGCATGAACTGCAACAGCGCCGGACGTGGTCTGGGTCCGAACTGTGCAGCGAATATAGCAGACTTGCGCGCCGACATGCGGCGCAGCACCGCGGGGGGGGTTACCGGCCCAGATTGATCTGCTCGGCGGCGCGAACGAGCTCCGCCGCGATGTCGCCCAGCGTGCGCCGCTGCGATCGCGCCCGCTGCCGCAGCGCCTCGAATGCCGCTGCGGCGCTCAGGCGATGGCGCTCCATCACCAGCCCCACCGCAATGCCGATGTTGCGGTCGCCCTGGAGCGCCGTCCTCAGATTCTCCTCGCCGTCCTTCAGCGCCTTGATGTCGGCCGCCCGCGCGAGCGCCGCATCGATCGATGTCAGGAGTTGGTCGATTCGCACCGGCTTGACGAGATACCCCAGGCCACCCTCAGCAACCGCCTCCCTGACCACGTCCTGGTCGTCGAACGCGGAAACGAAGAAGACGGGGGTTCCCGATTGCGCGCGCATGATCCGGGCCGCCTCGACCCCCGACATTCCAGGCATGCGCACGTCCATGACCACCAGGTCGGGCGACTGGTCCGAACAGATCCGGACGGCTTCTGCGCCAGAGGTCGCGCCGAGAACGACGTAGCCGGCCTGCGCCAGCCCCTGCGTGAACGAGGACAGCACCAATCGATCGTCATCGACGACCAATAGCTTTAGAGCTTTCCTGCCGTTCGGCTTCATCGCTTTGCTGCTTGCGTCCCCTTCTTGCCGCTCGCCGGCCATCTCAGGCGCTCGCCGCCAGCTTCAGCACCGGCGCCGAAAGCTGCAATACCGCCTCGACGACCGCTGCCACCGGCTCGCCCACCGAAAGCGTCGCGCCCTGCGCAGGCAGCAGCGATTTCGCCAGCCTCAGGCCCATGCCCAGATACTGCTCGCGAGCGAGATCGAATCCGCGCGGCAGCGAGGCAGGCGCGCTGCGCACCACGACCACCGCGCTTCCGGCCGCGCGTCTCACTTCGATCGTGATCGCTGCTCGCCCCGCTGCCGCACCGATGTGCTTGATCGCATTCGACACCAGCTCGTTCAGGATCAGCGCGACGGGGACGCTTTCGTCCTGGGCGACCTCGACGGGAACGAATCCGTCCGGCAGCTTCAACGCCAGTGGCACGGGCGACAGCGTCTGCAGTGTATCCACGATCCCGCGAACGATATTGCACAGGTTGACCTCGGGGCCCGCCAGTTCGCTATGCAGGCCGTGCGTCATGGCGAGCGCGTTCAACCGCACCACGGCATCGCTGATCGCCGGCCCGAGAGCCGGATTGTCCGCCGCGTGGCGCTCCAGCAGGCCTGCCACGCCCTGCAGAGTGTTCTTGATGCGGTGGTGGACTTCCCGCACCAGCGCCTCACGCTGCTGCCTCGCGGTTTCGGCTTGCTGCTGCGCCGCTCCCTTCTCTGCGGTAATGTCCTCTATGATCGCCAGCCGAAATGGCCATTGTCCCTCAGGCCCGCGAACCAAGACTGAATGGACCCGCGCCCACAGCACTTCGCCATTCTTGCGAACGTATCGCTTCTCGAACAGTGGCCGGTCCAGTTCTCCCCGCGTCACCTGTTCAAAGAACCGGATCGAACTGGCGACGTCTTCAGGATGCGTGATATCGAGCGTCCTGAGATTGGCCAGCTCGGCGCCCGTGTATCCCGTCATGCGCGCCCAGGCCGGATTCACCATTAGAAATCGCCGATCCGGTCCGATCAGCGTCACCCCAACCGGAACCTGATCGAATATGGTGCGGTATTGTTCCTCGCTGTTCCGCAGCGTCTGCTCCAGCCGACCGATTTCGGTGATGTCGATTGCCGTGCCGAAGAGCTTGAGCGGCGTTCCGGCCGGATCGAATTCGATCTCTGCCCGGCACTGAATGAGGCGTTCCGTATTGTCCGGACGCACGACGCGATACCGGGCATCGCAGGCATCACGCCGGGAAAGAGCCGTCTCGCTCAGGCGAAGAATGACCTCGCGGTCCTCGGGGTGGACCACGCGGAGAAACTCCTCGAAGGTGATGTCGTCGCGGCCGGGGGGTACGCCATAGATGCCGCATAGCTCGTCGGACCACCAGCCCAATCCGCTACGCAGGTCCACTACCCAGTCGCCCAGCCGAGCAAGGCGCTGCGCCGTGGCAAGCCGGTGCTCGGCCTTGCCCAATTGCGCTCGCAAGCCTGCAATCTCGTCGCTAGCCTCAGGCGCCCCAGCGTGTCCAGCGGAATCGGTCATGCTTTGCCCAGCCACACTCGCTATGCGGAAGATTCCGCTTCGATACTAGGCCGATGTCCCGGGCCCGTCAAAGCGTCGGTTCCCTCACGTTCAGAAGCAATGGTTCGTGGCTCGTAGTACGTGGTTCGTTGTTCGTCGCACGAGCCAATTTGTTCTGCAAATTGCAAGTACAAGTTGCAATTTGCAGACTCGTCTGGCGCTAACCGATTGCGCGCCAGCCGAAGCCCTCGTCCTGGCTCGCCACCGCAACCCAGTTCTCCTCGCAGCCCAAGGCTGCCGCAAGCGCCCCGCGGGCGAGCCCGGGTTTGTTGTTCTTTTTCGACAAGTGCGCCGCCACGACGTGCTGCAGCCGGCTGCGGTCGATCGCCGACAGTATCTGACCCGCCGTCGCGTTATCGAGATGTCCGAAGGGGCCGGCGATGCGCGCCTGCAGTGTCGGCGGATAATCCCCCCGCCGCAGCATGTCGAGGTCGTGATTGGTCTCCAGTACCAGGGCCTCGCAGCCGGAGAGCATTTCCTCGACGTGCGGGGTAGAACATCCGGTGTCGGTCAGCACACCGAGTCGATGCGCGCCGTCCGAGACAACGTACTGCACCGGCTCGCGCGCGTCGTGAGGAACGGTGAACGGAAACACCTGCAGGTCCCCGACCGCAAATTGGGCCTCGCCGTGGATGAGCGTCACCTCGACCGATGCCCCGGCGTCCGGAGCCTCCTCGCGCATTGCCGCGAACGTGCCGTGGGTGATCCAGACCGGAAGCCTGAAGCGGCGCGCGAAGGAAAACACGCCGCCTAGGTGATCGGAATGCTCGTGGGTGACGAGTATGCCCGCAAGACCCGCCGGATCGAGGCCGATTCGCGCCAGGCGTCGCGTCGTTTCGCGGGGGGAAAAGCCGCAGTCAAGCAGCAGCCGGGTTGCGCCCGCCTCGACCACCAGGCCGTTGCCCTCGCTGCCACTACCAAGCGAAGCGAAGCGCACGCTTGGTTCCTTCAACTCTCAAGCGAAGCGCACCGGAAGCGGCGTCACTTCAACTGATCGTGCAACAGCGACAGTATTTTCCGTGCAGTCTCGGATTTGTCCGGCTGGCCGTCCTTGCCGAGCACCTCGACCTGGCTCGAGTCTTTCTTGTCCCTGACCTGCACCCGGTACTGCTCCGCCGATTTCGGATCAGCGCTGCCGGATTTCCAGAACATCAGCTTGGAGAGAAAGCCCTCATCCCGCTTGCCCGTGCTTTGCGCGTCCTTCTCGGGATCGATGTAGCGGACAAAGAATATCCCCTTTGATCGGTCGCGATCCTCGACCGTGAAGCCGACCCGGTCCAGTGCGAGGCCGACCCGGCGCCATGCGCGATCGAAGGTCTCGTCGACGTCAAGCGAGGTCGCTCCTTCCTGTGACCGAACGATCTTGGCGCGCTCGGTGCGGCTCTCCCCGGCCACCTGCGCCTTTGCCTGCTGTTCCTCGACGCCCAGACGCACCATGAGCCGGCGCAGAAATTCCGCCTCCAGTTCAGGATCCGCGGGGCGCGCCTGCCACACCGTGTAGTCCTGGCGCTGACTGGTATAGACCTCGGCCACGCCGCGGTGACTGATGTAAATCTCGGTCGTGCCGGGCTCGGCGCCGCGTTCCAGACGGGTGCGAAACTTGTCGCGCTCCGAGGTCGAATACAGGCCTTCGAAAACCTTGCCGAGCGCATTGCGGATGAAGTCCTGCGGAATTTTCGCCCGGTTCTCCGCCCAGTCGGTTTCCATCACGCCGGTCTCGGGTGCCTCGATCTTGACGAGGAAGCCGAGTTCCTGCCAGAACTCCTTCACCATCGGCCAGAGTTTCTCCGGCGACTGCGGTACCACCAGCCAGCGCTGCGTTCCCGCGCGTTCCACGCGCACCTTGTTCTCCGGTATCGCCGCAAGAACCTCGGTGGACCCGGTGCGGGACCCGCCGGCGCGCTCGGAACTGTACGTTGAAAAGGTGGCCGTGCCGGAGGGATTGATGTCCGGGACCTGGTAGCGGTTGTCGCGCGAGGGCGCAGTCAGATCAGGCGGAACCTCGAGCGGTGGAAGCTTCGCCGCTGTCTTGTACTCGATCCTCTGGGTCTCGAAAAGCGAGCCGCCGCAGCCCGCCACAAGCACGGCCAGCACCGCCACAAACCACTTTCGCATCATCCTGCCTTTCCTTCGACCACACGGAGACCAGCGGGCAGCGCGATGTCTGCATGCCGCATCGCCTGGGCGACAACCTCGTTGAATTGCGCCGACATCGGCGTAAGCGGCAACCTGATACCCGCCCCGATCAATCCCATCTGCGCCAGCGCCCATTTCACCGGTATCGGATTGGCCTCGACGAACAGCTTCTGGTGCAGCGGCAGCAGCCTGAAATTGAGTTCGCGCGCCTTGTTCACATCACCCGCGAGCGCCGCCGCGCACATCTGGTGCATGAGCCGCGGCGCCACATTCGCCGTAACCGAGATGACGCCCTGCCCGCCCAGGAGCACGAGCGCCAGCCCCGTGCCGTCGTCACCGCTGTAGACCGCAAAGGTCTTCGGTACTCGCCTCAGGAGGTCCGAGCCGCGCTCGACGTTTCCCGTCGCATCCTTGATGCCCACGATTTTGGGCACCTGCGCCAGACGCAGCACGGTGTCGTTGGCGATGTCGGCGACCGTGCGTCCGGGCACGTTGTAGACGATCAGCGGAATATCCACCGCCTCCGCGATCGTGCGGAAGTGGCGGTAAAGCCCCTCCTGCGTCGGCTTGTTGTAATAGGGCACCACCGACAGGGACGCCGCCGCGCCCGCCTTCCTTGCGGACTCGGAAAGTTCGATCGCTTCCGCCGTGGAGTTCGCGCCCGTGCCGGCGATGACGGGAATGCGTCCGCCGGCGTGCTCCACGGCGATGCGGATCAGTTCCTTGTGTTCGTCGAAGTCGACCGTAGGCGACTCGCCCGTCGTACCGACCACGACGATGCCGTCGGTCCCCTCCGCGATGTGCCAGTCCATGAGCGACCTGAAGCGCGCAAGGTCCAGCCCTCCGTCCTCGCGCATAGGGGTGACGATG
>Ga0315281_10009531_pt1 | contig 13467 bp, 14 predicted proteins | sample YL17G07_0_MG_FD_204540 | JGI IMG/M metagenome (GOLD analysis project Ga0315281, IMG submission 204540) | Sediment microbial communities from Yellowstone Lake, YNP, Wyoming, USA - YL17G07_0 | ecosystem: Environmental > Aquatic > Freshwater > Lake > Sediment | place: USA: Wyoming | collected...
GCAGGAGGGTGCGGGAGGAATGCACGGCGGATCCTTTTCTGATTTTTTGGCGGGAGGGGGCTAAAAACATGTAATAGCCACTATGTAAGCCATATTTTGTGGTTTGCTTGACAGCAATGATATAGTATGCTATGATAGCACTATCACGGTCAAGGTTTGATTGTGGATAGTTCTTTGATAGTCGATCAAATGATTTTCTCCGAAAATCCAAGTTTTTGCGGCGGTATTGTGGATATGAAATAGTCTTCGTATCTAGAATACCGCTTGCAAAAGCAGCGGAATCAAGGAGCGTCTAGTCGCTCGCACTTAAACTCAAATCTGCGGGTCTGCTAGAAGGCTCGCAAAAAACTCAAGGAGAAAGTAATGAAAAAAGTTTTCAGTTTTGACGCAGAGACAAATGGGTTGTGGGGGCAAGCGTTCGCAATCGGCGCGCTCGTCTACGACGAGAGCGGTGCCGAGATCGCACGCTTCGTCGGGCGGTTGCCGGACAAGGAAGTGACCGACGCTTGGGTCAAGGAGAACGTCCTGCCCAAGATCGGCGACATACCGGTGACGCACGACAACTACGGCGAGCTTCTCGCCTCGTTCGCCGAGTTCTACAAGGCGAACAAGACGGATGCCGACGTAATCGTGCACATGGGCTTCATCGTGGAGGTGAAAATCCTCCGTGACCTCCATGCCGCCGGCCTCATCGGGGACTGGGACGCTCCCTACCCCCTACTCGACGTTTCAGGAAACCTCCAGCAGGCTGGAGAAGACCCAACGAGCGTCGACAGCTACGTGAAGAAGAACGAGCTGTCGGTGGGCGAGTTCGAGGGCGGGACGCACAATCCGCTCTACGACTCGGCGGTCGCGGCGGTCGTCTACAGGCACATTGTCGAGAAGATCGGCAAGTAGCACATCGGGGTTTGAGGGAACTCCATCAACAAAATCTCTCAAGCGCACGACCTTCGGGTACGGCGCTTTTCTTTTTGAACAAAAATGATAAAATTACGATAAGTAAGTTTTTTATGTTGCAAAAATATCGGGGGGGGTAAACTATAGTAATAAAATCATTATCAATTAACTGAAAACATATGGAACAAGAGAAATATCCATCAACGCCAGAGAAAATTAAAAAGGTCGAAGTCCGTGAATTAGCCCCGGAAGAATTTTGAGGTGGTTCTGTCGCACTTGGTGAGTTAAGCGAAGAAGAATTTGCTCAAAGAATTGGAGAGGTGGCAAATGAATTAAGTTTTACCTATTCGGGATATCGTGTTTCAGGTGATTATCATTTTAGTCGTTATCCACGCCGAGCCTTTGGTCCAGTTGCTCCCGTGGGAAAATATCAGGAAGCATTACAAAAGCTGGCGGAGAAATTAGGAACTAGTGGAAATGAAGAAAAGAAATCTGATCAACCGAAATTTAGAGTTCTTCTCGGACTTCAAGAGGGTTATGCTGAACATAAAAAACGAGGGGTTATTGAGCGAATAGATAAAGGCGAAATCACAGACATTGAAAAAGCGAAAGAAATTGTGAGAGCAGAGATTGATGGTCTATCGGAAGCTGGAATTGATATTGATAAATTTTCTAGTACTGAGGAGTTAAGAGATGTTTTAGAACAAACAAATTTAGGGAAAGAACATACTCTTGCAGAAGTTCAAGAAGCATTAGGGGAAGGGTTTGATCTTGTATCTGCAGAAATATATTCCGCAGGGTCTTGGGGTAAGTATACCGAACCAGCGATAATTATTGAGGGGGATAAATCCCAACTACAAAAAGTATTTGCTCTCGCCGAAAAGTTTCGTCAAGCGAGAATTGCAGTAGAAGATTTGCAAGACGGACAGTCGCATATGGTAGAAACTAAATATTGCGAGGATCCTGATAAGGAATAAAATATGTCTCAAGAAGAAATTACAACAAAATATAATCTTGTAGATTCAATTGCGGATTGGATGACGAGTTCTGGCATCCAGTCGCCCGATGGCGGGGTGTACGCGTGGTATGATGTGGAAACCGGAAAACATTCATACCTATATTCAGAAATTACCGGCTACGCTGTAACAGCTTTTTTGTATTTACACAAACTCTATAATCGAATTGAATATGTTGAGCGAGCGGAGAAAGCCGCCGAATGGGTAATAAAAAACGCTTTAAGTGATTGTGGGGGAGTTAAAACAAGATATTTTACAGACGAAGATAGTGTCGATGAACATACTTCGTTTTCTGGAGGAAATATATTTTCGTTTGATACAGCGATGGTGCTTTACGGATTTGCAAATCTTTATAAAACAACAAATAAAACAATATATCTTGAGTATGCCAAAAAAATGGCAGATTTTTTAGTGGAGACCATGCAAAAGCCCGACGGGTCATTTATTGCAATCTATAACGAGAAAACCGGATCTGTATCTAATTCTACAAAAAAATGGTCAACACAATCTGGTAGTTTCCATGCAAAAAATGCCCTCGGGTTAGTTGCAACATATGAGATTACAAAAAACGAGCGATACAAGGACGCGGCTGTCAAGGTATGTGATTTTGCTTTGACTAAACAAGAAGAGAGCGGGAGGTTTATTACAGACACCGCCTCGCTTTGTACGCACATGCACCCTCATTGCTACACCATTGAGGGCTTATCTTTTATCGGTTCTACATTCGGTATAGAGAAATTTACAAAAGCGGCGGAGAGGGCTGCCTACTGGGCGTTATCTCGTACAGATGAAAATGGCATAAATGAAACTTATTTCTCCACAACAGATACATTCAGCGATTTTCAGAGATCTGATGTGCTGGCGCAGGTTCTTCGTATGGGGCTTTTGTTTGTAAAGGATCAGAGCATTGATCATTTAGCAAAAGTGCTTTTGAAATACCGTACTGACCAAGATCATAATGGTGAAAAAGACGGATTTTTTTACAGCTCTACCCATGAGCATGTAAATTTTTGGTGCACGATGTTTGCACTTCAAGCATTGTCTATTTATTACGACAAAGATTTGATACCGAAAAACGGGGAAAGATTTGATTTATTGGTCTAATAATTATGCAAGATAAAAAAATAGCAATTATATTTGGGACACGACCAGAAATTATAAAACTTACACCCGTAATCCGAGAGTGTCAGAAACGAAATTTGTCATTTTTTTGTATTCATACGGGTCAACACTATTCTTTTGAAATGGATGCAATCTTTTTTGATGAACTTTCCTTGCCTGTTCCAGATTACAAATTAGAGATCGGGACACAACTTACTACTGGACACGGAGAGCAGGTCGGGTTAATGCTCGCTCAAATTGAAAAGATTCTAATAAAAGAAAAACCATTCGCAGTGGTTGTTCAGGGGGATACCAACACGGTTCTCGCTGGCGCACTTTCTGCGACAAAAATACCAACTCCAGCATATGATCAGAGGATACGAGTTGCCCATGTTGAGGCAGGATTGCGGAGCTATGATCGACAAATGCCGGAAGAAACAAATAGAGTACTAGTTGATCATATTTCAGATTTTCTTTTCGCGCCCACTGAAGACGAAAAGAAGATATTGCTTGGTGAAGGTATAGCAGAAGATAAGATTTTTGCGGTTGGAAATACTATTGTGGATATGGTGTTGCAGTCATCAGTAGTTGCAAAAGAAAAATCAAATGTTCTAGAAAAACTTAGTCTGAAAACAAATAGCTACATTCTTTTAACACTACATCGGCAAGAAAATGTGGACTCAAAAGAAACACTCTTAAATATTATTGAAGGAGTCTCTCGTTTTGCAGAACAGAGGAATTTGCCGGTAGTATTTCCTATCCATCCACGAACAGAAAAAATGCTACACACTTTTGATATTTCATTACCAAAAATAATACAAACAGTAAAACCCACAGGATATCTTGATTTTATTTCTCTTGAAATAAACACTTGTTTGATTATGACAGATTCTGGTGGGTTACAAGAGGAGGCGTGTATTTTGCAAGTGCCATGCGTGACCCTGCGCAACAGCACCGAACGACCCGAAACCATTGCGGTGGGAGCAAATAGTATTGCTGGGACTAGTTCAGATTCTATTTTGCAAAATGCACAAAAAATGATTAACAAAGATAGGGATTGGAAAAATCCATTTGGCGATGGCAAAACCGCGGAAAGAATAGTGGATATTTTAATACAATGATATGACAAAAAGCAAATACAATCTTATATGCGTAAGGCATTTACAGGATCAAAATGTACTCAAAAGTTATGGGCTTAATGGGCCATTAGTTGAAGGGCAGGAAGAGAAAGTTTCAGGTTTAGTTCAAAAGATAAAAAGCGAGATACAACCAAGCAATACTACTGTTCGAATTTTATACTCGGACAAATCTTTAAGAATTAAACAAACAGTCGAGATGATTGCTGAAAAGTTAGAAAGTGATGTAAATATTATTCTTGATATAGAAAAAAGTTTAGATATTTTCGACCAAGGTGAACTATTGTTACCAGATAATTATACGGATGGAGAACATTTTGATCCACTAATGCAGGCATGGGACGCAATCTCCGAAGAGGCATACACATATAGAAATATAGATTATCGTTTTGGTGAGGGGTGTGGTTTCAAACAATATCCTACACTTGCAAAATCATTTTTAAAAAATGGTGAAAGTTTTGTCGATTTGTTAATTCGAAAGCTTTATTTTGTAGAGTATATTTTGAAACAATTATCGCAGAATGAGAACGAGCTACTTGTTGTATGTACTCAAGATTTATTTATTTTACTATTGAAAGAGTTGCAGGGGTTGATAGATAATGATAGTAGTCTACGTCCAGAAGAATTAATGTTTGATTGCTGGAAAATATATAAAGAAAAATTACAAAATGATCAAAGTAATGATCACACACCATTTGGTGATTTGGTAAAATTTGATTTATCTGATTTTGCTAATCCGACTTTCATTGAGACAATAACGCTTGCGAGAAAGCATTTAGAAAATAGAAAATCAGTAACCCCATCATCTATTCAGGGTATCTTAAATATAACTGATAACGATTTTAGTGAGATTGACACGGATTTCAAAAAAGAAACTGGTATCCATATTGATTCCGTAAGCACGATAAACCCGGAGTTTGGATTTTATCCGATCTCTGTCGTTATTCCCTATTATAATTCAAGAAGTACAATTCTTGATGTCCTGCGATCAATAGAACTACAAAATCTCACAAAGAAAGAATTATCTAATGTTGAGGTAATAATTGTTAATGATGGGTGGAAAGATGATTTAGGGGATGTGGTTATTCCCAGCAACTATTCTTTTGATGTAAGGATAATTACTTGTAAAGAAAATGGTGGCCGGTCGGTTGCAAGGAATATCGGCGCACGCAATGCAAAGCATGATATTCTGATGTTTTTGGATGCGGACAATTTAGTTTCTGGTGAATGTTTGAGGGAACATTCCATTCGTAATAAAATTGCACCTGATCATCTGTATACATCACTTGTTGCGAATGTATTTCTTGAAGATGTTCCAAAAATAACCAACTCTTATTTTTCTGAAAGTAAACCTTTACCAAAACCAGATAATTTTAACGAATTTAGAGTAAAAGAGGAAATAAAAAGTAGCTCGGTTGGTATACACGATATTAAGAGAGATATCACAGTTGAAATTTTAAAAGAAACAGACAATTTTCGCAAATATGGATTTGGCAGAATGGTTGCATACTATGATCTGCCCTCAATGTACGCTACATACTGTGTATCTGTGACAAAAACAATGTTTCAGAAAATTGGTGGGTTTTCTGAAAAGTTTAAAGGTTGGGGCATGGAAGATTCCTTTTTTGGAGCAATCGGGATAGTACGTGGAGCAAAAATTATCCCGATTTTATCATGTGGTAGTTACAGTGTTAATCTTCCGTCACATTCGGGCTCCGAAGAAAAAGAAAAAATGGAATTAAAAGTAAATGTTGACAGATATAATAAATTTATGAGAGATTCGTTTGTGTAGCCCCCTCCCGCCAAAAAATCAGAAAAGGATCCGCCGTGCATTCCTCCCGCACCCTCCTGCACGGCGGAAACCCAATCCCAAATCAGAATTAGCCGAGGCAAAGCAAATCCATATCCTCCCGCAAAAATAGTTTTGGTTTGCCTCGACCATTGTGTATTGAATTCCGTCAGTTTCTCCCTTAGGAGAAACCCGCCCTCGCCCGCCACCACCATACCGAAAAAAGAAAATGGAAGTCGTGGCAAATCAAAACAGAATGCGTGGTGGCGAGGCGAGGGCGGAGCGGAGCAGCAGAAGCGGAGGCAGACTGTCGTATCCGACAGTCTGGTGGAGCGGAGGATGTGCCGTGACGGAATTCGTCGTGGAGCGTACGATTACATTTTAAATTACCACGCACGCGGGGCGTGCGACATTGGACTCAATCACGAATTTTTGATAAAGTAGGTTCGAGCGAAGTCGTAAAGACACTCAAAAATTATATAAACCCAAACTCCCGAAGCACTTCAGCGTAAAGCGCGATGATGCGACGGGTTTCTCTTTCCGAGAGCGGAAAATTAATTCCTTCGTGAGCAATAGTATTGCGGAGTTTGTGCGCGTCCCAAGCCTTATCAAGAGTCTGAAAATCACTCCGGTCGGCATTCTTAAGCCGCTCGCCCAAACTCTCTCCGACAAAGCCCCTGGCCCGTAAAATGTCATCAAGTAGAATATCCGCTTCAAGTATCGCCAGACGCCAATCGCTTTCTGACGCTGAGGCGGCGTGTCGTTCAACGACTTCCCATTGGCTTTTACCTGGTTTCTCTCCAACGGTTTGATAATCTCCTTCATGAACCGCCTCGGCGGTTTCGTGATGTTTCCCATGTAGACGCTCTTCCTCCTCGCGCCTTATCTGAAAGAGTCTGATGGAAGAATAGAGAATCCCAACCAGAAGAAGAAAAGAAACGGCTGACGAAATAATCACAAAATAGTGATAGAAAGTCGAGATTGGCCCCTCCGGATTTTGAGCGATATCAACCAAGGTCTCCTCGCCCTCCGCAAGAATGCTCGTTTCGGTAACCCATCCCTCCATCCCATCCTCATATTTTATTTTCCACCAAACGTTGCTTAGATATTCAAGTGGCCCGTCTATAATGACGCCCCTTAAACCGGCCGCAACACCGCGCAAAGCTTCCCCGCCGGGAATATCATACAAAATAGACGGGTGCGTCTGCGTGATTGAGTCGCCTATTTGAAGTACGCGCTCGGTAGAAACTTTCCCCGCGCCAATCGTTGAATTTTTTGCTCCGCGCAAAAGCGAGACGGTATCGGACAAAAGACCCCCCGAAGGCGCGCTCTTGGTCCGGCTCTCAATATTCCGGAAAATCGACGAAAAAATTAAAAACAGGACAATAACTCCGATACCGAATTGAATCGGTCCGAATTCCATTCCCCCTCCTCCTTCTCCTTCCTTTTTTGGACGCTTGGTACGTTCTTCCGCCATTATTACTATTGTAAACTACTTTCCTTCAAATAGTTTCCCCACGTGGAATAACAAATCTTCGCGGGCAAATGGCGCGATAATTTGAATTCCAACCGGTAGTTCCTTACCATCCACTTTAGCGACTCCGGCCGGCACAGAAAGCGCCGGCACACCAGCAAGTGAAACCGGTACAGTAAAAATATCCTCAAGATACATCGTAAGCGGGTCGTTTGTTTTCTCGCCAAGTTTGAACGCCGGCGTTGGCGCGGTCGGAGTTAAAATTATATCAACCTCCGAAAAGGCTTTTTTGAAATCATCAGTCAATCGGTCCCTCACCGCCATAGCTTTATTGTAATAAGCGTCGTAGTAGCCGTGTGAGAGCACGTACGTGCCAAGAATGATGCGTCGACGAGGCTCGGGGCCAAATCCCTGCCCCCTAGTTTTCATATAATCCTGGAGCAAATTGTCGCCCGAAACGTGAAGGCCGTAGCGCATGCCATCATAACGGGCCAGGTTGGCGGAAACCTCAGCTGGAAGCACGATGTAATAAATAGAGAGCGCGAAACGGGCGTTCGGCAATTCAATATCTTTTATTTCACAGCCGAGCGAGCGGAAACGTTCCTCCGCCTCGGCAAACACCCGCCTCACTTCTGGGTCGAGACCTTCTTTTATAAAGGCCCGCGGGACACCGATGACCGGCAAAGCCTTAAGTTTTTCTTTCTTTTCATAAAAAGAATCTGGAAGCGAGGTGCTGTCGAGAACGTCGTGCCCATGGGTAATCGAAAAAAGAATTTCCGAATCCTCCACGGAGTGGGTAAGCGGTCCAACTTGGTCAAGCGACGTGCCGAGGGCGATGATGCCTGAACGGGAAACCGAGCCATAGGTCGGCTTCAAGCCGACAAGTCCGCAGAAGCTCGCCGGTTGCCTCACCGAGCCGCCGGTGTCCGTACCAAACCCGGCCAAAGCTCCACCCATGGCAACGGCCGCGGCCGAGCCACCCGATGAGCCACCCGGGACGCGCGAAGTATCGAAAGGATTCCTGGTCGGGCCGTAGGCGGAATTCTCGGTCGAGCTACCCATCGCAAATTCATCCATATTGGCCCGTCCAATAAAGACAGCACCTTCCTTTTTTAGTTTTTTCGCTACGGTCGAATCATATGAAGCGACGTAGCCTTCGAGAATTTTTGAACCCGCACTCGCGCGACGCCCCTTTATAAGAATGTTGTCTTTGAGTACAAGTGGAATACCCAAAAGCGCCCCTTTCTCACCACGATTACGGGCGGCATCGGCCGCGTCCGCTTGCGCGCGTACATCATCAAACACCTCAAGATAAGCGTGTACATCTTTTTCACACGTCTCAATTGCCAAAAGGGCGCTTTCGGCCAAATCACGAGCGGTCCAGGTTTTGTTCTCAAGTCCCCGGAGCGCCTCAACGATAGTGAGATTTTTCAAATCCGGTTTCATCAGAGTATTTTTTTAACGGCGATATAATCCCCGTCCCGCTTCGGCGCGGCCTTAAGGAGAGCCCCGGTAAATAAACCGCTTTCGTGCGGTTCCCCGTCTTCCCGCATCACGTTACGAAGGACGCTTCTGTTCGGCGCTGCCTCTCCCTCCGCGGCATTCTCAATCTCGCTTACATAGGAAAGGATGCTCTCCACATCCTTAATGAGTTTGGCCTTTTCCTCGGGAGAAACTTCGATGCGGGCGAGGGAAAGGAGTTTTTCCATGTCTTTATCGGAAATCATAGAGTCGCGCGTATCATACATTATTTGAGCATCGAGAGAAACTCTTTTTCTGAGATGATTTTAACGCCAAAACGATTGGCGTCATCAAATTTAGAGCCGGGATTTTCTCCAGCAAGAACATAGTCGGTGTTTGCGGAGACACTTCCGGAGACATCCCCGCCGGCCTTTCTGACAAGTTCTTTGGCCTCATCGCGAGAAAGAGTCGGGAGAGTCCCGGTAAGAACAATGGTTTTCCCAGCAAAAACTCCGAGAGACGCCGGTTTTTTAGAAACCCGCTCGACAACAATCACCTTGAAAAGCCGTTCAAGAAGTTTTTTGTTGTGCGGTTCAGAAAACCATTCTATTAGGGAATCGGCGACAATCTCACCCACTCCATCTATTTTTATGAGTTCATCTTTTGTGGCGTGGGATAACTCCTCAAGTGTTCCGAAATATGAAGCCAGATCATAGGCTGTTTCTTCTCCAACCTGTGGGATGGAGAGAGCAATGATAAGACGTGGAAGGGTCACCCTCTTTGCTTTTTCTATTGAGGCAAGCAAATTGTCGGCTGATTTCTCGGCAAAGCGAGGAAGTGCCAACAAGTCCCCTTTCGTCAACGTGAAAAAATCATCATACGCCCCGACCAGTTGATGTTCGACCAGAAGGTCGACAACCTTGGGGCCCAGGCCATCGATATCGAAGGCGTGTTTTGATGTGAAGTGGTAGAGTCTGCGACGGTCTTTAGCCGGACATTTCGGGTTCACACAATAATAGGCCGCGCTCTCTTCACTCCCTTTCCCTATCCTCTTCTTCTCAATTGGTGTATCGCATTCTGGGCAGGTTTTTGGCATTTTGAATACTTTTTCTTTTCCGATGCGCATTTCCGGAAGAACTCTGACTATATCCGGAATAACATCTCCGGCCTTCTGAAGAATCACTGTATCCCCGATGCGGACATCAAGCCGTTTAATTTCATCTTCGTTATGAAGGGTCGCCCGCGAGACAACGGAACCGTACACCAATGTTGGCTTTAAATGGGCAACCGGCGTGAGCGCTCCGGTCCGTCCGACTTGAATCTGAATGTCTTCGACTACAGTCGTGACCTGTTCGGCCGGAAACTTAAAGGCGATGGCAAAACGCGGGGCTTTTCCTGTGTAGCCAAGACGCTCCTGAAGCTTTTGTTCATTCACTTTCACAACAATGCCGTCTATGAGATAGTCTTCCTTTTTTCCTCTCTCCTGCCACTCTTTCCAGTATTGAACAGCACCGTCAATTGACGGGAAATGCTTGAAATGCGGGTTCACTTTAAAACCAAGTTCACGCAATAATTCTAGTTCTTTGTATTGTTCACTTGGAATCGGAACGGAAGCTTGAGCGATATCGTATATGAAAACTTCAAGCTTTCTCGAAGCGGCGATTTTCGGGTCAAGCTGACGTATAGAACCGGCGGCGACATTTCGAGGATTGGCAAAAGGTTCTTCACCTATATTTGCCCGTTCTTTGTTGAGAGACGCCATGGTTGATTTTCTCATCCACACCTCGCCTTCGACAACTACATCAATATCTTTCGTAAGTCGAAGTGGGACTGCTTCAATAGTCCGAACATTGAGAGTCACATCCTCTCCAATGACGCCGTCGCCACGGGTTAGAGCACGCTTGAGGAAACCTTTCTCATATTCAAGGACTACTTTAAGCCCGTCAATTTTAAGCTCACAAACATACGACGGGGTCTCGCCCTTCAAAAAACGCTTCACTCTGGCATCGAACTCGATAAGCTCTTCGGGCGAAAAGACATCATTAAAAGACCACTGGGGAACCTTGTGGTTTACTTTCTTGAATTCATCAAGGGGCTTGCCCTCGACCCGCTGAGTCGGCGAGTCGGGGGTTATGAGCTCCGGATATTTCTCCTCGAGAAGCCGAAGGTCATGCATCAGAGAATCCCGGGCTGATTCCGGGATTTCTTCCTTGTCGAGCACGTGGTAGGCGTAGCGGTAGTGGTTGATGGTTTCCCGAAGCTTTGCCATGCGCTCTACTATTTCTTTTGGGACTCCGGTCATTACACTATATTACCGAAAGTATTCAAAAACTAGTAGCGAACGCGGATAGCGCGCTCGACACGGCGTGGATTTGAGCTTGTGCAAGCAGAGCCCGAGACTGTACCGACATTATACCCGCGGGATTCGACCGTTGTCGTTTCTCCCGATTTGGCTATGGCCACCACAACACAGTACGGTTCCGGTAAAAAATTGAACGCAAACGTGGTCGTGGCCTTGGTGGCATCCGCAGAAATAGTCCAGGGACTCGCCGCTATATCTTGATTATTACAGTGGATATTTGAGGTCGGTGGATTTGAAGCGCTCGAAGTGGCAAAGGCGCTATCCGCGCCATATTTAAAATCCCAATAGAAAGCGCACTCAATCCCCGTATCGGCAGCGTAAAAAGCAAATTGCGATTCACGACCTGTCGAAGAAATAATTATTTGCTTCACGGCGAAATTCGCAAGAGAAAATCCGATGGCAAGCATTAAGGAAGACACCAGAATGGCGATGATGAGAGTGAACCCCCGACTGCTACTGACGGCCGATGAAAAATCCGGCTCGTTGTTAATTGTTTTTTGTTTATTGTTAATGATTTTCATTATTGCCAGTTCAAAATATTCTCCCGAGCCACAAAACTGCGGTTGAATTGCCCCACGTTCCAGGAGACAGTCACGGTTATTGTAACTTCATCCGAAGTGTTTGGAACGCTTTCGAGTGTAATCGTCCGAACGAATGACTGGTCAACCCCTGAACCGTACTGATATAAATGCGTGATATCGTCATATTTTATAGGGGGGCAAACACCGGTGCAGTTTGTAACAACAGGACGTGCCGCCGCGTCAAAACTTGTAGCATCGATTGAAAACGGCGTGCTCAAAGGAGGTAATCCATCATACCAATTTGTTCCACTTAAGCCGTTTTGGTCCCGAATCAGCCGCACGCTTTCGATAGCCTCTTGAGCGAGATAAAAAGCGGTCACTTGTTCCCGGGCGATGCTCGCTGAAAGCAACACCTTCGAAGCAATAGACATCGGAGCGACTATCGCGAGTGTCAGAATAACAATCGCGACAAGCGTCTCAAGAAGGGTGTACCCCCGCTCCATGTTTGTAACCGGCAACCGACGGTCGACGGCTAAAGAAAGAACTGACCTATTGTTAATTGTTTTTTGTTTATTGTTAATTGTCTTCATATATCAAGAAGGCGCTCGGTTACCGTAGTTTGCACATTAAAATTCACCTGATTACCCGCCGTCCCAGCATGTCCATAGATAGAAATCAGGACTGTCGGCTGGTATATATCCCCCAATGTCGAACCGCGGACATAAAAACGTAATCCTTCAACCACTACATCCGGAGAGGTCACCGGGATAAACGTCGAGGAAGCACCACCTTGGGTCGAGCGCTCTATCTGGGTCCCATTCAGACGAAACACCACCTGGTCGTCAGGTGTCGCCGATGAGCCACCGAACGGTTCAAAAGCAAGGGCGGAGCCACCGGAATTGCAGTCTTGCGATACATCGATGCTCGCACTCGAATAATTGCCGGTAATACATCGGTACGTTGCGCCAACGCGCATTGCCCGTGAGATGCTCTCAAGCGCAAAATCAATATTGCTGAACGATGATTGTTGCGCCTGAGCCTTCCGGTCATTGCTCACGACAGAAAGAAGGGCGCCAGTAGAAACAAGCATGACGATGGCAAAAATTGACACTGACACCATCATCTCGATGAGAGTAAAACCCATTGCAGATGAATCACGAAGCCAGAAGCACGAAGCATGAGCTAAGAGCGGGTTGCCACCACCTGATTTTTCCTTCGGTATTCTTAATTCATAATTCATAATTCGTAATTCAAACTTATTGGACCGAAATCTGCCCCGTTGAGCGGACAGTGATTGTCCTGGTCCGTCCCGTCCCCGGAGAAGCAACGATAATTTCCGCCCCCTGATGATTTGAACCACGGTCACTTAGAAATATAGCGTCAGGATTCGGACGCAAAAACATCACATCAAGATAGGTCAAGGCCGGCGAAAGAGAGCCGTCGCTTGCACACTCATGGACACCGCCTGAAGTAATAACGCAAAAATCGGAAATTGTGTTGCCTTGAAGAGTTGAGAGGCTCTCAACAAGCTCGGACGAACCGCTGTAACCACCGCTGTTGTCGGCATCGGCAAAAAGCGTGAACGTGTTATTGGTTGGGTATGAAAGGTGGACACCGTAGCGAAAATTGAAATTCGACGCCCCGGTATCTTTCACGGATAGACCGTACACTTGAGCCTGTCGTATTGTTATTGCCACTTCGTAAGCCAGG
>Ga0315281_10009532_pt1 | contig 13465 bp, 15 predicted proteins | sample YL17G07_0_MG_FD_204540 | JGI IMG/M metagenome (GOLD analysis project Ga0315281, IMG submission 204540) | Sediment microbial communities from Yellowstone Lake, YNP, Wyoming, USA - YL17G07_0 | ecosystem: Environmental > Aquatic > Freshwater > Lake > Sediment | place: USA: Wyoming | collected...
GTCACTGTCGACTCGGCGCCGCCCGCCACCATCACATCGGCGTCACCATACTCAATCAACCGCCCGGCATCGCCGATCGCATGGGTCGCGGTGGCGCAGGCTGTCACCATCGCCAGGTTCGGACCTTTCATGCCGTACAGGATCGATAGGTTCCCGGAGATCATGTTGATGATGCTCATCGGGATGTAGAACGGCGAGAGGCGCCGGTGGCCCTTTTCAATCAAGGTGCGTGTGCCGCTCTCGATGGTGTTGAGTCCGCCGATGCCGGAACCGATGTGCACGCCAATGCGCTCGGCATTCGCTTCGGTAACCTCAAGTCCAGAATCGCGCACCGCCTGAATGCCGGCCGCCATGCCGAGATGGATGAAGCGGTCCATGCGACGCGCCTCTTTCTCGGTCATGTATTTTGCCGGATCGAAGCCTTTTACTTCGCCGGCGATGGTTGCCGGGAAGCCAGTGGCATCGAACTGGGTAATCTGGGTAATGCCGCTTTTCCCGGCCAGGATGCTCTGCCAATTCTCGGCGAGATCGAGACCGATGGGCGAGACAATGCCCATTCCGGTGATGACCACACGTCGTTTGCTCAAGCAGGTACCCTCTTTAATGTCTGGCGGCGGGTCGGGCGGAAATGGCCGTTAGTAAAAACAAGGGCCGCCGGCACGCGGTGGCTGGCAGCCCTTGCGGTATGGGATACCGGTTACTTCTGGTGCGCGTTGACGTAATCGATAGCCTGCTGCACCGTGGTGATTTTCTCGGCCTCTTCATCGGGAATTTCGCAATCAAATTCCTCTTCCAGGGCCATCACCAGTTCGACGGTGTCGAGGGAGTCGGCGCCCAGGTCGTTGACGAACGAAGCAGCCTTGGTGACTTCACTTTCATTTACGCCCAGCTGCTCGGCGACGATCTTGACGACGCGTTCTTCAATACCGCTCATGTCTCATTTTCCTCCAAAAATTAGCCAGCTCTTCGATTTCTCGGCCTGGCGAGGCCGCATAGTAAACACGATTAAGGGGCCCAAGTCCACCCACCTAATATTGCGTTAATTCATATACATGCCGCCGTTTACGTGCAGGGTCGCGCCAGTCACGTAAGCGGCGCGCGGAGAGGCCAGAAAAGCTACGGCATGTGCAATCTCCTCGGCCTGACCGAGGCGCCCGAGCGGTATGTGGGCAAGCAGCGCCACGCGTTGCGGTTCGGGCAAAGCCCTGGTCATGTCCGTGTCGATGAATCCTGGTGCCACGGCATTCACAGTGATGTTACGTGAGCCAACCTCCTGCGCCAGTGACTTGGTAAACCCGATAACACCGGCCTTGGCAGCCGCATAATTGCATTGCCCGGCATTTCCGCTGCTGCCGACAATCGAGCTGATGCTGATAATGCGGCCCTTGCGCGCCTTGGTCATGCCACGCACGACCGCCTTGCTCATGCGGAAGATAGACTTGAGATTAGTGTCCAGAATCGCGTCCCACTCCTCGTCCTTCATGCGCATCAGCAGATTGTCGCGCGTGATACCGGCATTGTTGACGAGTATGCTGGGTGCGCCCCAGGCTTTCTGGATTTCGGCAAGCGCGCTGTCGATGGAGCCCTGGTCAGTGACATTCAACGTCAGACCCTGGCCCTTGATACCTTGAGCTTTCAGGGCTTCGCCAATTTTTAAGGCACCGTCGTTCGAGGTGGCAGTCCCAATAACCGTCGCGCCCTGACGGCCGAGCTCAAGGGCAATGGCCAGTCCGATGCCACGACTGGCACCGGTGACGAGTGCAATTTCGTTTTCCAGTTCCTTCGCAGACACATTCATGGAAAGCAAGCCCGCACAATAATCGCCATACTAATTTCTCCCATTCAGGCGCCGAGTGCGGCACGCGCCTGGCGCAAGGTTTCCGGATCATAGACCGACAATGTCTGTGTCTCTTTGCTAATGCGCTTATTAAGGCCTGCAAGCACCTTACCGGGACCGCATTCTACCATTTTGTCGACGCCGTCGGAGGCCATTTTCTGGATGGTCTCCACCCAGCGCACAGGCGATTCCACCTGGCGTACCAGCGCATCGCGAATCGCATCAGCATTGCTCTCGGCGCGCACATGTGCGTTGTGCAGCACAGGAATGCGTGGCGTCTCGATTTTCATTTGCTTCAGTCGTTCGCGCATGCGCTCGGCGGCCGGATGCATGAGTGCACAGTGCGACGGCACACTCACCGGCAACTGCTTGGCGAGCTTGGCGCCAGCGCCCTTGGCCTGTTCCACGGCGCGTGCTACCGCCGCGGCGGTACCGGCAATGACGACCTGCCCGGGCGAGTTGAAATTTACCGGTGACAGCACCTCGCCCTGTGCTGCTTGCTCGCACAAGGCGCGCACCTGGACGTCATCGAGGCCGACGATCGCCGCCATGCCGCCCTGACCGGTCGGCACCGCCTCTTGCATGAAGCGGCCGCGGTCGGCCACGAGTCGCACTGCATCCGCAAAGAGTAGTGCACCGGCACAGGTCAGCGCCGTGTATTCGCCGAGACTGTGTCCGGCCATGACCACGGGTTGCGGGCCGTTCTCGGCCTGCCAGACGCGCCACACCGCCACACCGGCACTGAGCATGGCCGGCTGGGTGATTTCAGTTTGATTGAGTTTTTCCTCGGGACCCGCTGTTGCGATGGCCCACAGGTCGTAGCCGAGCGCTGCCGACGCTTCTGCGAATGTTTCTTTTACTAGCGGATAGGTTTCGGCAAGCGTGTTCAGCATGCCGACCGACTGCGAACCCTGTCCGGGGAAAACAAATGCCAATGACATTGAAAAATTCCTTTGCGCCGGAAGTTACTGTTTCAGTAATTCAACAACACGGAGCCCCAGGTGAAGCCGCCACCGAATGCTTCCATCAGCACGGTGTCGCCGCGCTGAATGCGGCCATCGCGCACCGCCTCGTCGAAGGCGAGCGGTATCGAGGCCGCCGAGGTGTTGCCGTGCCGGTCCACCGTCACAACCACGTGATCCATGGACATATCGAGCTTGCGGGCAGTCGCGGCGATGATACGGTGATTGGCCTGGTGCGGCACGAGCCAGGTAATGTCGCTCTTCTTGAGACCGTTCTTTTCGAGCGTTTCGTCCACGATGCGCCCAAGCGTGTTGACCGCTACCTTGAACACTTCGTTGCCCTGCATCTGCATGAACGCCTGGTTGCTCTGTACCTTGTCGTAGCCCTGGGAAATGCCCGCCGGTACCGTGAGCAATTCCTTGTACTGGCCGTCGGCGTGCAGATGCGAATTGATGATACCGGGCTGCGCATCGGCACTGATCACGACGGCCCCGGCGCCATCACCGAACAGCACGCAGGTGCCGCGGTCGCTCCAATCGACAATACGCGACAGGGTCTCGGCCCCGACCACGAGTGCGTGCTTCGCGCTGCCGCTGCGCACGAACTTGTCGGCAATGCCCAGTGCGTACACGAAACCGGTGCACACGGCCTGCACATCGAACGCCGCGCAGCCGTGAATATCCAGCCGATCTTGCAACAGGCAGGCCGTGCTGGGAAAGACGCGGTCAGGTGTGGTGGTGGCAACAATAATCAGATCAATGTCGCGGTGACTGATGCCGGCAGCTTCGATTGCACGGCGCGCGGCCTGTTCGGCGAGATCGCAGGTCGTTTCCTTGTCCGCAGCAATATGGCGTTCACGGATACCGGTGCGCTCGACGATCCACTCTTCCGTGGTATCGACCATGTTCACCAGGTCGGCATTGGTCAGGACCTTTGCCGGCAGGTAGCTGCCCGTGCCGCTGATGCGTGAATAAATCATGCGGTTTCGCTCAGGTGGCCGGGGTGACATGACCCTGCAACGTGGTCAGGCGGGCCCCAATAAGTTGCGGCAACTGATTCTGCACTTCTGCAGCCGCTACACGGATGGCGTATTCAAAACCGACAGCATCGGTACCGCCATGGCTCTTGATGACAATACCGTTCAGGCCGACCAGGCTCGCACCGTTGTACTGGCGCGGGTCGAGACGCCGGCGCAACGCGTTGAGCACCGGGAGCGCCACCAGGGCGGCAAGCTTGGCGAACAGGTTGCGTGTGAATTCTTCTTTCATGAACTGCGAGATCATGCGCGCAAGTCCTTCGCTGGTCTTCAGCGCAACATTGCCGACGAAACCATCGCATACGATGACGTCCACATTGCCCAAATAGATTTCGTCACCTTCGACGTAACCGTGGTAGTTGAGATCGCTCGCACGAAAAAGCTCATCCGCTTTCTTGACGACTTCGTTGCCCTTGATGTCTTCAACCCCGACATTGAGCAGTGCCACCAGAGGTTTCTCTTTGCATTCGACGGCGCCCACCAGCAGCGAGCCCATGATGCCAAACTGCAGAAGTTGTTCGGGGCTGGAGTCAACGTTCGCGCCCAGGTCGAGAATATGCACATGACCGTGGACTGTCGGAAACGCGGTGATGATCGCGGGGCGATCGATGCCGGGCAGGGTCTTGAGGACGAAACGCGCGGTCGCCATGAGCGCACCGGTATTGCCGGCGGACACAACCGCCTGGGCCTCGCCGCTTTTAACGAGGTTAATGGCAACGCGCATGGATGAATCTTTCTTGCCACGCAGTGCCTGCGCCGGTGGCTCGTCCATGCCGACCATTTCGGAGGCATGCTGTAACTTAAGGCGTTCGCTTTCTGTGCCGCCATGGCGCGCGAGTTCCTTTTCCAGGACTGTACGCTGTCCAACGAGGATAAGATTCAGGTCCGGGCGGGAGCGCAGCGCGGCGAGCGCGCCCGGGACCGTGATGGCCGGACCACGGTCGCCGCCCATGGCATCCAGGGCGATGGTAACAGCCAACGTTTGTCCCTCTTTGCGGTAAATACCGGCCGCTGTCCTAGTCGGCTTTGACGTCGATTACCTTGCGGCCCCGGTAAAAACCGGTCGCACTGATGTGATGGCGGCGGTGTGTTTCACCGCTGGTCGGCTCCACGGAAAGATGCACCGGCTTGAGCGCGTCGTGCGAACGGCGCATGCCGCGGGTAGAAGGTGACTTGCGGCTTTTCTGGACTGCCATGGTAATTCCTCGTTCAATTTAATGGTTTTACTGATTCTTGCCCTTGAACCCGCGCAACTCGGCAAACGGATTCGTTCTCTTTTCGGCCACGGGCGCCTTGCCCACGGAAGCCGGGAATGCAACCTCACATTGCCCCTCATCGTGCCCTGGACTCATGGGCAGGGCGAGCAACAGCTCGTCTTCCGCCAACTCCGCCAGGGACAATGGCGTTTCTGCGAGCAGGGTCTCGCCCTCTTCCGGCTCGGCGTCGCCTGGCTGCAGCAGCACGAATGACGGCTGTGCGACAATCTCGACTTTCAGTGGCTTCAGGCAGCGTTTACAGGCCATAGCGACCTGTGCGCGTATCGTGCCGTGCATTCGACGCACGCCTTGGCCGGTGCGTTCGAAGTACAGATCAACCGTCACTTGTTGTGGGCGGCCATCCGGCAGAACCAACTCCTGCAACCTCGACATTTCGCTACCCGGCAGTGCGCCGCAAAGTCGCGCACCTTCATCCGCCAGGCGGATTGGGTCGATCTGCGCAGGCATCTGGCCAGACATAAGCCGCGCATGATAGCTTTGCGCGTAACTCCTGTCAAAATAAGCGTTAATTCCGCTTTTGGGTTATTGACACTCTTGGGCGCATTCCGTAAAAAGGCGCACCCGGGTAAGTTTTTCACCCAGGCCGAACAGGCTCATCCTTTTCAGGTTGGCCTCCAACCATACGGAGCATCTGTGTTCAGCAAGATACTGGTCGCCAACCGCGGCGAGATCGCGGTGCGAATCGTGCGCGCCTGCGCCGAAATGGACATCAAGTCGGTGGCAATCTATTCCGATGCCGACCGCAGCGCCTTGCATGTTAAAAAGGCCGACGAGTCCTATAATTTGGGTCCCGACCCGGTCGGCGGCTACCTCAATGCCCACCGTATTGTGAATCTCGCCGTTACCGCCGGCTGCGATGCCCTGCATCCCGGCTATGGCTTTCTGTCCGAGAATCCGCAGCTCGCCGAAATCTGCGCGCGCCGCGGCATCGCCTTCATCGGCCCGTCGGCCGAGGTGATCCGGGCCATGGGTGACAAGATCCATGCGCGCAAGACCATGATCGCCGCCGGTATCCCGGTGGTGCCGGGCAGCGAAGGCAGCCTCAAGGACGTCGCGGAAGCCGTAAAGATTGCCAAAAAAATCGGTTATCCGGTGATGCTCAAGGCCACCAGTGGTGGCGGTGGTCGCGGTATCCGCCGTTGCGACAGCGAGGACGACCTCAAGCGCAGCTATGAACGGGTCGTGTCCGAAGCCACCAAGGCGTTTGGTTCGGCCGATGTGTTCGTGGAAAAGGCCGTGGTCAATCCGCGCCACATCGAAGTTCAGATTCTCGGCGACCGGCACGGCAACGTTATTCACCTGTTCGAGCGTGACTGCTCGATCCAGCGCCGCCATCAGAAGCTGGTTGAAATCGCTCCCTCGCCGCAGCTCAGCGAAGAGCAGCGCCAGTATGTGTGCGGGCTCGCCGTCAAGGCGGCCAAGGCGGTGGGCTACGAGAATGCCGGCACTGTCGAGTTTCTGCTCGATCATCAGGACAACTTCTACTTCATGGAGATGAACACGCGCCTGCAGGTCGAACACACCGTGACCGAACAGATCACGGGTGTCGATATCGTGCAGGAGCAGATTCGTATTGCCAGCGGCGAACCGATGTCTTACAAACAGTCGGACATCTCCATGCGTGGCTACGCGATTCAGTTTCGCATCAACGCCGAAGACCCGAAAAATGATTTCCTGCCGAACTTCGGACGCATCACGCGTTACTACGCGCCTGGCGGCCCGGGGGTACGCACCGATGCCGCGATCTACACCGGCTATGAATTTCCGCGTTACTACGACTCGATGTGCGCCAAGCTCACCATCTGGGCGCTCACTTGGGAGAAGGCGATTGCACGGGCACAACGCGCACTGCTCGACACAGGCGTGCAAGGCGTGAAGACCACCATCCCCTATCATCTGGAAATCCTCAAGACCTCGGAGTTCCGGGACGCAAAATTTGATACCGGATTCGTCGAGCAACATCCGGAACTGGTAAACTATTCGGTACGTCGGCCTCCCGCGCACCTGGCTGCGGCGATTGCCGCCGCGGTGGCGGCGCACCACGGCTTGTAACACCATCGGAATCTCACGTCATGGCAGCTAACAAGAACAAGGTCCACGTCACCGATCTCATCCTGCGGGATGCGCATCAGTCACTTATCGCCACGCGCATGCGCACCGCCGACATGCTGCCGATCTGCCCGAAACTCGACAAGGTCGGCTACTGGTCGCTGGAGGCCTGGGGCGGCGCCACTTTCGATGCTTGCATTCGTTTCCTGAAGGAAGACCCCTGGGAACGGCTGCGCCAGCTGAAGAAGGCCCTGCCCAATACGCCAATCCAGATGCTGTTGCGCGGCCAGAACCTGCTTGGCTACCGGCATTATTCGGATGATGTGGTCGAAGCGTTCGTGAAGAAAGCGGCGGAGAGCGGTGTGGACGTGTTCCGCATCTTCGATGCCATGAACGATCTGCGCAATCTCACGGTCTCCGTCAAGGCGGTCATCAAGTCCGGCAAGCATGCGCAAGGCGCGATCTGCTATACCACCAGCCCGGTGCATACCATCGAGCACTTCGTGAAGCAGGCGGTCGAACTCGAAAAAATGGGTTGTCACTCGATCGCCATCAAGGACATGGCCGGGCTGCTCACGCCGGCGCGCTCCGCCGAGTTGTTTGCCGCCTTGTCGAAGGCCGTCAAGCTGCCGCTGCATTTTCATTCGCACACCACCGTTGGCATCGCCAACATCTCCATGTACAAGGCGGTTGAAAACGGCGCCCGGCACGTGGACACGACGATCAGCTCCATGTCCTGGGGCACCAGCCATTCCCCAACCGAGAGCATGGTGGTGGCACTGCATGACACGCCCTACGACACCGGTCTCGATTTGCCGCTGCTGCAGGAAATCGGCATGTACTTCCACGAGGTGCGCAAGAAGTACCACCAGTACGAGAGCGAGTTCAACGGCATCGACACGCGCGTCCAGGTTAACCAGGTGCCGGGCGGCATGATTTCCAACCTGTCACACCAGCTCAAGGAGCAAGGCGCACTGTCGCGCATGCACGAGGTGCTGGCCGAGATCCCGCGCGTGCGCGAAGACCTCGGGTTCCCGCCGCTGGTCACGCCAACCTCGCAGATCGTCGGCACGCAGGCAGTGCTCAATGTGCTCACCGGCAAACGCTACAAAAGCATCACTAATGAAGTGAAACTGTATCTGCAGGGTCGCTACGGTCAGGCGCCGGGCAGCGTAAACGAGACAGTACGCAAACTAGCGATCGGTGATGATGAAGTGATCACCTGCCGCCCGGCTGACCGAATACAGCCGGAAATGGACCGCCTGCGCCACGAGATCGGCGCGGTCGCCAAGAGCGAGGAAGACGTGCTGACCTACGCCATGTTCCCGGAGATCGGCCGCAAGTTTCTTGAAGAACGGGCCGCCGGAACCTTGCGGCCTGAGGAGCTGTTGCCATTGCCGGGCACGCAGGTGGCCGCCACCGCATCTTCCCTTGCCCCAACTGACTTCAACGTCACGGTGCACGGCGAGACCTACCACATCAAGATCACTGGTGCCGGCCATCACTCGGCCGAGCGCCGGCCGTTCTATGTGTCGCTGGACGGCGTACCGGAAGAAATCCTGGTCGAGACCCTGAGCGAAATGGTGCCAACCGAGAGCGGTGTGCTGGACAGCAAGCGCGTCACCAAGGCATCGCGCCGGCCCAAGGCCAGCAAGGAAGGTCATGTCACAAGTTCCATGCCAGGCACGATCGTGGACGTGGTGGTCAAAGTCGGAGCCAAGGTCAAGGCTGGCGATGCGGTACTTGTCATCGAAGCCATGAAAATGGAAAACGAGGTGCCTGCTCCGATCGCCGGCACGGTAAAGGCCGTGAACGTGGTCAAGGGCGACAGCGTCAATCCGGACGAGGCTTTGGTCGAGATTGAATAATAATTTCAGCCACAGATGAACGCAGATTGACGCAGATTAAAAAAACTCTTGTTCTGCGTTTATCTGCGGCTTCGCTTTTTTTCTCCGTGCGCTTTGCGTAAGCATGAAACTCATCCTCGCCTCTTCCTCACCGTTCCGGCGCGAGCTGTTGTCGCGGCTGATGATCCCCTTTGAGGTCGCGGTGCCGGACGTGGATGAGACACCACGCCAGCATGAATCGCCGCAGACACTGGTCGAGCGCCTCGCCATTCTCAAGGCGCAGACCGTAGCCTCGAAACATCCGAATGCTCTCGTGATCGGCTCCGACCAGGTGGCCGTGCACAACGGCGAGATCGTCGGCAAGCCGCTCACCCATGAACGTGCCGTCGATCAACTGAAATCAGCCTCCGGAAAAACGGTCACGCTTTATACCGGGCTTGCGCTCGTCAACAGTGGGTCCGGCCGGGTGCAGAGCGAGGTCGTGCCGTACGGGGTAACATTCCGGACGCTCAACGACAGGCAGATTGAAGCCTACCTGCGCAAGGAACAGCCTTACCATTGTGCAGGCAGCGTGAAATCCGAGGGGCTCGGAGTTGCGCTGCTGGAACGTTTTGACGGAGAGGATCCGGCCACGCTGATCGGTCTGCCGCTGGTTCGCCTGATCCGCATGCTGGAAAACGAAGGCATGACCGTAATCTGACCCTCCGCTCTATCCTGCCTATACTTGGACGAGATAGGCCGGCAATTCTGCCGGGGCGCTGTGGAGGCAGGTATGGCACTTAAACCAGTCAACAGCAGTAGCGATCCACTCTATAAGCTGCTGCGCGAAGGTCGCATCAAGGACTTCAACGATCGCAAGAAGCTTGGTGAAAAAATTGACCTGCGGGATTGCGACTTCCGCGGACTCGACCTGCGCGGACTGGATGTGGCTGGGCTCGACTTAAACGGCTGTTACTTCCGTCAGGCCGATCTGCGTGGCCTGGATCTTTCTGAAACAAGACTTGAGGGCGCAAGCATCAACGGCGCGAAAATCTCCGGCACGCTCTTCCCCAAAGAATTAACCCCTGAGGAAATTACGCTTTCGCTGTTGCACGGTACGCGCATGCGTTATGGCGTATGAGTTAACGCAGCCCGCGGCCTGACAGGCGCAGCTCGGCGGCAACCGAGCGACCCATGGCCATACCGAAGCGATCGGCCAGACGGTGCAGCAGATTCTCATGCACGGTGTAATCCACGATCTCTTCGGCGCCGACCACGTCACGCGCAACGGAACCGGCGCTGCCGTATTCATCCACGAGCCCCAGTTCTTTGGCTTTGGTCCCCGACCAGAACAGGCCGCTGAAGATTTCTTTGTTCGGTTTGAGTGCTTCACCGCGCCCTTGTTTCACGGCATCGATGAATTGCGCATGGATGTCATCCAGCATCTTCTGGGCATGACGGCGAGCTTTCGGATCGAGCGGCGAAAACGGATCGAGCATGCCCTTGTTCTCGCCAGCCGTCAGCAGGCGGCGCTCGATGCCCAGCTTCTTCATACCGTCCACGAAGCCAAAACCGTCCATGAGCACGCCGATAGAGCCGACTATGCTCGCCGGGCTCGCATAGATCTTGTCGGCGGCGGCGACCGCGTAGTAGCAACCGGAGGCGCACATGTCGCCAATCACGGCGTACAGCGGCTTGTCCGGGTATTTCTCGCGCAGGCGCAGAATCTCGTCGTAGATGTAAGCCGATTGCACCGGGCTGCCACCCGGGCTGTTGGCGTGCAGAATCACGCCGATCGCCGCCTTGTCCTCGAACGCGCCACGCAGGCCCTTGATGATGTTATCGGCATTTGCGTTGTTGTCGGCCGATATCTCGCCTTCCAGCTCCACGAGTGCGGTGTAACGGCTGGCAAGCGCCTTTTCGCCCCAGCTGCCGGCCTGCATGATGAGCAGAACGATGACGAGATAGGCGGCAATGAAGATTTTGAAAAATATGCCCCAGCGGCGCGTCTTGCGGCTCTCTTCAAGCGAAGCGAACGCGAGCTTCTCCAGCAATTCACGCTCCCAGCCTTCTTTCTTGTCCTGTTGTCCGTTTTCCATGCCTGTTTCCGTAAACCTGTAAATTTGAGCGATAAATCATTTGACCACAATCGCCGGTATTCCGGCGAGCCACACCACTCCATCTGCCTCACGCACCGAAACCGCTGTCAGCGCTGCGCCGCGACAGGGCCCGCTGACACAGACACCGCTGGCCGGATCATACAGTGCCCCGTGTGTGGCGCACACGAGGTAATGGTGTTCGATGTCGAAAAATTCGCCCTCCTGCCAATCCAGTTCGACCAGTTTATGTGCGCAGCGATTGAGATAGGCAGCTACACGTCCGGTATGGCGCACGGCGAACGCCGGAACGAAACGGCCGCCATATTCAACCAGAAAGCGCACACCGCGACCGCCTTCCTGCAGTGAGTTGCTGGCGCAGACCTTGTCACCCGGGCGCAGCACTGCAACCTGTAATTGCGCTGTCACTCGAGCCATGCACACACTTCAGGGAAGGAATCCAGGCAGGCCAGCGCACCGCAGCCGAGCAGGCGATCGCGCGCATGCACGCCGTAGCTCACGGCGAGCCCCGCAACCTTGGCGCTGCGCGCCATCTCCATGTCGTAGGCCGTGTCGCCGACCATGAGTGCCCGCCCGGCATCGACACCGGTCTGATCGAGAATGTCTTCGAGCATCTGCGGGTGCGGTTTGGAGAAGGCCTCGTCCGCGCAGCGCGAACTGACAAACAGGTGGCGCATGCCGGTATCGTCCAACACCCGGTCCAGGCCGCGACGCGCCTTGCCGGTGGCAATGGCCAGCAGATAGCCCTGTTGCGTGAGTTGCGTGAGCCCCTGGGTCACGCCCGGGAATAGCGGCATGCCGGTATTGTCGAGTTCCAGAAAGTGTCGGCGGTAACGTTCCACGAGATCGGTACGGCGTGCCGGTGCTTGTTCCGGAAATAGCACCTGCATCGCTTCGCTGAGGCCGAGGCCGATGATGTCACGGATGGCCGCGGTGCCCGGGTCGGGAATACCGACGTCCACGGCCGCTGCCTGCATGCAGCGCACGATTTTTGCCTCGGAGTCCATGAGCGTGCCGTCCCAATCGAAGACAATAAGGTCGAATTGCCGGTTCATGCAGGCAGTGAAATATCAGGCTGGGTACGCAACTTCTCAAGCACGCGCTCGAGTTCGACCGGCAGCGGGGCCTCGATACGCATTTTACGGCCACCGAGCGGATGCCGGAACTCAAGACGCGCGGCATGCAGAAACAGGCGCGTCAGGCCCTGGCGCTTCATGCGTTGATTGAAGTCACGATCACCGTACTTGTCGTCGCCGGCGATCGGATGGCCGATGTGCGCCGCGTGCACGCGCGCCTGATGCATGCGCCCGGTCAGCAGGCGCACCTCGACCAGCGCCGTGTCGGTAAATTTTTCGCGTGGCGTGAAGTCGCTGGCCGACTCCTTGCCCTCCTCGTCCACTTCCACGCGGCGTTCTCCGGATTGCGGCCGGGTGGCCTCCAGCGCGGCGTCTACATGGCGCGTTCCGCCGCGCCATGGGCCGGCCACGAGCGCCAGGTAGCGCTTGTCCAAGCCGCCTTCGCGCAGCAGGTCGTGCAGATGCATCAGGGCAGGCCGGGATTTGGCGATCAGCAGGCAGCCGGAGGTATCACGATCCAGGCGGTGAGCGAGCTCGAGAAACGGGGTATGCGGGCGCAGTTCGCGCAGCGCCTCAATCAACCCGACACTTACCCCGCTGCCGCCATGCACCGCCAGTCCGGACGGCTTATCGATGACCAAGAGTTGCTCATCCTCGTACACAACCCGCTCCAGCAGCCAGTCGAGCCGGCCGCTGGCGGCCGCCACGGCGGCGAGGTTCTTGCCATTGGATTCAGCGCGCCGAACAGGCGGCAGGCGCACCACATCGCCCTCTTTCAGGCGATAATCCGGCTTGGATCGGCCCTTGTTGACCCGTACCTCGCCCTTGCGCAACAGGCGATACACATGGGTTCGGGGGACGCCCTTGAGGGCGGTAAGCAGGAAATTGTCCAAGCGCTGGCCGGCATGCCCGGAATCCACGGTCACGTGCTGCACCCCCGGGCGGGCGCCCTCGGGAGGGGTCTCTGGAACCGCTTTCATGTTGAAATCATAACAGAATTGCAGGTATGGAGGCTGACTGTTATAGTGGATTTGTGCACCAGTCGTTGAGCTAGCTGCGGCAAGTGCACAGGATGAAAAGGTTTTTGCGCTGACGGGTTTTTCCCCGGCGCCGATTTGCAGGAATCGTTTGTGTCGTAATAATTTTTCGATTTCAGCGGATCACCGGTGGCCTTCGTGACCAACCGGGCACTAAACGGGTTTTGCATTGCTCGCCCCTTTCAAGAGCGATGCCCGGAATTGATGCTCCTGTGTGTCGGAATCGACGACAGCTGCGAGCCAGTCG
>Ga0315281_10009533_pt1 | contig 13465 bp, 14 predicted proteins | sample YL17G07_0_MG_FD_204540 | JGI IMG/M metagenome (GOLD analysis project Ga0315281, IMG submission 204540) | Sediment microbial communities from Yellowstone Lake, YNP, Wyoming, USA - YL17G07_0 | ecosystem: Environmental > Aquatic > Freshwater > Lake > Sediment | place: USA: Wyoming | collected...
GGCTCAATCTCGTGGAATCAATCATCTAGATGGGCGAGACGCTAATCGAAATCGTCGATGCGAAGATCTACTTCCCGGTCCGCGGCGGTATGCTGCATCGCCGCAGCGGCTGGGTCAAGGCGGTCGACGGCGTCTCGCTCGTCGTGGAAGAGGGCGACTCGCTGGGGTTGGTGGGTGAGTCGGGATCGGGCAAGACGACGCTCGTCAACGGCGTCACCATGCTCGAGCCGCTGACGGCCGGTAGGATCTCCTACCGAGCGCAGGACCTCAGCCGCGTGGGCAGCCGTCGGCGCCACCAGCTGCGAAGCTCCTGCCAGATTGTCTTTCAGGACCCCTTCTGGTCCTTGGACCCCCGCTGGCTCGTGCGCGACATCGTCGGTGAGCCCTTGAGGGTCCACCAGCACCTGCGCGGTCAAGCCTACCAGGACGCCGTGGTGACAGCCCTGGAGATGGTCGGCTTGGATGCTCACGACCTTTTCAAGTACCCGCATGAGTTCGCCGGCGGCCTGCGCCAGCGCATCGCCATTGCGCGCGCGTTGTCCATCGAGCCGGAACTCATCGTCCTCGATGAGCCAACCTCCGCCATCGATGTGATCTCACAGCATCAGATTCTGCTCATGCTGCAGTCGCTCAAGGAGCGTCTGGGGCTGACCTTCATCCTCGCCTCGCACGACCTCAGCGTGGTCAGCTACTTGGCCAACAAGATCGCCGTGATGTACGGCGGCCGAGTGCTCGAGTACGGCGCTACCGAGCAGGTTTTCGCTGAGCCGCTACACCCCTATACGAGGGCACTGTTCAGCTCCGTGCCGGCTCCGGAGAACTATGGCGTGGAGTCCCTAGCCTCGCTCCCCGGCGAAGTGGCCAGTGCCCTGAACCCGCCCTCTGGCTGTCGCTTCCACCCGCGCTGCTCGCAGGCCATGGAGATCTGCAGTCACGACGAGCCGCCGAAGCTGTCGGCCGATGGTGGCCATTTCGCCTACTGTTGGCTGCACAACCAGGCGGCGCAAGAACTGGTTTCGTGCATGACGGGGAACCAGCTCGACGATCATCGCCGAGTCGAGAGGGAAGCTGGTCATGTCGATGACGATGGATGACTGGCTGCGTCGTGAGGCCACGTCCGTCAAGTCGGCGTGGGAAGGTGAGCGTTCGGAATCCTTATCGTCGATTGAAGGAGGTTATCCATGCCGAGACTAGCTGGAAAGGTGGCACTCGTAACTGGCGCGGCGATGGGCATCGGCCGCGGGACGGCGATGCTCTTTGCAGAGGAGGGGGCCAAAGTCGTTGTCGCGGATGTCAACGAGTCCGCAGGCAGGCAAGTTGTCGACGAGGTTCGTATGAGCGGCGGCGAGGCGACCTTCATGAGGCTCGACGTCTCCAGTCAGGAGGACTGGGAACACGTCGTCGCCGAGACTGTCACCATGTATGGCAAGCTCAATGTGCTCGTTAACAACGCCGGCATTATGGCGGCCGGCGACGTTGAGGAGATCACTCTGGACACTTGGAACAAGGCAATGGCCGTCAACGCCACAGGAGTGTTCCTCGGGATGAAACACGCCATCCAAGCGATGAAGGGCAGCGGCGAGCTCTGCTCCATAGTGAACCGGTCGTCGGTCGATGGCCAAGTCGCCGAGACGGGGAATTTCGCCTACTGTGCCTCCAAGGGTGCTGTCACGGTGATGACGAAGGCGGCGGCCCTTGATGTGGCGGCGAAGGGATACCCAATTCGTGTGAACTCGGTTCATCCAGGCTACGTGAACACGCGAATGACTGAGAATGAAGCGGTTAGTCTCGGGTTCACTCCGGACAGATACATCGAGAGCGTGAGCGCGCTTGTGCCGCTCGGCTTCATCGGCGAGCCCATCGATATCGCCTATGCGGACCTGTACCTTGCGTCAGACGAGTCCAGATGGGTCACGGGCGCGGAGCTTACCATTGACGGCGGGTGGACTGCGCGATGAGGGGGAGAGAGTGCTGAACGGGCCTGCGGCGCTCGACTCTCCTGACGGCGAAGTCCTGTCGACACCTCGAAATACGATACCTGGACACGGCTGAGCATCGACGCAGGCGGGCCCACCAGACGAGGTGCGGCGCTCCGACCAGCGTTCCGCGGCTGATCAGCCCGATAGTCCACAAAGCGTAGGCTCTGAGCAGATGGGATGAGAAGGCCAGCCTCCACGGGGTACCGTAAGGTCCCCAACCCACGAGACGGACTCTCCGAGTCCAAAGGGAGGCCGACCATGAACGATGCTATCACCCCTGGCGGCGAGGGTAAGGTCACGGTGGGCCTGGACCGGGGCGAGAGGCACACGCAGCTCTGCATGATCGCTGCCGACGGCGAGCTCCTCGAAGAAGCCCGCCTGCGCACCACTCCCGCCGCCCTGCGCCGGCGCTTTGCGGCGCTACCCGTGGCCCGTCTCGTCCTCGAGGCCGGCACCCATTCACCCTGGGTCAGCCGTCTCCTCGAAGACTGCGGTCACGAGGTCTTGCGTGGCCAATCCGCGCAAGCTGCGCCTGGCGTGCCAGAACGACTCCAAGACCTGCGTTCCGCAGCTAATCGTCCTTCTGGCCCACGTCCCGACACAAAATCCCTGCTCAGGGGCTTTTCGCCTGGTCAGAATCTGAGAAAGGCATAGATACACCTCGATCATCACCATCAACGACGGCGTGCCGGGACCCAAGCCGGGCAGCGTGGGGCCTGCGGTCGATCCGACCCTGACCACCAAGGTGATCGAGTTCAACGACGTCGACGCCCTGCGGAAGGCCCTTGCCGACGGCGACGTGGCCGCCGTGCTCGCCGAGCCGGCGCTCACCAACATCGGCATCGTGCCGCCGTCGCCCGGCTACCACGATGCGCTGCGTCGCATCACGCGCGAGACGGGCACCATGCTGATCATCGACGAGACCCACACCATCTGCGTAGGGCCGGGCGGCTGTACCGCCGCTTGGGGCCTGGAGCCCGACATGGTCACGATGGGCAAGCCGCTCGGCAGCGGGCTGCCCTGCGCTGTCTATGGGTTCGGTGACCTGGTCGCGGATGCCGTGCACGCCGACTGGGACTACCACGCGGCCGACGTCTGCGGCGTGGGCGGCACCTTGTCGGGCAATGCCCTGCAGCTGGCGGCGATGCGGGCGACCCTCCAGGAGGTCCTCACGCCCGAGGCGTTCGCGCACACCATCCCGCTGGCACAGCGCTGGGCCGACGGTGTGCAGGGCGTCATCGACGACCACTCCCTGCCGTGGGTGGTCGTGCGCCTGGGCTGCCGCGCCGAATACTGGCCGCGACCCGTACCGCCGGTGAACGGGGGCGCTGCGGCCGAGGCCGAAGACCCCGTCCTCGACGAGTACCTCCACCTCTTCGCGCTGAATCGCGGCATCCTCATGACGCCGTTCCACAACATGGCCCTGATGGCGCCCGCCACGACCGCCGCGGATGTGGATCGCCACACTGAAGTGTTCCGCGAGGCGGTGGCGGCGCTGGTGGCCGGGTAGCAGGTCAAGCGGCCCGAGGGCGGGTGGCGCTGCGCCGCCCGCCCTCCGGCCCTTTGATAGACTCGCCCGGACACGCGCGGGCAGCGTCCGCGGCATCGTCAGGAGGTCCTCGACGTGGGTTACAATTTCGGCGTCGGCCGCGAAGCGCCGACCTTCACCATCAGCGCCGTCGACGGCAGCGAGATCAACCTCAAGCAGTACCGCGGCGACTGGTTCGCAGTGCTCGTGTTCGTCCCCACGCACGCCGCCGCGACCGCCGCCGCGCTCACGCAGCTCAGCGCGGCGGCCGGCACTCTCTGGGGTCTGCGCGGCCAGCTGCTCGCCATCTGCGACGCCGGTCGCGACGAGGTGACGAAGCTTGCCGCGGAGATCGAGGGCCTCTCGTTCCCGCTGCTCCCCGACGACGGCCGCGTGGCACAGGCCTACGGCGCCCTCAAGAAGGACGGCAAGACGCGGCAGATGGCGTTCATCGTCGACCGCGCCGGCAAGATCGTGTGGACCGGCGAGGGCGCGTCCGCGCTCGAGCCGCCCACGCTGGTGGCCGCGTTTCGGCAGGTGGCCCGCTGACCTTTCGTTCCGATCTGCGCTCAGCGGGGAACACAGGACGGGCAGCACCCGAGAAGGAGCGCCCCCGATGATCGTCGGTCAGACTATGTTCAGCGTCCTCAAAGGCACGGAACATCGTGCCGAGGCCGCCCTCCAGGAGCTCGCCGGCTGGGTCGGCGATGCCCCCGGTCACAGCAGCCACCGTATCCTGCGTTCGTTCGGGATGTCCCCGCTCGCCAGCGCCCTTCACGACGAGGGTCGTGAGGCCGCCCTCGGCGACGTCCACTTCGTCTTCGAGACGCAGTGGGAGTCGCTTGAAGCCCACGATGACTTCTACGGTGGCGAGCCCGTGCAGCGCGTCTACGGGACGCTGCACTCGATCCTCACCAGCGGCCCGTTCGAAGTGCTCTACTACGGCGTCGTCGAGCAGCCTCGGCACGACAATGTGGCCATTTAGCGGAAGGCGCGCGGGCGGCGCAGCCGGACCAGCGTCGGTGCCCACCATCGCTGTCAACGAGGCGTTCACGCGCAGCAAGCGCGGCGCCAAGCTCATCGACGTGCGTTCGGCGCGCGAGTACGCGCACAGCGGGCACCCCCAGGGCGCGAGGAGCGTGCCTCCCGACCTCATCAAGAAGGACGACACGGGGCTCGGGCGAGACGACGAACTGCTCGTGATCTGCCTGAGCGGTCACCGCAGCCCGCGCCAGGCGAAGCGCCTTGCGGGCATGGGCTACACGAATGTGACCAATGTGCACGGCGGCCTGATGGCCTGGAAGAAGGCGGGCCTGCCGCTCAAGAAGTGAGGCGAGGGCGCGACACGCGCGCCGGGGTCAAACGCGTCAGCCACCCCCGGCGGCGACGCGCACAGACCCGTCCTCCTCGACGATCGCCGGCACCATCATGCTCCCGAAGGTCAGCTCGGCGAGCCGCTCTTGGGCCCCGGGCGTGGTGGAAACGTCGATCTCCTCGTACTCGGCGCCGCGGGCGATGAGCTCGTTGCGGGCAGTCAAACAGTACGGGCATCCGGGCTTGGTGTAGATAACAACCGTCACGATCCCTCCTTCAACGACGAAACAATCGTAACCCATTCGCAGTCACGAGGAGCGACGTGCCCATGTCGGCGAACACCGCCAGCCAGAGGCTGACGAGACCGAGCGGGGCGAGCACCAGGAAGAGCGCCTTGATGACGATCGAGAAGACGATGTTCTGCCAGATGATGCGCGTGGTGCGCCGTGCCAGGCGGATCGTGTCCGGCACGGCGGAGAGGTCGTCGCCCATGAGGGCGATGTCGGCGGTCTCGAGGGCGGCGTCGGTGCCGGCGGCGCCCATGGCGATGCCGAGGGTGGCGGCCGCGAGCGCCGGCGCGTCGTTGACGCCGTCGCCGACCATCGCGACGGCGCCGTAACGGTCGCGCAGCTCGGCGACGGCGGCGACCTTCTGGGCCGGCAGGAGGCCGGCGCGCACGTCGTCGATGCCGGCCTGCGCGCCCACGACGCCCGCCGTCTCAGGGTTGTCGCCGGTGAGCATGGCCACGTGCGTGACGCCGAGCTCGCGCAGGGCGGCGATCGACGCAGCGGCATCGGCACGCAGCGGGTCGCTCACTGCCAGGACCCCGAGCGCGCCGTCTTCGTCGCCGACCACGACCGCCGTCTTGCCCTCGCGCTCAAGGCGCGTCACGGCCGCCTGCAGGGCCAGGTCGGCGGCATGGACGCCCAGGAGCTCCGGCCGCCCGACGAAGAAGAGGCGGCCGTCGATCTCGCCGCGCACGCCCGTCCCGGGGATGGCGCGGAAGCGCTCGACATCTGGTCCCGGCGCTGCGGCCGGGGCGGCTTCGCAGCCGGCCTCGCCGCATTCGCAGGCGTCGTACGCAGGCTCCGGATGTGCGCTTGCGGCATGCTCGATGATCGCGCGCGCCAGCGGGTGTTCGCTGAGGCGCTCGAGGGCAGCGGCGATCTCGAGGACCCGACCTTGCGAAGTTTCCCGCAGCCCGACCACATCGGTGACCTGCGGTCTGCCCGCGGTGAGCGTGCCCGTCTTGTCGAAGGCCACGGCCCCGAGCTTGGCCATCTGCTCCAGGTAGACGCCGCCCTTGATGAGCACGCCGTTGCGGGTGGCGTTGGCAAGTGCGGCCAGGATGCTCACCGGCGTGGAGATCACCAGCGCGCACGGGCAACTGATGATGAGGAGGGCGAGGCCCCGGTAGAACCACATTTCGAAGGAGGCGCCGAGAAGCGGCGCGACGAAGGCGACGGCCGCCGCCAGGGCGACCACGATCGGCGTGTACCACGCGGCGAAACGGTCGACGATGCTCTGGGCGGGGGCGCGCTGCGCCTGCGCCTCCTCCACCAGGTGGACGATCTTGGCGATGGTGTTGTCGGCGGCGGCGGTCGTGGCGCGAAGGCGCAAGGAGCCGCCCTCGACGATCGAGCCGGCGAACACCTGGTCGCCGGGAGCTTTGGCGACCGGGTGCGATTCGCCGGTCACCGGGGCCTGGTTCGCCGCCGCGTGCCCTTCCAGCACCACTCCATCGACGGCCACCCGCTCGCCGGGGCGGATGAGGACGATGTCGCCCGCCGCGATCTCGGCGGCCGGCACCGTGACTTCGGCGCCGCCGCGCAGGACCACGGCCTCGGGGGGAGTGAGCGCCATGAGTCCGCTGATGGCGCGCCGCGTGCGCTCGAGCGTGGCGACCTGGAGCCACGTGCCGAGGCCGAACAAGAAGACGACCAGCGCGGCCTCGGACCACTGACCGATGGCGGCCGCGCCGACGGCGGCTAGCGTCATGAGGACGTTCATGTCGACCTGGCGAGCGCGGAAGCTGAAGAAGGCGGCGCGAGCGACGTAGACGCCGCCGGCGACCATCGCCGCGGCGAACAGCCACGGCGATGCGGCAGGCGCCAGCGCTCCGGCGACGAAGCCGGCGATCACCAGCGCGCCAGAGAGCAGCGTGAGGAGCGCGCGGCGCTCGCGGAACCATGGGACCGGGCGCGCGCCGGCCGCATGGGTCGCCGCCGTGCCGCCCGCCGTCCCCGGGGCCGCCGCCGCGGTCCTCCGCTCCACCGTGTCGTAGCCCAGGCGTCGCACGGCGGTGAACACGCCGCCGAGGTCGGCCGCGGCCGGGTCGATGGCGACGGACAGGGTGGCGGCGCCGAAGTTGACGTCGGCGGCGCGCACCCCGCGCTCTTTGCGCAACGCGCCCTGCAGCTTGATGGCGCAGTCGGCGCAATCCATGCCGGTGACGTGCAGCACGCGGCGTTGGGAGCCGTCCTCCCCGGGGAGAGGCGCCAGCAGATCGAGCTGCCCGTGGTCGTGGACCGCGACGGGGCAATGGTCGGCGCAGTGCGCCTGGGCGCCGGCGCGGCGCGCGAAGGTGCGCACCTCGTCGGCGCCGAGGGACGCCTCGTCGAAGCGGATGTTGAGCAGGCCGCGAGGGACGTCCGCCTCGACGGCGTGCACGCCGTCGAGGCGGCCCAGCTCGCGGCCGACCTCGTCCACGCACTTGCCGCACTCCGCCTCGCGCGGCAGCAGCATCGCCAGCTCGAGGGTCTGCTCGGTCATGGCGTCTCGCGCCCGTGGCGCACGTGCTCGCGGGTGATGTCGAGAAGCACGCGGATGTGCGCGTCGTCGGGGGAGTAGAACACCATCTTGCCCTCGCGCCGGGCGCTCACCAGACCGTGCGCGCGCAGCACGCGCAGGTGGTGGCTCACGTTGGATTCGCTCATCTCGACGGTCGCCGCGAGGTCGCAGACGCAGAGCTCGCCGGCCTCGATGATCGCCGCGACGAGTCGGCAGCGGCTCGGATCGGCGAGCACCTTGAAGACGTCCGCCATCTGCTCCGTCTCGGCGGCCGTCACCAGGCGCTTGCGCACGGAGCGCACGCGCTCCGGGTTCACCACGTGCACGTCGCAGTGGTCGAGCACGTCTTCATCGCCCTTGCCGCAGATCGTCGCGTCCGGCACGAGTCCTCCAATCCCTGAACGTATGAACAGGCATTCATATGATACCCGCACCGCCTGCTTCCGACAAGTGCTCCCGTTGGTCGGCTACGATGTGGTCGGCAGATCGTCTCCGCCGTGCCGATGAGGAGGTGCGATGAGCGTCATCACGCTCTACGGCGTCGTGGCCGTGACGTTCATGATGGTCATGTACGCGCTCGAGGGTCGCGGCCGCGGGTTCATCCTGGCGTTCGCCGCCGGATGCCTGCTGTCGAGCCTGTACGGATTCCTCTCGGGCGCCTGGCCGTTCGGCGTCGTCGAGTTCATCTGGGCGGGAGTCGCGGTTCGCCGCTACCTGGCCGCCGGCAGCGGCAGCGGTGTTGACACCAACTTATCTTGATGTATTCTTGCATCGAAGGAACTTGATACGAAGCGCGCTGAGCGCACGGAAGGGAGCCCAGATGAGCGAGACGACGACCGACGAAGGCCTGAGAGAGCAGATCCGCGAGCACTACGCCGAGCGCGCGGTCGCGGCTAGCCAGGCGCAGCCGTGCAGCTGCGGCTGCAGCTGCGGCCCTGCCGCTGCGGTCGAGCCGCAGGACGAATGCGCCCGCGGCCTGTACGCCCTCGACGAGACCCGGGATCTGCCGGCCGAGGCGGTCCTCGCCAGCCTCGGCTGCGGCAACCCTACGGCGCTCGCCGACCTGCGGCTGGGCGAGATCGTGCTCGACCTGGGCAGCGGCGGCGGCATCGACGTCCTCTTGTCGGCTCGTCGCGTCGGCCCGACGGGCAAGGCCTACGGCCTCGACATGACCGACGAGATGCTCGCCTTGGCGCGTGCCAACCAGCGCAAGGCCGGCGTCGACAACGTCGAGTTCCTCAAGGGCGAGATCGAGAGCGTGCCGCTGCCCGACGCGTCGGTCGACGTGATCATCAGCAACTGCGTGATCAACCTCTCCACCGACAAGGACCGCGTGCTCGCCGAGGCATTCCGCGTGCTCAGGCACGGCGGCCGCTTCGCGGTCAGCGACGTCCTCTTCCAGGGCGACATGGCCCGCGTTCCGCAGAGCCTGCTGGACGACGTCGAGGCGTGGTCGGGCTGCGTCGCCGGCGCGCTTGAGGAGCAGGACTATCTGGCGCGCCTGCGCACGGCCGGCTTCGCGGACGCCGCCGTCGAGGTCACGAACGTGTATGAAGGCGCGCCCGAGAACTCCTGCTGCGGCGCGCCCGCGCTGCCCGACGGCGTGCGGCTGATCAGCGGGTTCGTGCGCGCCGTCAAGCCGGCCGGCTGACGCGGCGCGAGCGGCGGGGCCGGCTGCGCCCGCCGGCCCGGCCGCGCGGTTGCATTCGACAGTCGCCGGCTCAGCCCGCGGGCAGGCGGGCTACGAAGTGGCCGCCGTCGCCCGGGCGTACCAAGACGTCGCCGCCGGCGGCGCGCGCGAGACGACGGGCGAGGGCGAGGCCGAGGCCGGCGCCCGCGGAGGCTCCGGCCTCGGCCGCACTGCCGCGCACGCCGGGTGCGAAGATGGACTCCGCCTCGTCCCCGCGCACGCCGGGGCCGTCGTCGTCGACCGTGATGAGCACAGCTCCGTCGCCGCGCTCGACGTGGATGCGTACGTGTCCGCGGGCGAATTCACAGGCGTTCTCGACCAGCGGCTGCAGCACGCGCACGGCGATCTCGGCCTCGACCCCGAGAGGAAGTGGCGGCGAGGGAGTCTCGGCGTCGAGCTGCAATCCGCGGCGCTCGGCAAGCGCAGAGCAGGTGTCCGCGACCTCGCCGACAACGTCGCCCGCGTCGCAGCGCCCGCGCGCCAGACCGCTTTCCTGCTGGGCGGCCGCCACGAGAGTCTCGATGGCGCTCGTCATCTGCTGCGTGTTGGTGACGATCATCGTCAGGGCTTGCCGATACTCCTCGGGCGGTCGTTCGCGCCGCAGGGCCAGCTCGGCCTGGGCGCGCACCTTGGCGAGGGGCGTACGCAGCTCGTGCGACATCTCGGCGGAGAACCGCTGCTCGCGCCGCAGGCTGGCGGACAGCCGGTCGAGCAAGCGGTCGAGCGTCGCGGCGAGCTGGCTCAGCTCGTCGTATGGCTCGCCGACCGCGAAGCGCCTGTCGAGCTCTCGTTCGCTCCAGGCCTCGGCATCAGCCGTCATGCGTGACACCGGCTTGAGGGCGGCGCGCAGCGTCCAGCGGGCCACGAGGGCGACCACCAGCAGGAGCAGCCCGGCGAAGACGAGCGAGCCGATCAAAGCGATCCGCTGCGTGTGCCGGTACGGCGCGAGCGATACGCCGGCGACCATCACGACAGATGGATAGTCGGCCGCCGTCGTGGCGTACAGGCGCGTGTCGAGGCCGGGCACGTCGAGCGAGACCCCCGGCGTCGCCGCAGCGGTCTGGGCCGCGCGGTCCAGTGCCGCGCTTACGCGCGGCGCTTCCAGCGCGCGGCCGTCCTTGAACACCCAAGCCTGCGTCTCCAAGCCGCCCGTGTCCGGCTGATCCGGCCCTACCAGGCGGTCGTTCACCAGATCGACGGAGGCGGCCTCCGTGGCGGCCCTTGTCCTGACGACGGAGTCGGCATCGCGGGACAGGCTGCGCGCCAGCAGGATGTTGAAGCCCGCGGTCATCAGCGCAAGTGCGATCGCCACCGAGGCGACGACGGTGGTCAGCAGTCGCGCACGCACGCCGCGAGGGTGCTTCATCGCAGCGAGTAGCCGACGCCGTGCACGGTGTGGATGCCCGGCGCCCCCGGCAGTCCGCCGAGTTTGCGGCGCAGGCGGGCGATGTAGACGTCGAGCGTGTTGTCGTTGACGATGGCGCCGTGCGGCCATGCGGCCTGCACAAGGGCGTGGCGGCGGACGGCGTCTCCGGGCGCCGCCGCCAGACGGGCGAGCAGGCGGAACTCGGTGGGCGTGAGCTCGGCCGAGGCACCGCCGCACTCGGCTGCGTGGACCGTCGGGTCCAGGCGCAGCTCGCCCACCGTAACGGCCTCGTCGTGACCGGCGCGCCGCAGGAGGGCCTGGATACGCGCCACGAGTTCGGCGAAGTCGAACGGCTTGGTGAGGTAGTCGTCGCCGCCCGAGCTGAAGCCCGAGAGGCGGTCGGGAAGCGCGCTGCGCGCCGTGAGGAACAACACCGGCGCGCGGATGCCCTGAGCTCGCAGCGCCTGCACGACGTCGCGCCCGTCGGCATCGGGAAGGCCGATGTCGACGATGAAGGCGTCGGGAACGGCGCGCTGGACCCAGTCCAGAAACTGCCCGCCGCTCCCGACGCCGTCCACGCGATAACCCTCCTCGCGCAAGCCGCGCGCGAGGAGGGACCGCATCTCGAGGTCGTCTTCGAGGATCAGGATGCTGGCAGCGCTCATTGCTCCCGCAGTATGGAGCCGAGGGGCAGGCGCCTCAAGCCTCGCACCGCGATGGCGATGGCGATCACGGCGCCGAGCACCGCCGCCGCGGCCAGCACGCCGAGGAAGAGCCAGGGTACGGCGAGCGCGTCCGGCGGCGGGTCGAAGACGTGCTGGAGCATCGCCACGAGCAGCACCGAGAGCAGCCAGCCGAGGGCTGCCGCCAGAACGATGCCGACGCCGAGGATCAGCGCCGCCTCGCTCCAGATGAAGGCGCTGATGTCGCGCAGCGACGCGGAGAGCGCCGCCATGGTGGCGAGCTCGCGGCGGCGCTCGCCGAGAGCCAGGGTGACGAACAGGGCCATGGCCGCGCCCGCCAGGATCACGACGAAGACTTCCTCGATGCGGCTGATGCCGGTGAGGTCCACGGTGGTGATCGAGCTCACCGTGGCCGCGACCTGTGAGGTGATGTCTTTGACCGAGGTGCCGTCGGCGGCTGTGGCCTGTGCGACCCGAACGGCGACCGCCTTCGGGTCGCCGCTCGCCGCCACGAAGACGGTGTTCGGCCCCGGGTCGTGGGTGACCGAGAGCAGGTATGGCAGGTTGGTCACCATGAACGAGTCCTTGGGCGCCGAGGGGAGCTCGACGACCACGCCGACGACGTGGAACGGCGCCACCACGAACTTGCCCGTGGCATGGTCGAGGACGCGCAGGCGCAGCAGGTCGCCGAGCTTCAGCTGGTAGTCGGTGATGGTCTCCTTTGAGACGAGGATGCCGTCTGGCGTCGACTTCAGGCGCGAGATGGTCTGCTGTGCCGTGCCGCCGACGAAGTACGAATCGCGCAGGGTGGTGGCGCCCGTGAAGGTGGAGGCATCGATCCCGTAGGTGTCCTGCAGGTCGGGGCCGACGTAGGCGTAGGAGTGAGCGACGGCGCTCGTCGCGGTCACGCCCGGGACCTTGGCGATCTTGCCGGCGAGGCCGTGGGACGCGGTCACGCCGGGCGGAGCCGTGGCGACCACGTCGGCGCCCAGGGTGAGCTGCGCGTCGACCAGCGACTGCTGGTTGTAGGTGGCCGTGAAGATACCGAGGTTGACGCCGAAGGCCAACAGTAGGCCGACGACGATGAGGCCGCGGTTGATGGCCGCGCCCCGGCGGCCCGCACTGGCGAGCAGGAAACCGCGCATGGTGGCGGCGCGGCCGCGCGCCGCGCGCCGCGCCAGCCATGCGACGCCGCCTCCGCGCAGGCGCACGAGCAACAGAGTGGCGCCGATCCACAGCAAGGCCGGCCCGAAGAACATGTACACCGAGAGCGAGAGCGTCGGGTTGGAATCGGGGTTGACGACGGCCGAGAACCCGGTGCGCGCCGTGAGCCAGTAGATCAGGCCGCTGGCGACGAGTGCGAGGACGTCCAGGTACAGCCGCTGCCAGAGTGGAGACCCGTGGCGACGGGTGGCGCGGCGGGCGTCGCTGACGCTGCCACGGAACACGGCGATGCTGGCGCCGATCCGCGCCACGGCCGCGCCGCCGAAGGCGAGAAGTACGCATGCCACCACGATCCAAAGGCCGCGCAGCGGCGTAAGGTGGATGCCGCCGGGGACGACGACAGCAACGGCGGCGGCGCCTGCGGCCACGCCGAGCGCGCCGGCGACGATGCCGATGACCAGGCTCTCGCTGGCGGCCAGGGCGAGGAGTCCGCGGCGCGTCGCGCCGCGGGCCCGCAGCAGGGCGAGGTCGCGGCGGTCGGCCTCGACTGTCCCGAGCGCCGCGAGGTAGGCGAGGCCGAGAGCGATGAGAGCGCCCGGCACGGCCAGCATGATGTAGAGCGTCTGCGCGTAGAGGGCGTCACCCGCGGCGCCGTTCAGTGCGTCCGACAGGTTGTCGACGAAGCGTACCTGGCCGGGCAGCGAGCGCTCGACGCGGTTACGGATCTGGTCGGCGGTCTTGAGCGCCGCGGAGGGGCTGGAGCCGAGGTTGTTCGGATCGACCTGCACCTGCACCTGCCACTGCGTCCCGGGCAGGGTGCCGGGGACGGCGGCCGCGGCGGCGTTGCCGGCGCCGATGGCCGGCAGGTGCGGGGCGACGGTGGTGGCGAAGGTGTCGAGCGGCATGACGACGATGTTAGCCGGCGGCTGCGCGGGGGCCGGCCCGAGCAGC
>Ga0315281_10009534_pt1 | contig 13464 bp, 6 predicted proteins | sample YL17G07_0_MG_FD_204540 | JGI IMG/M metagenome (GOLD analysis project Ga0315281, IMG submission 204540) | Sediment microbial communities from Yellowstone Lake, YNP, Wyoming, USA - YL17G07_0 | ecosystem: Environmental > Aquatic > Freshwater > Lake > Sediment | place: USA: Wyoming | collected...
GAGATCGACGAAAATCACGACGAGCTGCGGTCCGCGATTTCAGAACGGGTTTACGAGGCGAAGGGTTATCCCGCACCGCTCTGGTGAGAGGAGCCGGCTTCCATCGGCCGTCCCGAAATGAAAATGCCTGCTCCGAGCAGCAGCTGGGTTCGCCAGCTCCGCATCCCCACGCCGTTTCCGGTCGGCCCGACGAACTGCTGGCTGATCCTTCGAGAGCCGGTGACGCTGATTGACGCCGGCCCCGAAACTCCCGAGGCGGCGGCGGCTCTCGAAGCCGCCCTTGCCGACAATGGCATCACCGCCTCGGCGATCGAGCGGCTCCTCCTGACTCATGGTCACCACGATCATTTCGGTGCCGGTGCGTGGCTGGCGAGGAAGAGTCCACGAATGACGGTGTTCGGATCACCGAAAGACGCCCGCCATTTTCGCAAAGACCGGAACATGGGGGCCCTTCGCGTCCGGCTGGGCCGTTCGGGGGTTCCGCCGGCCGTCCAGGATGAAATCACCGGATCGATCGAGTCCATCGATCGATTCGCCTCGGTCATCGAGAACCTGTCCCCGCTCCACGGAGGAGAATCTCTCGAGGGGGATGGGTACCGGATCGAAATCGTGTCGACGCCGGGTCACACGCCGGGGAGCCTCTCCTTCCGGATTGTCGATTCAGGGGACGAGGCGGATCTTCTCGTGACCGGCGATACCGTTCTGGCGCGGATCACACCCAACGCGGTCATCGACACCGATCCCGACGATCCGGCCCGCGAGTATTCGAGCCTGTCTCACTATGTTCGAACGCTCGAATCCATCGCCGAAATGAAGCCGGGGCGGCTGCTGACCGGGCACGGGGACGTGATCGACGACTACCCCGTGCACCTGATCCGTCAAAGGAAACTCCAGCAGATGCGGCGCGAGCAGATCCTCAGGCACCTTTCGGCGGGGCGCCCGCTTTCTGCCTGGGACCTCATGCAGAAAGTCTTTCCGGCCGTTCTTCACTTCGAATTCTTTCTCGCCTATAGCGAGGTGCTCGGAAACCTGATGTGGCTCGAAGACCGGGCCGAAGTCGTGCGGGGCCTGGAGAGCGGCGTCGAGTTATTTCGGGTGCAGGGAGACGCGTTTCGATAAAATGGAATCGATGACGCGCTTCACTTTGCACCCGCTCGTCTCCGTCCGCCGTTTCGCCCGGCTGGCTCCGGAGGTGATTCCGCTCCTCGTCGGCGCCCTGTTTCTTCTGTCGATTTCCGGATGCCTTTCGACGAACGTATCGGTTCGTGCGGCCGAAGGCGGGGAGCGGACCGCATCGATTCGCGTGGGAGTCTTCGCGAACGCCGATGATGCGAAAGCGAATCGATTCGAGCGCGACCGGACTCTCGTGGAAATTTTCCGGCGGGAGAAAGGCGGAGAGCGATTTCTCGGACGATCTCTCGCGAGCCGCTGGGGGATCGACGCTTTGCCGCCGGGAGACTACCGCGTCAAAGTCGCGGCGGTGCTCGACGACGAGGGGAATATTTCGGATCCTCGCGCCGGAGACCGCGAAACGAGCTTCCGTCTCGGAGCGGGCGAGCGGGCGGAGCTTCGAATCATCCTCCGAAAAGTACCGGTCGGCCTGATCGTGATCGCCGCAGTGACGATCGTCGTTCTGATCGTCGTGGCGATCGTTCTGGTGCGGGAAGGGGACATCGATTTGCCGAACATTCCCGATCCGGGCGGAATTCTCAACGCTCTCCCGATGTTTCCTCCCCTCGATCACATCGTGTTTTATGGCGAACTTCCCGGAGGGATCGATTTTGGCGATGGTTGGACGGAAGGGCGCCGCGACCTGCCGCCGCCGCGAGTCACTTCGGCTTTTCCCCGGCAGGGATCGCTCGTGTCCGCCAGCCGAATCGCCGCGACCGTCACCTTCAGTCAGCCGGTTCGTCCGTCGAAGATCCGAAACGACTCGATGAAAATGCTCGGATCGAAATCCGGAATCGTGCGGGGGCGGACGGTCTTCGAAAAAGGGCTCCTTCGCTTCGTTCCGGGCGGAGATCTTCAGGCGGGAGAAACGATCACGGTGACCGTCAGTGGTGAGGACGTGGAAAACGAGAGCGGCGACGAGATGGGGCGGGATTTTTCCTGGACGTTCCGGCTCGCGCGATGAGACGTCTTGTCTTGTTTCGACGAGTGTGCAGAATGACCCCTTACGCCGTTCGAAACGGCCGACCAACTCGGAGGTTATGAATGAGCTCTTCCCGGATGACCTTGCGCGGACCCCGCGTGATTCTGGCTCTCGGTTTTGCGTCGATGGCGGCGCTCGCTTCCAGTGCCTCGCCTCCCGCGTCCGGTGGTTCTTCGGCTGCAGCGCCGCCAAAAACAGGGGAGGAAAATCCCCTCGGCATTCCAAACAAGGTCCGGGACAAATTGATGCTGTTCCTCGAGCGTTACTCGAGGGTCGCCCCGGACCGGAAACTCGAGCTCGAACCGGAATGGCGGGCAGCGCCTCCCGGTTTCATCGTCCTGCGGCGGCGGCTCACGTCGTCGGAGGAGAAATTCAACGAGAACGCCCCGGTCCTTTTGACACAGGATCAAACGCAGGTTTTCTTCGGTCAGGTCATGAAGCTCGACGACGGAGCGGGCGGGGATTTTCTCGGCCCGGAAGGGCCGCGGCTCGTCTCGAAACTCCTGACGGAGAAAGCCGGCGATCCCATCGATGTGACCTGGGGCGGGAAGCGGGGTCCGGCGGGAACGTTCCCGGGGAAAATGCTGCAGGGGAGCGAGGCCGGGAAGATCGAGGTCGACTCCTACCTTTCTGCGGACGGAAAGTGGTTCATGCTCGGAGCTTTTTACCAGATCGGGAGCGATCCCAGACAGGACCGGATGAAGCGCCTGAACCTGACCGGATTGCCTTCGACGGGTCCGGAAAAAGCGTCGGTCGTCGTCGTGGAGTTCACCGACTATCAATGCCCGAGCTGCCGGGAGCGACAGTCCGACATCGAAGCGGCGATGCAGAAATATCGCGGTAAGGTTCGCCTCGTGCACATGGATCACCCGATCTGGAGAATGCACGATTGGGCTGTGACGGCGGCGGAAGGAAGCCGTTGCGTCGAGAAAATTGCGGGCGTCGACGCTTACTGGAAATACAAGAAAGCGGTTTACGAACGGCAGAAAGAGATCAAAGCGGACAACTTCGAAGAGCTCATGAAGCCGGTTCTCGAAGTGCTGGGCGTTTCGTTCGAGTCGTGGAACGAGTGCCGCAAGAGCGGTACGACCAAACCGTTGATCGCCAAGGATCTCAGCCAGGGATTCGGACTGGGTGTTCAGGGAACTCCAACGCTCCTCGTCAACGGCAAGCTCATCGACTATGGGGTCGACAAAGTTCTCGATCGCACCATCGCCGAAACGCTGGCCGGCAAGTAGTGGCCTGCTGATCGCGGGCCGCTGCCCGGGACGAAGCCCCGGCGCGCGGCCCGGTCCGGGCGCCTGGGCAATGGGCATGTTCCGCTGAGTGTTCCTGGTGTCGTTTCGCGTTCCGGGAATCGCCGCCCCTCCTGGCGGCAGTGACCACCGCACGCGGCGTGCTAGGCTTTCCTCCGATGTTCGAAGAGCTGTTTCGACCGTTCTTCCCGCGTTTTCTGCTCGAGAAACTCGTTGAGCAGCCCGCCGAGAAGCTGGCCGGCCGCCCCGCAACCAGCCGCGGCGCGACTTTGTTCGTCGACGTCTCCGGTTTCACGCCTCTCTCCGAGCGTCTCGCGACGCTGGGCCGGGAAGGAGCCGAGCAGCTCACCCGAACGCTGAATGGTTTTTTCGAGAAGATCATCGAGCCGATCGACGACGTTGGCGGCGACGTCATGGCGTTCGCCGGGGACGCGATGTCGGTTTTCATTTCGGCCGGGGACGACCTCGCGCTCGCAGCGAGGACCGCGGCGATCGTGGCGCTTCGAATCCAGGAAGCGGCGCGCCCGTTCGAGAAAATCGAGACTCCGGCCGGCCCCGCATCTCTTCGGGTCAAGATCGGTCTTGCGGCGGGATTGTGCCGGATCGGAATCGTCGGAGAGCCGGACGTCGGTTTCCGGACGTTCTTCGCGGGAGATCCGGTGGATGCGGCGGCGGCGGCGGAGCATCACTGCCGCCCGGGAGATGTCTTCGCCGACGAGTCGGCGCGTGTGGGCGGCGTCGAATTCGTCCGGGACGGGCTGGTCTCGGGTGTGTCCGGCGAAACTCTTCCGCGCCGGCCGTCCGGGATATCGCACGGACAGGCGCCCGCCGCTGATCGGCTCGAACCGTTCCTTCCCTCGGCTCTTGCGCGCCGGCTTCGAGAAACCGGTGACGGGGGAATCAGCGAGCACCGGAACACGGCGGTGGCGTTTCTGAAGTTTCTCGGGATCGAGCCGGAGGATCCCGATGCAGATGAAAGAATTCAGAGTTTTTTTGTCGCGGCCTCCCGGATCGTCGAAGGGCTCGGCGGAACGGTGAACAAGATCGACACCGGGGACAAGGGGTCGAAGCTTCTCGTTCTTTTCGGCGCACCCGTCGCCCACGAAGACGACTCCCGGCGCGCTGCGATGGCTGCGCTCGAGCTCGTCGAAGCCGGGTGCGCGCAGTCCCGTCCTCTCGACGTGCGAATCGGACTTCACGCGGGGCGGATCTTCTCGGGAATTGTTGGAAGCCGCGGCCGGCGCGAGTACACGGCGATGGGTGACGCCGTGAACATCGCCGCCCGCCTGATGGAACGGGCCCGACCGAACGAAGTCGTGGTCACCCGGGATTTCGCGCTTCCCCTCACGCGCCTTTTTCGCTTCGGAAGTTTCGAGCCGGTTCAGTTCAAGGGGAAGGCCGAACCGATTTCGGTGGCGCCGCTCGTCGGCGCTTCGGAAGGTGGCGGGGCTTCGCTTGAGCTCGAACCGATCGTCGGACGTGAGGACGAGGTTCGACGGGTCCGCGGCTGGCTCGAAGGAGATGGATCCCACGGAGGGATCCTCTTCGTCGACGGCGCGCCGGGAGTGGGGAAGAGCTCGTTCGTGAGGGCGGTCCTCTCCGAACGTCTCGATTCCAATCGGTGGATCGTTCGCGGAGACGGGAGCGAGCATCGCCAGCGGGAGATTTACGCTCTTTGGAAACGGCCGGTTCGCGCGGTGATCGAAGCGCTCGGTGGAAAAGGGGATGCGAGAAACGTCGTCCGAAAAGCCGACTCCGAGCTCGAACGCTGGTTCGGCCTGCTGGGGGAGTTCTTCGGATCGGAGCTCGCCGAGGAGCTGCCGGAGAGCGCCGATCCGGAGATCCGGAGAAGTCTTCTCTGGCGAATCCTGACGATTCTCTTTTCTGAAGCGGGACGAGCCGCCCCGCTGGTCGTGATTCTCGAGAACCTCCAGTGGGCCGACCCCCTCTCCCTCGAGCTCGCTCGGCATTTGACGGCGGAGCCCGCGCCCTCTCCAACCTGGGTCCTGGTCGGGCGTGACGATCTGTCGGACTTTTCCCGGGGTGTCTCCGAACTTCCGAGCCTTCGGATCGAAATTCCGCCGCTGGGACGCAGCGCGATCGAATCGCTTCTCCGAAAAGATTCCGGTGCGCGAGAGATTCCCAGGGAGCTGACGGAGAGGCTCTGGTGGATCGCGTCGGGCAATCCGCTCTTCACACTCGAGCTCTTGAAGTCGCTCTTCGAAGCGAAGGTCGTCGAACGGGACCCGGACGATTCCGGCATGCTCTGGTACAGCCCACTCAAAGCGACGGAACTTCCGGGGTCGCTCGAGGGGCTGTTTCTCTCCCGCTTCGACCGCCTCCCTCCTGCCCAGCAGGATTTTCTCCGCCGCGCCGCTGTGTTCGGCGACCGGATCCCCGTCGACCTTTTCGACGAGCTCTTGAGCGGCGTTGCCGCTCGAACCGGCGGGCTCGAAGAGCTTCTGTCGGGGCAGGAGTTCCTCGAGCGTGACGACGAAGATCTGGCGTTCCGCCGTTCGCTCGAGCGGGAAGTCGTGTACCAGTCGATCGATTTTGCGTCGCGCCGGGAGCTCCACGGGTCGATCGGCACGGTTCTCGAGCGGCGCCTCGCAGAAAATGATCCCACTCGCAATCTCGTGCTTTCGCACCACTTCTTCCACTCGGGCGACCGCCGGCGGGCCGTTCCCTACCTCAGCCTCGCCGGAGAGCGCGCCCGCCGCGCGTTCTCGAACACGATCGCGTCGGAACACTACGAACGGCTTCTGATCGTCTGCCTCGATCAACCCGATTCCGAGCTCCGAACGCTTCAAAACGATGCGCGTCTCGCCCTCGCCGAAATTCTCATGAATCTGGGGGAAATCGCCGCGGCGAAGAAACACGCCGAAGCGCTTCGTGACAGTGACGACGCAACTCCGGGTTTGCGGACCCACGCCTTTTATCTCATTGCCGAGCTCCATCGGCTCGCCGGGGAGCTCGATGCGGCACGAGGAGGGTTTCTCGAGGCCGAAATCGCTGCGGGCGCGACGAAGCGCGACGACATCGCGTTCTGGGCGCGAACCGCGATCGGTCGGATCGAGGCTCAACAGGGGAATCTCGCCGGCGCGAAGGAGATTCTCGAGAAGGCGCTCGCAGTTCACCCCAGGCAGAGGTCGACGGCGATGGGCCTGCTCGCTCAGATGAACGTCGCCATGATCATGGGGTACACCGGAAGTTGGGAAGTTGCGCTGAAGCGGCTGGGCTCCGTGGCGTTTTCGGCTGCGCGCCGGGGCGAGCTCGGTATTCAGTTCAAGAGCCTCGGAAACATTTCGACATTCGCTCTCTTCAACAATTCGGACCGGCTCTGCCGGGCGAAGAGTCTCGCGGCGATTCGCCTGGGGGAGAGGTGCGGCTTCGTGCTCAACCTCTCGTCGATCGTCAGCAACATGGGGCTCGTTGAGCTTCGGCGGGGGCGAATGAGCGCGGCAGAGGGATATTTCGATCGCGCGCTTTCGCTCGATCGCCGTCTCAAGAGCCCGGATCGGGCCTCGCGTCTCTCGAATCTCGGATTCACGGCGTATCTTCGGGGTGATTACGGAGCGGCTCTGGATCGGCTTCGAAAGGCACGGGAGCTCGCGGTGGAAGTTTCGCGATCCGATTTCATCGGACCGGTCTGGATCGACCTGGTCTGGGCGGCCTACGAGCTCGGCGATGAAGCGCTGTTCGGCGAGCTCTCGCCGCTTTTCGAACAGGAATCGCTTCTTCGCCGTGACGACCCGATTCGTCTGTTCGTGGATGCGTTCCTTCGCGCGTCGGCTCGAAAACTTCGGGTCGCCGATCTCGAGGACGTGGCCAAAGCCGCCGGAGCGCTCGAATCTCCCCGCGAAGAGGTTCTGTTCCGAATCCTGGCGTCGCGAGTCGCGTCGGCTTTTGGCGAGCTCGAAATCGCGGAAGAGCATCGAAGGCTCGCGGCTCGAGCCGCCGCGGGAGTTCCCGATCGCTTTCTCGAAGCGCGAGTCGTGCTTCTCGAATCCGAATCGAAGGACCCGTCCTCGAACCCTTCGCAGGAAGTGACCGAACGCATCGTGTCGCGGCGGATGTTTCCCGATATTTGTTGGCGGCTCGAGCGGGCGCAGGCCCGTCGGGACGAGCGCAGGGGCGACGCTGCGTCCGCGCGCCGCCGCCTCGCCCGGGCGCAGCGTCAGGCGGTGAGACTATCGAAAAGCGGCTCGAACCCGGAGCTCGCGGCCGTTTGGAAACGAAGGCTGGCGCGGTTTTTTCCCGGAACGCCGGCCGGTTGACGGCCCTCGCTCCGGGAACCCCGGACAATCATCTGCGTCACAACTTCGGCTACCACGCTCCCGTTGTCGAGTTGCATTGAACGCGGGTCGATTTGACTTTGAGTACGACGTAAACGTCGCTTGAGCTCGAGAACGTCGATGTGAAACTCGACGAGCCGACTCCGGGACAGGCGGGGCAGTTGACCTGCCTCACGGCGTCGCCTCCGCCTTGCGGGTCGTCGTCGGCCCAGATTTCGTACCCGTCCTGCTCGAGATCGGGAGTCCATGTGATTGCGAACTGATTCGTCCCCGAGTTCCACGTGAAGGAATCGTAAGTTGCGTCGACCGCGGGCCCAACCGTCACGTTGCTCGAATAGGAACCGACGCCGTTCGAAGTCGTGACCTGAAGGTCCACCTGGTAAGTCCCTTCCGTCAGGAAAGTGTGGGTTGGATTCGTGGACGTGCTGGTTGAGCTGTCGTCGTGAAAAGTCCAGAGGTAGGTTGTCGTTCCCGATTTGCCCGCCGACCGGTCACAGAACGAGACGGACGTCCCCGCTCCGGAGCAGAACGTGTCGGAAGCGACGGTGTTCGAGCAGCTCTTCGACGGATTCGTCGGGTCGGGGGCGAACGCAGTGAAATAAGCTTTCGGCGATCCCGTGTAAGCCGGAGACGTGAACGCCTGAAGCCCGGAGGCCGAGGTCGCCGCGTAATAGATCGTGCTTCCACTGGAGATCGCCGAGGTCAGCCCCTGTGTGCCGAGTTGTCCGCTCGTGAGGCCGGTCGAGATGTTCACCCAGGAAAACCCGCCGGAATCGGAGAGGTACACACCGCCGCTGTTGGCATTTCCGAGTCCGACGACGATGTTGCTCGAAGTGTCCTCAATGAGGGTCCGAACATCGGGGTTCGACGGGAGGCCCTGATTGACGGTCCACCAGGTGGTGCCTCGGTCGCGAGTGATGTACATGTCGCTGACCGAACCGGCCAGAGCCTCCGTCGACGAAAGTCCGAGCACGGCCTGATAGGCGTTCGAAGAGCTTCCGCAGGGGAGATCGTGGATCGCGTCGCCGTCGCCGGCGAGCGTCCAGGCGGCCGCGCCGACTTTTTGAAAGACGGAGTAGTCACAGCTGGTGACCTGCGACGGCGAGCCGCCTTCACCGCCCTTGTCGGCGAGTTGAGAAACCGAGCCGCCCGAAGCGCCCCAGATGACCGTAGCGATCGGAAGAATCGTCGGATGGTCGCCCGAGTCAGTCCCTTTCGATGCAAATCCTCCGCTGCTGCTGACGATCGAGTTCGCGACGAGCCCGGCTGCGGGCAGAACATCTGCCACGTTGTGGTCGGAACACCACTTGACTCCGAAGTCGTTAAAGCCCACTCCCGTCGCGTCCGGAAGGGAACGGCTCGAACGGAGCGCTCGAACTCCGGCCAGGGATGAGCAAGCGCCCGAAGGGCTCGGGATCACCGTCGCGCGGAGCTCCTGGCTGATCGCGTCGCCGACATACTTGAGATCCTTGATCGTTCCGCAGAGAAGAGGCACGACCGAGCCGGAACAGGTGCTGCCCGAGAGGAGCTCGGCCCGGAACCAGTCGTTCGTCGGGTTCGAGTAACCGATCGTCGAGTAATAAAGCCCCTGGTCCAGCGCGCCGCCGGCCAGGGCCCGGTATTCGTCGAGGTTTCCTTTTGCGTTGGTGAAGATCACAGAATGAATTTCGTGAATCATCCGGTCGTCGCGGCTGACGAGATGCTTCCCGAACGGACGGAAGGTCTTGCCCCCGTCGGTGCCCAGAAAGACGCCGCTGTCGCGAGTGCCGAGAAGAATCACATTGGGGTCGTCGGGATGAACGGCGACGGCCTGGATGTTGGGAGGCACCGTATGGAAGCTCGACAGGTACGTCCAGTTTCCGGTGACGTGGTCCTCCTTGAGGACGTTCGAGGAGCTGGTGCCGGCGAGAACCTCCTCGATCTTCGTGACGCAGGGAGAGATCGATTCCATGCAGGGGGAAACTGCAAGGGTCGTGACTCGAGGGCGAGGAGGGGTTGGCGGGCCCCCCACAGGATTCGGAACGAATCGAGGAGCCCATGACGGGGCGGCTGCTCCGGCATCGGTGGTGTAGTAAACCTTTTCCGGATCGTCTCCCGGGGTTCCGTTCAGCTCCGTCACCGACGCGTACATCACCTTCGATGCGGGGTATTGCGGGGCGATTCCCAGAGCCTGAATCAGGCAGTTTGGGGGCGCCGGGAGCCCGACGCTTGTGGGCTGCCAGCTGGTTCCCTTGTCAGTGGAGCGGAAAATTCCGTAGCCGTTCGTTCCGACCCAGAGCTGGGTGTTGGTCCCCGGAATCGCCGCCGTCTCGTCGAACGACGGCGAGATCACGAGAGTCGAGACGCTCGATGGATCGCTGCAGGCGTCGGCTCCGTCGATGTCGAGCCGTTTCCAGGAAACGGCTCCGGTGACGAGGTTCAGGGCCGTCCCCTTGAAGACACCGGCGTCGGTGGTGAGGTAGATGGCCTGCGACGACGGAAGCGACTGGTCGAACGTCCTCGGGAGTGCAATCGCCGTGACTTCGGCTGGAACGGGAGTCGATGACTGGCACGACCAGATGATTCCGAAGTCGGTCACCGTGGCGCCGATGTTCGCCGGCCAGTTCGGTTCGACCGGACCCGTACGGCACGGAGGGGAACCGCAGCTGCTGTTCACGCGGACGTAAGTGAAGCCGTCGCGTTTCGCGGGCGAGGGATGCACCTGAGCGCCGTTGGCGAATTGCGTTCCGGATTGCCAGACCGGAATCGTCGCCGGGCAGACGTTCAAGTCTTTCACGCCTGTCATCGGTTTCCAATTCAAGCCGGTGTCCGTCGAGAGATAGACCACTTGGTTTGGGTCGGTCGTTCGGAGGCGGGAAATGCTGTTGCGAACGGCGGCGAAGACGATCTGGTCGGGATTGGGAGTGGTTCCGCCGTTCCATTTCGGAGAAACAGCGAGAGCCGTGACCTCGGCAAAATCGGGGAGACTGTCGTTGATCGTCAATCGCGGCCCGTTTCGCTCCACCCAGGTGATTCCGCTGTCGTCCGAGGCGAAGACGCCGGCGCCATACGTTCCGACCAGGACGGTGTTCTGCTTCGGATTCGAGTTCCCCTCCCCGACGGTTCCGGTTTCGACGTAGTTGGGAGTCAGTCCGAGCGATTCGACGTTCGCGTTGTCCGAAGTCGAAAAGTAGTTCATGCGCGTGAAATAGGAGGTCCCCGTGCCGTCGCAGGGGGCGGCGTTGGCGGTCTTGTAATCGTCGACAGCCTTGTAAATGCCTCCGGTTGCAGACACGGCGAACACCGACGAGTCGCCGTCTGTGGCGAAAAGGCATTTTCCATTGAATCCCGGGGAATAGGCGACGGACCGGATGTTGCCGTCCGGGAAGGTCTGGTCATACCGGGGGAAGACGCCGGTCACGCTCTTGGGCGGACCGTGGAAGAACCCTTTGGACGACGCTCCGACGAAAAGCTCGTCCTCGGCGCCGTTCGTTGCGACCCCTTGCCGGACAACGGCGACTCCGCCCCGGAAATCCTGGAATTTCGTGTACGGGCTGGGAGGGCAGGTCGGCGGGCATGCGGCGCAGCTGGGATACTGAGCCGGATCGCCGAGAAGATAGAGTCCGTTGATGGATCCGACGGCCGCGCGAAAGTCGCGGGTGGCCCCCGATCCCAGAACGACATGGTGAACCGTTGTGAACTTTTCACCGGAGAGACCCGGATGGCACCAGACAGGAGTCCAGGCCGTCCAGTTCGATCCGGACGGAGTCAGCGGCACGTTCGCGGCGAAGATCCGGCCATCGTCGGTCGCGACCAGACCGCTGAGGGACGTTCCATCGACTGCGAGCGAAACCGATGTGAACGACTTGGTGATGGACGAATCGGAAGGAGTCCGGTCGACCCAATTGTTCGGGTTCGACGAATCCTGCGGGTCGTAGCTGTAGATTCCGGCCGTGGTCGTGTCGACGACCCCATCCCTGGCCGTGACCGCGACGAGCCTTCCGCCCTGGGCTTCGATCTCGGTGACGTGAACCCGCGGAGTGCTCAATCCTCGAAATCCGGTATTGAACGGCTGCCAGGTTCCGATTCCGGTCTTCGCGATGGTGTCGTACTGGCGTCGGTAAACTCCCTGGGTCATCGAGGAAACATAGACCCACGTCTGGCCAGCCGCGGTGAGAACCGCGATGTCAGTGGTGTCGCGCGCGAGGACGGGAAGAGAGCCGGAAGTCGGGTTCGTGGTGGTGAAGTCCTGCCAGTTCACGCTGGGCTGGGCCGGATCGAGAGTCGGAAGATGGTAGACGCCGCTCTTGGTCGCGATGAAAAAGTCGGGCGGGTTCGATCCGGCGACGTGTGCCATTCCGATGATTCGCGGATCGATGAGCCCGGGATTCGGGAGTGTTTTGAATGTGGTTCCATCGAAAGCGATGACTCCCGCGCCAGGTGAACCGATGACGAGATAGCGGGCAGTCGCGTCCCATTTGAAGACCGTGATCGACGAAGCCGTTCCCTGCGCCCGCCCCTGCGGTGTCCATTGAGCCTGGCTCCCTGCGCCAATGGCCAGGATTCCAGCGGAGAGAAGTGCGTTTCTGAAAAACCCCGCTCCGGAAAATGACCTCGGTCTCATGGCGCGCTCCCTGGCCTCGTCCTGGTCGGATTCGACTTGCCCGTCCAATTCGTGGTCGTTGATCAAGTTCGGACTTCTACCTCGATAACCGGGCCATCCGGATGAATATTCCTTTTGGTTCCCGGAAAACCCATCAAACCGTTTCCGGGCAGCTGGATCCTGCTGATTCTCACGCCGGAGGGAAGGGCGTCTTGTGACCGCCGTCACGGATGGCCCGGGGAATCCGACGAGCCGATTCGTCCGCGGACTCACCTTCGGGCTTCGATCCGCTCCATCTGCCGATCCTGAACCCGTGACAGCGTGATCTGGGCGGTGATCGCCCCGATCAACGCGAAGCACATGTCCCACTGGGTGTCCCAGGGGTCCCCTTGCGTGCCAAGAAATGCCGTTGCAGCTTCCCCGGTGGCGAGGGCCGTCCACCATTCGAAAAGCTCGTAAAACGCGCTGAGCGCGAGACAGGCGGAAGTCACCAGATAGAAAAGCCAACCGCCCCGGCGAAGAGGACTCTTGCGAAGAAAAACCTCCCGCGCGATCAAGGCGGGGACGAATCCCTGCGCGAAATGCCCGATCCGATCGTAGTGATTTCTGGCGAATCCGAAAGTCTCCTGCATCCAGAAGCCGAGAGGGACTTCCGCATAGGTGTAATGCCCGCCGACCATCAGGATGATCGCGTGCAGAAGAATGAACCGGTAGACCACAGGCGTGAGCGGAAACGTTCGGTACGTGATGAGCAGAAGCGGGACGGCCGCGAGAATGGGGCAGATCTCGAGAAACCAGGTGAAGTAGTCGTGGGGATGGATCGCGGAGACGGCGAGGAAAATCGATCCGGCGAGGAGAAGGACGAGCGGTTCGCGGCCGGGCGTGGGCCCCGAAGGAGAGCGTGCTTCGGCTTGTCGACTCATGGCCCCTCGCGATGCGCTCGAGGCGCAAAAGGGCGATCCGGGGTTCGGCGATGGAATAGCGTCGTCTTAGAAGAAGCAGGTCCAAGTGAATTCGGCACGATGGGGAAACTGTACTCCTGTCGAAGGTCGCCGGCAATTCGCTCTCGAAACCCGGCAGCGCGCCGCTCGAGCCGGGAGGTTTTGTTATTCGTGGAATCCGAGAATTGGCGCCCCGCGTCCCATCCTGCGAGCGCGGTCGATCGCCCGGAGGACGGAA
>Ga0315281_10009535_pt1 | contig 13464 bp, 14 predicted proteins | sample YL17G07_0_MG_FD_204540 | JGI IMG/M metagenome (GOLD analysis project Ga0315281, IMG submission 204540) | Sediment microbial communities from Yellowstone Lake, YNP, Wyoming, USA - YL17G07_0 | ecosystem: Environmental > Aquatic > Freshwater > Lake > Sediment | place: USA: Wyoming | collected...
GGGTGGTTTCCAGCCAGATCGATGCGAGCATACCATTCGTCTCACAAGTCTGGTCGTTGGGACCGAACCCTACGGCCAACGCAACGAAGGCTTTCGCCCACGGGACAGTGTTCAACTACACCCTTGGTCAGCTTCCGATCCGGGTTCCGGAAGTCATCGTCTCCAGCTTCATGAATACACATCCGCTTTCGGGCAATGCCAACACGACCATGTTGATGGCCGTATCGCTTTCGATCGGCTCCTCGTCCCACTCCGCGGAGATTGACGTCAGGGAGGTCAGAGCCATCATCAAGAGAGAGTTGAGTGCCTCAGGACCAGGCTACGAGGCTTTCGTGACCGGCGACGCCGCGATGAACGTGGACACGATGGACGCCGTCGCCAAGGATACGAGCAAGATAGACCCGACCACTGTGATCCTGGTTGTCGTCCTTGTCGGTCTGTTCTTCAGATCCCTGGTAAGTCCTTGGGTCCCGCTGATGACCATCGGGCTCGCATTCCTTCTCACCTCGGCTGCGATTTACATCCTCGGGACGTACGTCATGTCGATAAACTACACAGTCATGACATTCGTGCTCGTGGTGATGCTTGGGGCGGGAACCGACTACTGCATCTTCATCATGTCCCGCTATCGGGAGGAGCGCATAGGGGGAAGGTCCAAGGAGGAGTCGGTGAAGACCAGCCTGATGTGGGCTGGGGAGAGCATTACCACCAGCGGGGCGACGGTCATGATAGGTTTCGGGGCCCTCATGATAAGCCAGTACAGCATGGTGCGCTCCATGGGCATGGCCATGGCCCTCGCGATAGGGATAACGCTGATCTTCGCTCTCACGATGCTTCCGTCCTTGCTCATGCTCTTCGGGGACAAGGTGTTCTGGCCTAACACTATGGCCAAGGAGATGAAGCGCGCTCGGCGGTTGCTCGAACGGGGCGGCGGGTACTTCAGCAAGAGCGTGAGATTCTCTCTCAAGCACTCGAAGGCCATAGTGCTGGCTGCTCTCCTGATCTCAGTGCCTGCCATCTATCTCTACTTCAGCCTCGTTCCGAGCTACGACTTCCTTTCCAGCCTTCCGAATGCGGAGAGCAAACAGGGCATCGACGCCCTGGGCTCCGGCTTCGGACAGGGCGCCATCACGCCGACCTACATCGTCCTCCGTTTCAATCACGGGATCATTGAGGCAGACGGATCCTTGAACACGACCGCAGCGGTCCAGTTGGAACAATACTCCTCTCTGGTCGGTAATCAAACCAACATCAGGAGCGTGTCCGGGCCCACTAGGCCGTTCGGTCAACCAGTGAACAGCACATTCCTCGCATCGCTCCCGCCCGTTTCAAAGGCCACGTACCAGATGACTATCAGCGGCATGATCGGCCTTGACAATAGGACCGTCATGCTGACCGTGATCCTGCAGGATGAACCCTTCACGACGAACTCCATTCACACGATCGACCACATCCGGGCCATGGACCGGACAGCCGAGTCCGAAGTCTTCCATGGCGGGGCCAGCATCCTTGTGGGCGGATCGACGGCGAGCATGTCCGATGTGTCGGGCACGGTCTCCAAGGATTTCCTAACCATGAGGATCGTTGTGCTGATAGGTATCTACCTCGTCCTGCTGCTAGTCATGGGCTCGCTCCTGATCCCCCTGAGGCTCATACTGACGGTCCTTCTGAACGTGACCTGGACCATCGCCATGACCATGCTCATCTTCCAGTACACCTTCGGCAGCCCGGTCCTCTGGATGATGCCACTCATCCTTTTCGTAGTGGCCATGGGGCTCGGGATGGACTACGACATATTCCTGACGACCAGGATCCGTGAGGAAGTGGCCAGGGGCAAGACGGATGAGGCAGCCATCACCACCGCGGTAGAGCGCACGGGCGGGATCATAACGGCATGCGGCCTGGTCATGGCGGGCGCTTTCGGCTCCATGATGCTGTCATCCACAGTGCTCCTTCGCGAGTTCGGGTTCGGGCTCGCCTTCGCAATACTCCTCGATGCGATGATCCTCAGGATATACCTGGTCCCGGCAATTATGCTCCTCCTGCAGAAATGGAACTGGTATGCCCCCGGCCGTCTCCAGAGAGTCAGACGGGGAGAAAGGGCTCGAAAGCATTAAGACGTCGCTTAGCAGATATCTTCGTCGCGGTACACATGGCTCTCAAGACTCCTCTAGTTGCGCTGTTCGCGACACTGTTCTCGGTCGTTTTCGTGCTCTCGGCGCTCGGACCTGCGGTCACGGCCCAGCCCGGCGACAGCGAGATGAACGTCGATGGCAAGTTGATGCTGTCTGGGTTGACCTCCCTGGATGGCTCTGGGAGCGCCAAGATCACTTTCAATGGTGATGCGGCGAGCGACCTGCGGGTGGAGGTCTTCAAGAGGTACGACGTCAGCGCAGACCAGTCGTTGAACGGCAAGGAATCCAATTACTTCTTGACGAACGTCTCGAACAAGCTGGTCGGGAAGATATACTGGGGCGTGACGATCAAGTCGGCAACCAACTTCACTGGGAAGTCCGAGTCCGACATATCCGCACATTCCGAAGGAATCGTGAACTCCCGCTGGAACGACAATGGCTCATTATCGTTCACTATCAACTTCGAGGGCACTGGGGCGGCCAAGACCAAGACGATAGAGGCTGCTCAGGACGCGTACGAGACCTTTGCCCAGGCAATCGCCGAGGCCACCGGCTATCGATTCAACGGCACGCTGTCGATCCACCAGAGGGTCACCACATTCGCCATCGGTAGCTTCACGTCCCCATCGTTGAATTCGAGCAGCATCTCGTCCATACGCAACCCCCTGGGAGAGGTCCTCTGGTACTCCTACAGAGGCGTAGTAGGCCCAACGCAGGAGATCCAGGACTCGCTTGCCTATGAGGGGTTCTCATATGTCGAGAACCAGCTGTTCTCCTTCGTTGTGCTCTTGCTTGGGCTGGTCATGGTCCTCAGGATGCCTGGCGCCAAGTTCGACAAGTTCGAGAAGCTTCACCCTCGGAAGTTCAGGAAGTATGCGAAGCCCTTGGCATCGGTCAAGATGTCATCGATCGTAGTTGCAATTGCTCTCGTGGTCCTCTACCTGTTCCCGTTCGCGTTCTCCTTCCTGTCGAAGGAGGCCATGATCTACGCTGCGTACCTCTACATCTTGGTCCCGCTCGCGTTGATCGGGGAGCACTTGTTCTCGAAATCGATGTACGACAAGGCTGCCCTCTCGATCCCCGACGAATCTATAATAGAGGTCAAGCAGGCAGCCATCCAGCGCGAGGAGGGCGAGGGGGAGATCCTCTGCAAGATCTGCTACCGACCTATCGACGCGGGGCTGGAGATGCTCCAATGCAACTGCGGCATGACGATGCACACGGAGTGCGCTGAGAAGGCCCAGAACTGCCCCAATTGCGGGGAGTCCCTGTTCCAGCAGCGCCAGAGATCCATCGAATGCAAGGCATGCGGTGAGACCTTCATCTACTCGGGCGAGGAGGACCCGTACTCGATACAGTGTTCCAAATGTGGAGCCTTTCAAGAGGAGACCAAGGCTGGCAAGAACTACTTGATCGCGTGGGAAGACCCGCGGAACGCCTTCATGATGATCAGGGCGATGTTCCTGGCCGGGCGACCGACCATGATCATGACCACGGAGTTCCAGGGCAAGATCAGAGCAGACTACGACCTCCGAGACATACCGATCAAGCGGTTCTCGGACAGCTCGTCCGACATAGACAACGTGAACCCGAAGGACCTCGAAGGCGACTCCATGGAGATCGTGTCCACGTTCCTGATGACCACAAAAGCAGCGGGCGTGATGGTCGACGGCATCGAGCAGCTCACGGAGATCAACGGTTTCGACAAGGTGCTCGCATTCGTCAAGCGGTTGAACGACCTCGCGGCGATCCACGGATCGACGATCATAGTGACGGTGAACAAGAAAGGCTTGCCGGAGGACCAGTACAAGAAGCTCAGCGACGAGTTCGACGAGATCCACGACTACCAGTAGTGGCCTCGCCGGCCCAACGTCGATAAAGGTCATTCTTCAACCCGAGCTGGTCAAGCGTCCTCCCGACAACGAAATCCACCATGTCATCGACCTTCTTCGGTCTCGGGTAGAACCCAGGGCACGCTGGCATTATCACTGCGCCAGCGCACGCAAGCCGTTCCATGTTCGAGAGGATGATGCTCGACAGCGGCGCCTCCCTCACGACCAGCACCAGCTTCCTCCTCTCCTTGAGGGCCACCGACGCCACCCTGGTCATGAGATTGTCTGAGATCCCGCAGGCGATCTTGGACATGGTCGATGTGCTGCAGGGGGCGATCACCATGGCGTCGAACTTGGCGGAACCCGAAGCGATGGCGGCCTCCATGTCATCGTTGTCGTAGTGGCGATCGGCCAGACCATGGATGTCCCCGAGGTTCAAGCCTAGCTCCAGCCTGGCGAGCTTGAGGGCATCCCGCGATACGATGACCGTCTTCTTGCCCGGTAGCGACTCGAGCAATCTGGTTCCGTAGACTATCCCCGAAGCTCCCGAAATCCCGACTACGGTCTCCATCGCAACAGCAAAGGGAAACTCGGAGAAAACCCTTTCTGCTTGTTCTGATGCGATTCCCGACCAAACATCTGGAAGCGCTTTTTCCCTCCTGGGCCAACGGGAAGCATTTAAATATGAGCACCAGCTTATCCGCGGTTTGCCACCGATGGTGGCACCTATTCCAGCTGTTTGAGAAGCTGCATCTCGATGAGGAATCTCAATGGTGACTGCATTTGACGTGCCTGCTGATAAGCTCATACCGAAGATAGCGGAAGAGCTCAAGAAGGTCGAATCGATCGCACCCCCGGATTGGGCGGCATACGTGAAGACCGGTAGGCACAGGGAGAAGAGCCCGGTGAATAACGACTGGTGGCATACGAGGGCCGCCGCGGTCCTGAGGAAGATATACGTCGAGGGACCAGTGGGCACGACCAGGCTGGCAGCTATGTTCGGGGGAAGGGCAGACAGAGGCTCGAAGCCAAACAAGGCAGTCAGGGGTTCGAGGTCCATTTCACGGGTAACGGTCCAGCAACTGGAGAAAGGTCAGCTGGTCCAGAAGCAGAAAGACGGCGGCAGAGTGGTCACGGCGAAGGGCCGCAAGATGATCGATGCGATGTCCACGCAGATCCTCAAGGACATGGCCGCTCAGAACCCCGAACTGACCAAGTACCTCTAGGGAGCTGACATGGCAGAAGCGGATGAATTGGACGCCCTGCGAAGAAGGAAGCTGCAAGAACTGGAGTACAGGGCCCAGCAAGAATCCGTGGCGCAGGAACAGTCCAAGCAGATGGACGCCCAGAAGCAAGCGCTCATGCGCCAACTCCTGACGCCAGAAGCAAGAGAGAGGCTCGCCAACCTACGCATGACCCGGCCGGACATCGTGGATTCGGTGGAGAACCAGCTGATCACGCTGGTGCAATCCGGACGGATAAACCAACAGATAGACGATTACACCCTTAGACAGATCCTGCGCAAGATCGTGCCGAAGAAGAGAGAGATCAAGATCGAGAGGAGATGACGACATGGCCAGATTCAAACCACACGCTAGAAAACTCAGGCTGCTCGCGGCGGAGAAGAGCAACAGGCGAGTCCCTGCGTGGGTGATGCAGAGGACAAACAGGGCATTCACGAGGCATCCGAAGCGAAGAAACTGGAGAAGGACAAAACTGAAGGTGTGAGACCATGGTCGAAGAACTGGAAAGGATTTACACGATCCCACTGACCGTCACGAAGATCGTCCCAAAGACGAAGAGGGCCCCCAGGGCCATCAAGGAGATCAGGGCGTTCGTCAAGAGGCACATGATGGAAGAATCCTCGTCTGATGCCAAAGACAAGGAGCCGCCAAAGGAAGTCTGGGTGGACCACAAGCTCAACGAGTTGATCTGGTCGAGGGGGATCGAGCGCCCGCCATCGAAGATACGCGTGAAAGCCATAAGGTTCGAGGACGGCCTGATAGAGGTCTCCCTGCCTGAAGAAGAATGATTGTTCTAGGACAGGGACTTGATGCTTAGGCTCGGGGATATCAACGGCAGTCCATACATAGGCGTGTACTGCGCCGCGAGCGAGGATATCGCCGTCGTCGCTGACACGGCTGATCCAAAGGCCGTGAAGGAGCTGGCCCAGACCCTCGGTGTCCAGATCGTGCGCACGATAATCGCAGGTGCGACGATCGTCGGTTCTCTTGTGGCAATGAATTCCAATGGCGTCATCGTGACGAACTTCGCTGAGCAGCATGAGCTCGCGAGATTCCCGAAGGGACTGCGGATCACCAAGATGGAGGAGAAGTTCAATGCTGCCGGCAACAACCTGCTTGTCAACGACAGGGCCGCGCTCGTCAATCCCGGGGTGTCGGACAAGACCATCAAACGGCTACAGGACACGCTCGGGGTCGAGGTCCAGAGAGGCAGAGTTGCTGGGATCGAGACAGTCGGTTCCGTGTGCATCGCGACTTCAAAAGGGGTCGTCTGCCATCCGAGGACAAGCGAGGACGAACTCAAGTGGCTATCGGATCTGTTCAAGGTTCCAGCGACCGTTGCGACTCTAAATTACGGGACGCCGTACCTTGGCGCGTGTGCGGTCGCAAATAGCAAGGGGGCCTACGTTGGATCCAAATCCACTCCCATAGAGCTCGGTAGGCTGGATGACGGTCTGGCTTTGTACTGATCGAGTCTCATTGTGAGAATACCCAGACATCGGTCCCGTCCGAAGGAAGCTCGTCGCTCGTGAACTCCACCTCGTTGCCCATCTTCACGACCCGGCGCTGGTCGCACAGTCTCAAGAAGTTCTGTACGGGCTGAATGGAGAGGCCCAGGCCCGGGACGCGGTAGTGCATCGGTATGGCCACCTTCGGTTTCACCTTCTCGATGATGCGGTGGGCAGCCTCAGGACCTATGGTGAAGACATCCCCCACGGGTACGAACAGGACATCGACCGGGGAGATCTTCTCGATCTGAGAATCGTCAAGCTCGTGTCCAAGGTCACCCAGGTGGCAGAACGAGGTGCCGTCCAGCTCGAACTTGAACATGGTTATCTTGCCCCTCTTCGAGCCGCCTTCGCTGTCGTGGGAGGCCACGATCCCCTCCACACGGACCCCTTTCTCGACGGTCATGATCGGCTTCGTCAGGACGCTCGTGTCAGCTCCTTCGACGCCCTTGACGAAGTTGTGATCGAAGTGATTGTGTGAGACCAGCACCAGGTCCGCCTTGACCGAGGGTGCGGCTATGCCGAGGGACTTGCCGTCATGAGGGTCGGTGACGACCTTGACACTCCCATCGATTTCAAAACACGCGTGCCCATGCCATCGAATACGCATTGACTGACCCGTCGGAAAGTAATCCGTGACGCCATACTTAACACAGATGGTTCTTGGCCCGTCTACCGATCGAGGAGGCACTCAAGATTGAGGCTTGTCACTTCTTCACTTTTCGAACCACTCTCGTTCTCCCAGAGCCTCTCTCGGGCTTCTCCTGCCTGCCCTCATCGATCTGTGGCGACTTTACGGTGCGCACCCTGCGCACCTTCGCGGGGCTCGGTTGGACTGCAGCTTCAGCCTCGGGCGATACCTCCCTCGCGGAGCGCGCGGAGGCTGACTTCGGTTTCTCCTCCCGCCGTTCTGGAAGGGTCGTCGGGGACCTCCTGATCTCCATCTCCGAGGGTTTCGCCTCTCGTAGTCCTCTCTGTTCTCCGTAGGTCGCAGGCGGGGAAGAAGCGGGTCCTGCGGGCGCCGACCTCGCAGTATGGATCGGCCCTGATGTGTCTCCAGGCGAACGGTCTGAATCGCTCTGCTCCTGCCGTGCTCGAATGAGCTCTATCCTCTCTATCGAGGGAGTGTGCAGGGTGGACTCGATCCTCTGATTGACGGAACCGGGCTCGAACTTCTGCTTCTCGAGCATGAGGTCGCGTTCGAGCTTCTCTATCTGGAGAATCCATTCGTCCTCCTCCTCGAAATCCCAACCGCAGAACTCGCACACGGTTGAATCCAGGGCAACGCCGAGTCCACAGCTCGGGCATTCCTTCTTGACGTCGGCCTCTTCCATCTTTTTGCCCATTACACAGATGATTATCAGGTCATTATTTAAGGGTTATTGACCGAACGAGGACGATATGGATTGGCAACGACTGGATGAGCGATGCTCATATACTTCTTTGTCGCATTACCCGTTCACAGTGAAAACTCTAGTTCTGTGCGTGGACCGCGATGATGACCTCGGCGTGAAGGCTGGAATACACGGGCCAGTCATTGGCAGAGAAGAGAACTTGAAGTCCGTGATAGCCCTCGGGCTGGCAGACCCGGAGGAGGTAGACACGAACACCATTCTCTCAGGACTGCAGCTCTATGACGACCTGGTGAAGCGGGGCATGGACGCAGAGATCGCTACGATCTCCGGGGATATACATGTCGGGTTTCAGTCAGATCTCATACTCAGCAACCAACTCGAGAATGTGCTGGAGGTGGTCAAGCCCAGTCGCGCCATACTTGTGAGCGACGGAGCAGAGGACGAATCGATCTATCCAGTCATCTCATCGAGGATCAAGATCGACTCCGTCAAACGCGTCTACGTGAAACAGAGCAGGAGCATCGAGGGCACGTACTACATGATAGCGAAGACCCTCCGCGACGTGAAGATGCGCCGGAAGTGGATAGTCCCGATATCGACGCTCCTGATTCTCTGGAGCCTTTTCACGCTCCTCACCATCGCGAACATTATCAAGATACCGTCCTCGATGGCCCTCGGGGTCCTTGGAATCGTACTGGGCCTGTATCTCATAGGGTGGGCCTATCAATGGGCATCATTCATGAGGCAACGAGTGTTTCGGGCGAAGAGAGCGATTCGTCAGGGCAGTCTGACTATACCCTTCGCAATCGTGGCTCTCGTCCTCGTCGTCGTGGGTATGCTGGTCGGATACGACATGGCGACTGTTTACAGGGAGGGACTGCTTCCGAACGAGCGCAGCCTCGCCATATCCATCCTCCTTTTCGCCTCGGGGGTCGCATGGTTCTTCGTCTTCGCGGTGTTCGTCTACGAAAGCGGGAAATCAGTGACCGCCTTCCTCCAGACGGGGAAGATCAAGTGGTCTTTCATAGTGATGATGGTCTCGGTGCTCGCGACCGGCTTCATCATCCAGGGAGCAGTCGATGCGATGGAGTTCTTCGTCTGGAAGAGCCAGGCAGATCTCGTGGTGATATTCGCGGAGATGATCACGGGCATCCTCATCGCCATATTCAGCTCGTTCCTCTACGCGTCCCTGAGGAACGAGGCGGCGAGAGCGGAGGAAGCCGCCCAGGGGGCGTGATCGGCCCTGAAGCCAGAGAAGTGGCAGCCGATCTACGAACGCATCTGCAAGGATTTTGGATACGATCCTGCAGAGGACTTGAGGAGCGCCAAGAAGCTCGCAGGAATGCTTGGAAACCGGGGCGTGGAGACGCTCCCCGGTGTCAGGAAGACGGTTCCGCGTTCGGTCCTTGTCTGTGGCGGAGGGGACACCTTGGCGGACGAGCTCTCATCGATGAGCATAGATCGATACGTCGTCGTCGCGGACGCCGCGACGTCGATCGTGGCCGATGCCGGGATCAGCATCGACATGATCGTGACTGACTTGGACGGGATAGTGGAGGACCAGATCAGCTTGAACTCAGATGGGGCGGTCACGTTCATCCATGCCCACGGAGACAACCAGTCGGCATTGGACCGCTATGTCGGCCGGTTCGTCGGCCCGGTCGTCGGGACCTGCCAGTGCTCTCCGCCAACTGGAATGTACAATCTCGGCGGGTTCACCGACGGGGACAGGGCCGCATGCATCTGCGCCGAATTTGGGGCGAAGGAGATATTGCTCGCCGGATTCAATTTCGACAGTCCGTCGAGCAAGGCGGGCAAGAGCAAGGACGTCAAGAGACGCAAACTGCAGTGGGCAAAGGCGATCCTCGACATCCTCGCTGAGAGCGGTGTTCGGTTCACGTTCGCGTCGCCTTGATGAGGGGACGCCTGATTCGACATGTTTTTAGCTCAGCAATCGATTCCCGGATGGGATTGGGATGACTGTTGTCACAATGCAACAGGTTGAGGCCGCGCTGAAGAAGACCGTCGGCAAGAAAGGAATGTCCGACGACGAGATCAAGAACCTCGCGGAGTATCTCATGAGCTTCTTCGGATACACTGACGAGGTCATCGACAACAGACTGACATCCGATGATCGCGATGTGTTCTACATGCTCGAAGAGGAAGGATTGCTGACTTCCACCCAGGAGGAGGTCCTCCTCAAGAAGGGCAAGCTTTGGCGGATCCATTATTGGATACTGAAGAAGGACCAGATCATCCGTCTCTCGCAGCAGGGCGTCGAGGGGGAGCCGCACAAGGACGCGGAGGCAGACGTCTATGACCAGGTCTCAGACGAGGAATGGGCCAGACATAAGCTCACACCTGAGGACCCAACCGACCAGCCGCCAGGGAAGGATGAAACTCATTAATACCTGAAGTCTCATGGGTTGGACTCGGGTCAGTCCAGATGATAAACGGCTACGTCATCGCTCTCATCGTCTTCTCGGCCTACTTGGCTCTCATCTATGCCCTCAAGAGGACCAAGTGGCTCGACAGGCACAGCATGACCCTGCAAGGCCCGCTACTGATGTGGAGGACCCGCAGGGGAAAGGCGTTCATCGAACGAGTCGCTTCCAAGAGGCGTTTCTGGTCCTGGTACGGCAAGGCCGCACTCTGGATATGCCTGATCTCGATGATCGCCATCATGGTACTCTTGGTCTGGGAGGCGACCATAGTCCCACAGATAAAGACCGCCCCGTCACCGCAGCTGGTCCTTGGGATTCCTGGAATCAACCCTATCATCCCGATCTGGTACGGCATACTCGGCCTGCTCGTGGCCATCGTCGTGCACGAATTCGCCCATGGGATAATGACCCGGGCAGGTGGCATGCGGGTGCAGTCGCTGGGCTTGGTGTTCCTGGTGTTCCCCATCGGGGCGTTCGTGGAGCCCGACGAGAAGGATCTTCAAGAAGCCACCCGAAGCAAGAGAATGAAGGTCTATGCCGTGGGCCCTGGCACGAACATAGTGCTCTCATTGGTCGTGCTCTCGCTGTTCTGTGGCGTTTTCATGTCCTCGCTGGAGCCTACACACGAAGGCGCTCTGATATCCGTAACCACGGGCGGAGTCGTCTTGGGCTCCCCCGCCGAAAGAGCCGGCCTGACCGCCAATTGCGTCGTGGTCTCGATTGACGGAACGTCCATCGCTAGCGCTACCGACTTGAATTCCAGGGTCTCAACTCATCCAGGCGCGCTCGTGAACGTGTCATACTACTTCGCGGGCCGACTCCACTCTGTGTCCATGACAGACGGATTGGTCGTCGCGTTCACGACCAGTGGGTTCGCTGCCGCAAACGCCAGCCTGGAGACTGGGATGGTCCTGACATCGCTCAATGGTACGGCCATCGGAGGGGATTCGACCTTGAAGACCGTCATGGCCGGCACCCATGCTGGGCAGACGGTCAACTTGACGGCGATGAGCTATGACAGTTCTGCGGGAGGGTTCGTCAATGTTACTTCCATCAAGACAATTCAGCTATCCGACAAGTTCCAGTACTACGAGCAATTCGATCCCTCGCACAACAGCGCAGACTATCATGGTGTGGGCTTCCTGGGCGCGGGATTCTCTGACCTTGGGATGCAGGTCGAGAACGCGAGCTACTACCAGGAGACATTGACGAACCCGTTCATAGGAGACAAGTCGTTCACCGACAACTCCTTCTCAGCTCTGAGACTCATCGCCCTCCCATTCCTGCATCTCGCGCCCCTTGGGTCTCCGGTCACGGAAATCTATCACCCCGCGCATGCGCTGAGCTGGATGCCGGACAGTGCGTTCTGGATCCTCGCGAATTCGTTGTACTGGATATTCTGGCTGAATCTCATGGTGGGCCTCACCAACGTCCTGCCTGCCGTGCCCCTGGATGGAGGCTACCTGTTCCGTGATTTCATGGACTACCTGCTCTCCAAGACGGGTAGGACCTACACTAAGGAGCAGAGGGACAAGATCGTCGGCAATGTGGTCCTCGCTTTGGCATTGGTGGTGCTCGGTCTGATACTCTGGCAGCTCGTCGGGCCCGCCTTGAATCACTAGAGAGTATTCCTCTTGCGTGTCCGACCTGCCGGAAGGCTAGACAATCATCTGATCGATCCAGCCAAAATGGATAGATGGTTCGTCTCCTTCGCCTTTTCTCATCATTGTCGGAGTCACCGCAGAAGCCACGCAGTGAACCACACCACACCTAGCACGATGAGGGCCAATAGGAACCATTGAATGTCGACAATCCCTCTCTTTATCTCGTCCAGCTCTTTTTCAATGGGTGAACCTGAAGTCATCTTTCCCCCAAAAGGTGTCTCTTGATATCAACGTGTCGAATTGTGATGGCTACCGGCACCACTAAGGAAGCAGCCACGTTGACTGGGATCTCTCACTGATTTGCCGAGAAGAGAAGATGGCTGGCTGCGCGCAAGGTTTTTATTACCAAATCTGTTACCAAGTCGGGCAATGTTCTCTCCTCAGAAGGACATGAAGGAACTCATCCTCGAGATCCTGAAGAAGGAGTCGGCTTCAATCAGTGGGCTCTCCCGGGAGCTGGCATCGCGGGGCGTGAAGCTCCATCGTCTTGAGCTGACGGGTTATCTGAAAGCCCTCGCCGGCATGAACGTGCTGAAGGAGAGGGACATCAAGCCGTCCAAGGTATTCTCGATCTCTGTGTCGAGGGAGAAGAACCTCTATGAGGTCATCGGTGAGAGCTGCGTGAGGTACGGAAGGACGGAGGACGAGAGAGCCACGCTCGCCGCCTACTCGCTTCAGAAGCTGTTCAAGAGGCCCGTCTTCGACATGGAGGTCAGGCGCTGCGGTATCGGCGGAGCGGTCGATGGAAGGAAGGCGACGAATGAGGAGCGTGCGGAGGCCAAGGTCATACTCACGAGGATGGGATACAAGGTGCCGAACAGCGACGTGCCCATCATCGTCGAGAACGATCTGGATGAGCAGTTCCTGCAGGTGTTGGCCGATGCCGTGATCGAGGCCTTCAATGCGCGCTCATACGTCAAGGAGACAACACAGTTGAAGCTTTAGGGACATTCTATTTATTCATTCCCGAGGGATGTGGTTGATATGGATCTGTCCGAGCTGGTCAAGAGAATAAGGGAGTATAGGGGCATCATCAGGAAGGGGCCGATCGGACCCGTCGCCAGGAAGCTGATACCGATCCAGATGGATGATGTGCTCGCGGCATACGGCGAAGACGCTGCGGTGATCAAGTGCGGCCGCGAGATACTGCTGATGGCCGCGGACGGCGTGATCCAAGATCTGATCAAGAGGAACCCCTACTGGGCGGGCTATTCAGCCGTGCTGGTGAATGTCAACGACATCGCCGCCATGGGCGGCATTCCGGTGGCACTCGTCGACGTGA
>Ga0315281_10009537_pt1 | contig 13461 bp, 12 predicted proteins | sample YL17G07_0_MG_FD_204540 | JGI IMG/M metagenome (GOLD analysis project Ga0315281, IMG submission 204540) | Sediment microbial communities from Yellowstone Lake, YNP, Wyoming, USA - YL17G07_0 | ecosystem: Environmental > Aquatic > Freshwater > Lake > Sediment | place: USA: Wyoming | collected...
TATCGTTCGTCACATTCACGATCGTCTGCGGAATGCCGAACATCGCGAACTGGTCTCCGGGAGAGACGAGATACCTGATGGTCACGGTATCGTTCGTGAAATTCTCTATACCGACATATCCAACCGCGGTCGAGATAACCTTGCCTTTCTTAACCGTAACATTCAGAGCCTGGATATACGCCATGGGAATGTCCTCGAATGCGGAAACGTTGTAATACCTCGGCACGTTGGATATCTTCGCAGGATCCGCAAGCCCGTAGCCGTCAGCTGGGGCGACCGTGAAATTCTTGCTCTCACCAGCCTTCATCCCAAGCATCCCATTGACAAAACCATTGATGGTGCTGTTGCCAAGCAGCATCTGGAAAGTGACTGGCTGGTAGCTCCTGTTCGCGCTGTATATGCCCGCGCTTTTCGCGACGTCGATTTGTGAAGTGTCCAATACTTTCCCATCCACAGTGAGCGTGTAATCCACTGTCACCGTATCGCCGTATTGCGCGGCAGTGGCGTTCTTTGTCCCGTTCCCTTGATCCGGCGTGATGCAGCCTGAGAGCAGGAATGCGAATATGAGCAACAGTCCAAAGAGTGGCAGGATTCTTTTCATGGATTGGGGATTAGGTTACTATGGTTTATAAAACTGTCCCAACAAACAAAAAAGATACTTCATTCGGGGTTATTGTTTGAACGGCTATCCGTTCAAAGCTAACCCCTCGTTTAACTCGGGGTTATAGTATAACTCGGTAGTACGGCAGGCTCCAGATCCGTCCTTTGTTAAGGACAACAAAAATGCCGTAGAAACCTGCATATCGGAGTTCAAATCTCCGTGACCCCACTTTTTCGTTTGTTTCGAGTCGTGAGTCTTGAGTTTTGCCTCAGGAAAAAGTGGGGAAAGTGGCCGATAAGGCCACAACACCCCACATTTTTCTATTTTACTTCTCACCTCATATATTTCTAAGGTGGTTTTGGGTTGCCGGTTTTGGGTTTTCAGTTTCTGCTTTCTGATAAAACAACTGGAAACCGGTAACGGGAAACTGTAAACGCATGAGCCATCCGGCTCTACTGACTACAACATCCTATTTATAAATATATTCACACAAAGATATTGATTGGGAAAAATAAGTGATCTAATGGCAGGCAGCTCAACATACAAACATCTTTCCAGGCTGACTCTGGGCCAGATGATGCAGCTGTGCGACCCGAAGCTGAAACGGATTCCGAAGGAGATCCTTGAGGAGGGCTTGCTCAGGCATTACTTCGGGGATAATGTTGTACCAGCAAAGCAGAGGTTGCTGAAACGGGCAGTGGATTTAGTTTGCGAAGATCCTTCTAGTCCTAATGCAGCGGATAACCTGCGGAAGGCGCGGGATTACGCTTTTATCATGAAGGAAACGGATGCTGAAACAATCAAACAGGCGATACAAAGGCTTGAAGAAGTGCAAAAGGAATTGCCAGAAGGGCATGCGATTGCGGAGGATATTTCATCTACAATAGAATATCTCTTTGATAAGTTGGGGGAATGTAATTTGAAGAAATTGAAGCAGCAGGCTTCAGGTTCTGAAACCAGTCTGCTGGCTGAAGATGCAGATCCCATGGATACGAGCATTATTACGAACCTTAAGAAATTGAGAGATATTGGAAGAAAAAAGGCCATGGAAAAACCAGTTTTGCAAACAAGGAAGAGAAAAATAACTCAAGAGCTGGAAGGCGAATTATTTGATGATCTGCTCGTGAGCGAAGAGGATGCGGAGGTGGGATCCTCGGGAACCGATTATCTGGAGCAGGAGGTGCGTTTCCCCAGAAGCGAAGAAAGCGGGCCATTTTTACTTGATGAAAGTGGCATAGAGGTCCCGGAAGTATCCGGGCCGAAAGTGATTGAGTATTATGAGGATATATCCGGGCTTATCGAAATGGCAGAAATGCCTCCGGAAGAGGAGATTTTGCGGGCAGGGCAAGCTGAGATGGCATTGAGGCTTGCGCAGCAAAGAATCGTCGAATCGAAAGACGATTCTGGTGTATCAAAGCTGATCGAGCCGGCTGAACCTCCATCCAGGGAGGAAATAGTTCGGGCGGGGCTAAAGCTTGCTGAGGCAATTGAATCAACCGACGATTCAGATATATCCGGGCTTATCGAAATGGCAGAAATGCCTCCGGATGATGAGGCCGAAAGGGCGAACGAGATGCTTCTGGCAGCTTCGCAAACCCAGTCAACATCCCATTCAACCCTATTCGCTCTTTTTAGCGAGCCAGGCGAAAATATAATCGAGCTGGATGAAAGCGATCTGGAGATCCTTAACCCAGCGCAGGAGGACAAAACGGATGGGGAAGTTACAAAGGTTTTCATGTTGAGGGAGGTCCTCTCTCTTTCAGTAAATGATGGAGAAACAAGGATGAGCGTTGATGCTCAAATGCTCGTGCCATACCTGCAGGATGGAAAGAGCGTGCATGCAGTTTATATAGATAAGGAAGGCGTGCCTCCTGCGCTTGCCGAAATGTTCCCGGACGGGGTATGGAGATACGTCCTTGATGAAGAGAAAGAATATCCGCAGGATATCGAACCGCTCGGAAAGATGGAGATAAATGGGGCAAGGAAGCTCGTTTTTGAAAGCAAAGTGCCGGGTTCCCGCGCATTGAAGCAGGTCGAGCTCCAGTGCGACCACACAAAGGATGGGGAAATAATCGGCGTGAGGAAAGAAAGCGTAGGATCCATGAACTCGGATAAGAGCATCATGGAAGCGTTCACCGGAATAAAGCTGAGGAGCAAAACTCCTAATCAATGAAGCACTTCTCAGTGAGCGTCATGTTGCCAGACAGAACATAGCTGAAAGTGATATTCCTTTTCTCAAAAGCTGGCACATCGACGCACACGCGATTCGAGAGGTACTCTTCCTGCGCATTTTCGTAAAGCACTGCCTTCAGGCATCTCCTTCCTGTCTGATACCCATTGTTCTCGAACCAGTAGCTCACGCTGAACTCTTTTGCGAGAAGCATGCATTTCTCGGATGTTGTGGCTATCTTCGGGCCGAAGGTCTCGATGCCTGGATTGGATTTTGCAGTGCCTTTGCTCCATTGTTCCTGCGGATAGAAGACCGTATTTGCAGAACTATAGAGCGAAAGCCCGGATACTGTCGCATTGGCAAAATCGTCATCATCTATGTGCTGGAGATCGACTGGAACGAGGGTGCCATTCGATAATTTAAATCCTGAAAGAACGGCATCATCAGTGACAATGATCACGCTTTTTATGCCCACAGCCTCAAGCAATGCCGCATAAAGCACAGACATATCAGCGCAATTCCCGCTTTGCAGCTCCAGGGTCTGCGCTGGGAAGGCAAGCGAATCGGAATAGCATTTGCCGTATTTCATGGTGTTTTTCATGCCCATTGCCTGCAGATGGTTGTATATCTGGCGTGCTGCCCTTATGCGCTCGTCATCGAGCCTGGCCAGCTGGCCGGCAGTGGCATCAGCCGCGAAATTCGCCACGCCCGGGTCTTTCGGGTCCATCCATCCGGATGCAGCTTCAGGAATATCCCAATCGAATTCGTTCCTGTCCGAGAGCGAGATGTTAACGTCCATTTTGCTGGACTGGCTTTTTCCTGCATCCGTGTATTCCAGGTCAAGCTTCAGCCACGTGTCAGTGCGGTTCTGGATGGAGAGCGCATTTTCGCTTAGGCGCGGGGTGTAGTTGAAAACATATACCTGGCCTGGCTCCAGGGTTCCCAGTTCATTCACCACAGTTCCGGTGAAGCCTTGCACTTCGGATTTCAATTTCACTGCATACGCTTTTGAGCTTCCCCTGTTCACGATTGTTATCTGTGCAAGAGGGCCAAGCGCCTTCTCGACCTGGCCAGGGGAAACCGCATAGAGAAAAGTGGATGGGATGCTATTCACTGAAACATTCGTGATGAAAGCGCCAGCGCCGCTCGCAATGCATGTGCTGCCATCAGAGCAGGAATAATTCTCTGGGCAACCGCAATCCAGGCAGCAGGTTGATGACTCTCCTGCCTGGCAGCCGAATTTTCCGCATACGGTTTTCTCTACGCATGAGTTGCCCGAGCACTCGTAATCGCTGCCGCATGAAGGGTTTGAATACGCACAGCCGGATTCCAGGACACATGTGTTGTTTGTACAGGTCTCGTTAGATGCGCATGCCGGATTGCCATAATCGCACCCGGAGCGGAGGATGCATGTGTTGTTGATGCAAGTGCTGTTGGATTCGCATGAAGGGGCATCGTAATCGCAGCCTGTTTTTTGCGTGACATTCGCTCCTTCAGAGTATGGCTTTGAGAGGCAGCCGAAAGCAAAAATGAACAAAATCCCGAGAAATAACATCCTGCGCATGATCAACACCTAGCCATGAATAAGCGGAAAGAGTTTTAATGTCTTATTCTCCAAACTAATTTCATGCCCGACTATATAGACGAATTGAAAAAAAGCGCGCAGGAGAGGAGGACCATCCTTTGTTTCGGGATCGACCCGAAGCTCGAGAGGATAAATGTCGGCTCTTCGGCGGGCGCTGTTGAAGAGCGAATCGAGCCATTTTTCCATGAGATGACTGACCGGCTGCTTGAAGAGAATGCGATCGCGGCGATAAAGCCTAATTTTGCATTCTTCGCGCAATATGGGTTTGACGGGCTCTATGTACTCGAGAATATCATCCAGCGCTATCGGAAAAAGATCCCGATCATCCTTGACGGAAAGAGAGGGGACATTGGAAAGACGAGCGAAGCGTATGCCCGCGAAGCGTTCGATTTCTGGGGTGCAGATGCCCTGACAGTGAGCCCGTATATGGGAGAGGATTCGATAAAGCCGTTTCTCAGGGAAGGGAAACTGGTGTACATGCTCTGCAGGACATCGAATACAGGGGCAGCGGATTTCCAGGAACTGAAATGCGGCAAAAAATATCTGTACGAGCACGTCGCGATGAAAGCGGTGGAATGGGGGACTGGATTGGTTGTTGGAGCGACAAGCGATTCGATAAAAAGGATAGTGAAGATTGTGAAGGCGAGTGGGGATGGAAAGGGGAATGGGAAAAAGGAAGTTCCAATGCTTATCCCTGGAATCGGAAGCCAAGGCGGGGATCTGGAAATGGTTTTGGAAGCGCTGAAAGATAACCTGCTGATCCATAGGATCAATGCCAGCTCTTCGATCTCTTATGCGTACGAGAAAACGGGCGGGAAGCCGGTGGAAGCGGCAGTGAAAGAAGCGGAGAAACTGAATCGGGTAATCAGGGGATATTTCTGAAACTATCCTAACTTCAATTTTCCAAGCAACTCCTGTACTAATGCCCAGTTAAGATAGATAACGTATAATAGAAGGAGAAGAAGCAGAAGATACAGCAAGCGGATCGGTTTCTTCGCCATCCATTTCAAAAATCCCTGTACTGGCTTGATGAGGAGCGCATTGATGATTTTTCCGAGAGCCCTGATCACAAAATCCAGAAGCTTGAGCAGGAAAGCGAAAATGCCATCCCAGATGCTCGGGCCTTTCTTCACGACCTTTACTTCCTTTATTATCTCGATTTTTTTCTTTTCGATAACTTCAGCTGGCTTTTTCATTTCCGCTTTTATTGCTTCCTGTTTCGCTTTCTCTTTTCTTGTTTCCATCTTCCCGTATTTGGCGATGAGTTCCGGGTCAGTTTCCTTCCTAAGGACTTTGTAATCGACGACTTCCATTGTCGTGGCTGGGGCGAACATCGTCACCTTCACCGGCTTTGACTGATTCCCTTTCTCATCGAGCGAAGTGACAATCGCGACCCCAGGCGAAAGCGACTTCAGCTCTTCTGCGACATCAATCTCAGCTGTTTTCGGGAATGCCTTTGCAAGAGCATGCAGGTCAGCTTCCCCTTTTGCGGATGCGACCCTTTGCGCGAAGATTATTTTTGCTGAAAGCTGGCTGAGGATCTCGTCCGGAAGGTCGGAAACGTCCTGAGTGACGAAGAAAACAGAGACACCTTTCGAGCGGATCTGCTTGAGGATCGTTACGATGAGGTCGCGCAGTGATTTGTTCGCATCCTTGAAAAGGTAGTGCGCTTCATCAAAAAAAATCGCGTATTCCGGCGTCTCGACATCGCCGACTTCCGGAAGCTCGCTGAAGAGTTTTTGAAGCAGGAATGCGGGTGCGATTGAAACAAGCATGTTCGCTCGCGAGTCAGAAAGGTTGAGCACATTCAGGCCTTCCAGGTCCTCAAGCCCGAGCGAGGGCTTTCCGAACATTTTATCCAGGCCGGATTCCTGCAAGGAAAGCAGCTTGCGCTCGATGACTGAAACGCTGGATTTCGAGATCCCCCTCGCTTCATTCTTCACCATGGATTCGAGAATGTCGAGCAGGTCGTCGATGCGCTCGAGCGCAACTTTGTTTTTCCGTGCATAGGAGAATGCCAGCGCGAGATGGGATTCCTGGGTCGAATTGAGGTCAATGAGGCGCGAAAACAGCACGTGGCCGATCCCGTCAAGTGAAAAACGCATTGGGCAGAGCGCGTCTGAAGCGCTCCAGTAGTTGGCTTTCACGCTATGGGGCTTGAATGGAGCGAGCTTGTTCCTTTCAAGACTCGAGACCTCAGAACCCGGAACACAAAAACCGCTCGCGTCTCCCTTCACATCCGAAACAAAGACATTCACTCCTGAATCCGCGAGCTGCTCGGCTAATAACTGCATTGCACGGGATTTCCCGGTCCCTGTCGAGCCTGCGATTATGCCGTGGCGGGTGAGGTAGCGGGCTTCGAGGTAATAGGGATTCGATAAAGGCGCGGAACCGGAGATTCCTAATGAAGGGCCGTTCATGAATGGAAAGAAGGAAGGGTAAATTTATATCTGTTGCCTGCCTATTGAAGGAACATGGCAGAACTCAAATCGTTTATCAAAAAGCTGTACGTGGCGCCCGAGCATTCGCACAAGGGACAGAATGGCAAGCTCATGGTCATCGGAGGGAGCACGCAGTATCATGGCGCTGCGGTTTTTTCTTTGCTTGCTGCAAGAAGGTTCGTTGACCTGCTCTATTTCTATCCTGGGGAGCAGAGCCCGCGCCTGATGGACGCGGTGAAGAACATACCTGAAGTGATAGTCCTTGACGGCCTGAAGTACACTGCTGAGATGGATGCAGTTCTTTTCGGTATCGGGCTTGGGGAAGCTAAGTTCGACCTTGATTTTGTGCTTGAATACGCAAGGACGATAATCGCTGACGGGGATGGACTGAGGCTGATAAAGGGAAGGATCCCGAAGGGCTCGATATTGACTCCGCATGAAGGCGAGTTCAGGATGCTTTTTGGCATGGAAGGGACGAAAAAGAATGTGGAGAAGATGGCTGGGGAGTGCCAGTGCGTGATCGTGAAAAAGGATCCGGTGGCTGATATCATCAGCGATGGGAAGCGGACTGTCCTGAATAAGATACACAACCAGGGCATGACAAAGGGCGGGACAGGAGATGTGCTCGCCGGAGCGATAGCGGCTTTCGCATGCAAGAATGACCCGTTTGTGGCTGCGGTCGCCGGCACGTACCTGAATGGGTATACTGGCAACCTGCTGACCAAGCGCTTTGGCTATAATTTTTGCGCTTCTGATTTGGCGGAGGAGCTCGCCCCTGCGTTATTCTCTATCCGGAAGAAGTAGACAGGTAGTGATTTATAATTTTCTTCCAAGATAACAGATATAGTGGTCATTATGGCGAATAAGAAAACATCAAATGCTGATTTGCATGCTGAGCGGAAAAAGATAAAGGAATGGCGCCAGCCAGAGGAGTACGGAACCGGATACTCTGACAACCTCGAGCCGCTCAAGCCGATCGACCTGAAGAAGATAAAGACTGTCGATGACCTTGTGAGAGGTATGGGCTCGTGCTCTTTCGGTGCGCGCGAAGTCGGGGAAGCTGCAGACGTGCTCGAATTGATGGCAAGAGATAAGAAATGCTTCAAGGTGCTCACGCTTTCCGGAGCCATGACTATCGCCAAGATGGGCCTTGTTGTCTGCGATATGATCGAACTCGGCATGATGGATGCGATAATCAGCACTGGCGCCCTCATCACGCATGGATTTGTCGAGACTATCGGCATGGCGCATTTCAAGTATAGATTTGGCACAATGGATGACAAGCAGCTTTATCGCAAGGGATACAACCGGGTTTATGATACGCTCGAATTGGAGAACAACCTCGATGATACTGAGAAGATTGTAGAAGCAGTGCTTGATGAATGGCCAAAGGATAAGGAGCTCTACTCACGGGCGCTGTGCGAAAAGCTTGGGGAATACCTTGCGAAGAATACGCCGGCAGAGGGAAGGGGGATCCTGAAATCAGCATATCTGAAGAAAGTGCCGATATACATCCCTGCATTCACTGACAGCGAGATGGCGCTTGATGTCGGAACGTATCGGAGAAGGCAGATAATTCGTGGCGAAGAGCCGCTGAAATACAATCCATACCATGACCTTGAGGCATACACAGAAAGCGTGTTGAAGTCTGAAAGGCTCGGGATATTCACAATAGGCGGCGGCGTGCCGAGGAATTGGGGCCAGCAGGTCGGGCCTTACCTAGATGTAATAGAGAGCAGGATCGGGATAGGCGGCGGGTTCAGGAGGTTCAATTACGCTGTGCGCATCTGTCCGGATCCAGTTTACCTCGGTGGACTTTCTAGTTGCACTTACTCCGAAGGAGTCAGCTGGGGGAAATTCGTTCCAGAGAAAGATGGAGGCAGGCAGGTAGAGGTCTTTGCTGATGCCACGATAGCCTGGCCGCTCGTAGTGAAAGCGGTGATGGAGAGACTGGAGAAAGAGCCAGTGAAATGATATTACCGTATATACCATTTTCAACCACAAAAGCATAGCATTATAAACCTAGGATTCCATATATAATATCAGATAGTCGGTCTAATTATACGACTCTTGATTGAAAAGCAAGTGATTTTATCGTAAGATCGGATTGTCTTAGTCTCCCGCATCGACGGGTGTATAAAGAAGGTGAACGAATGGGATTTGAAGGTGGCGACCGGGAAATGCACGACGCGGTTTGCGCGAAATGCGGCCAGGCATGCCAGGTACCCTTTAAGCCGACTGAAGGAAGGCCGGTTTACTGCAGGAACTGCTACAAGCCAAGATCAAGGTTCTGAAGAGACTCGCGTTTCTTAGCAATCTGATTTTTTAATTTTTTTCTATTTTTTCTTAATTCGAGGATGTGTCCTTATCCTTTCTCAAACTATTCTACAATGTCTTTTGTCGATACTAGCCCGCACAAAGCACCAGCCATGCTCTCCTTTTTTTCAAAAAGGCACTTCTTGAGTTGTTCATTCACAAAGGCAGAAACGTTATGCGGGCTCATTTCTCGTAGTTTCTTTACGATCTCCTCGTCCAGTGTAAGAGTGATACGAACATTCATCATGCATCACCAGTAGGACATACGCAGTATGCTTTTGTAAATATTTAGGTATCGGCAAACGGTTGATATCTTTTAATCTCTTCCTGATAAAGTGAGCTTATGAAAATCCAGGACTGGAAAGAAAGCAAGTTCGAGTATGGGACATTCGGCTTCCAGGCAACAAATATAGGAAGGTCTATCGAGCTTATCGAGAAGATGAGGAAGGAGAAGGCAATGATATTCTTCTCATTCACTGCCAACATGGTTGCGACTGGCTTACGCGGAATATTCGCGGAAATGTGCAGGCGCAAGCTGGTTGATGTTGTCATCACTACTGGCGGTTCGCTTGACCATGACCTTATCCGCACGGAAATGGATTACGAAATCGGCGATTTCTTCATGGACGACGCGCATCTGCATGAAGAAGGGACCAACCGACTTGGGAATGTGTTGATAAAGAATGAGTGCTACGAGTTCCTGGAGAAGAAAATCCATCCAGTATTCGAACAACTTTACAAAAAAGAAAAAATAACAGGCCCGAGCGCGATAGCAAAAGCGATCGGGGAATCGATGAACGCGGATAAGGGCGGGGAAGGCTCTTTCCTTTACTGGTGCTCGAAAAACAATATCCCGGTCTTCAGCCCCGGAATAACAGACTCGGCGATCGGGCTGCAGACTTATTTCTTCAAGCAGAGGCACCCTGATTTCGGGATCGATGTCACAAAGGACATGAAGCAGCTGGCTGACCTAGTCCTGAATGCGGATAAGGCTGGCGCGATTGTGCTTGGCGGAGGCATTTCAAAACACCATACGATTGGGGTTAACCTATTACGGGACGGGCTCGATTACGCAGTCTATATGACTACATCCTCGCCTTGGGATGGCTCGCTATCCGGCGCGCGCACGAACGAGGCTGTGAGCTGGGGAAAAATCGCAGAATCGGCCAAACACGTTACCGTGGATTGCGATGCGACGATCGCGTTTCCTCTTATCATGGAGAAGTTTTTGAAGTGATCCGATGCTCGACCCCATCCTCGCACTCATTCTCGCTTTTTTTGCAGGGCTTTGCGTCAAGTCAGTTGATTGGATAGATGACGATAGAAAAGGAAAATATATCATCAAATGGCCTCTTGCGATAATCTATGGAGGGCTTATCGGATTCCTCATCTCTCAAGCTTCTTTCTCCACAATCTTCATCTCTGCAATGTTCGCCCAGGTCTTCGCCCGGAAGGTGGATACCCACACGCATGTGCTTGGGTTCGCGTTCGCTTTGCTTTCGCTTTTCTGGCTGGGATTCCCTGGACTCGATGCCACGCTCTTCATGTTTTTTGCCCTTCTTGCGTTCTTTGATGAGCTGGAAGTGTACGGCAGCATGCAGAGATTCATCGAATACAGGCCTTTCCTGAAGCTAGGCGCGTTCATCATGGTACTTTTCGGAAGATATGACTATTTCCTTGGGATTATGGCGTTTGATATCGGGTATATATTGGCTGAGCAAGGACTGAATAGGTTTTTTAAGAACAATCAGAAATAACAGCTATTATGGGAGATGCGCTCGATTTCTCTGTCCGTTACCCGTTCTCAGCGCAAGCCAAGGAGATCCTGAATGAAAAAGGCACGCAGCTGAACGAGCGCATAATCGAGCTGGCATCCGAGCGGATAAAGAAAGCGCTGAAGGGCGAATCAGCGAAAAGCTCTGTCCTGCATGAATCCGGAAAGATCGAGGAGATCGCTTCTTACGCTGCAGCACGGATGCTGCTCTCTTTTCTCAGGAACCGCTTCATAACCAACAAGTTCGCTGTTGCTGAATCGAAAAGAGTCAGCGGGTATCTGGATAGCGAACCAGACGAAATTGTTAATGCAGTCGGGAAGGAGCTTGGCGTCTTATCAAAAGAGGAGAACGGCAAGTTGCTGATGGAGATACCCACTTACCTCAAATCCTCCCCGCGTGCGCTTCCTTACAGGCTCATAAACCGCGAGATAAGGAACGGAAGCGTCATCGTCACGAAAAAAGAGCGCGTGAGGCTGATGGAAGAAGCTGCCCGGAAAAGGCTCGAGCAGACTCCGATATTGAAAGACCCCCCTAAGGAGATCCGTGATGCCGCGGAAAAGCTTCTCTCAGAGCTGCCGAAAACGGATCTGCCGCAGATAACAGTGAAGCCAGGGGATTATCCGCCATGCATAATGAAGCTTATGGAGAGCGTGAAAAAGCACGAGAACCTGAATCATCAGGCACGATGGTATCTTGCGGTCTATCTGATGGCCATAGGGCTGGAAGATGAGAAGATCATCGATATATACTCCAATCTTCCGGACTTTAATGAGCGGATAACGAAATACCAGGTGGAACATGCGAGGAAGAAGGGTTATTCAGTGCCTTCCTGCGCGACAGTGACCACATGGGGTTTCTGCGTCGCTGACTGCAGGATCGGGACTCCGATAAGGTGGCATGAGCAGGGAGGGGGGCAAAGGGAAATGCGGGGCACGGATGAAATGGAGGGGAAGAAATGAACGAAAAAGAAATTGCCCTCGGATTCTTCAGGCAGTATTACGAAAATGCCGACCTGGATATCCCTGAGATAGAAAAGAGGGAGTTTGGCATTGGGAACATAAAAAAAATAGATGCAAGGCATCTCAGCTTCGCGAATACTGCTGAATTCAGGAGTTACCTTGTATCGAACACTCCAATGTTTGTTTCCCACTCTACTGCGTATTACCAGTTTCCCGGAGCTACACCGATCCAGAAGAAAGTCTGGACTGGAGCAGACCTTGTTTTCGACCTGGATATCCATGCTGAAGGGAAATATGGGGCGTATGCTTTGCTGGATGCGGTGAAAGCGGATGCGATCCGGCTGGTGGAAGAGTTTCTGGCTGCAGATTTCGGGATTGCGAAAAAGGATATCACGATCAATTTCTCGGGAAACCGCGGTTATCATATCCATGTACGAGATGCGCGATATCAGGAAATAGGTTCGGATGAGCGCAAGGAGATAATCGATTATATCATGGGCACCGGGCTCAATTACAGGAATTTCTTTGAAGAGGAGGAAGTGATGGCCCGCGTTGCAAGATTAAGGGGGCCGAAACCGGATGAGGCAGGATATAGAGGGAGGTTCGCAAGGGCCGTAATGGGCACGCTCGAGCGCGAGCCTAAGGCGATTTCGAGGATATTTGCGAAAGAGGATGCCAGGAAGAATTTTACTGATGGGATAAAGGAGGGCAACTGGTCACGCACATCGTTGAAAGCCAATGACTTATTAGTGCGGCTCGAGCCGATAGCAAGATCGCTTCCGCTCGTTTCAGTTAACACAGATGCAGGAGTGACGCAGGATCTATCCAAACTGATCAGGGTTCCTAATTCTATTCATGGCGAGACAGGGCTGATCGCAAAGAAAATTGAAAATATCGAAAAGTTCGACCCGCTGCGGGATGCGTTTGTGGAATCAAAAGAATCCGGCAGTGAAGCGATCATGAAAATAAAGTTCAGCGAGGATGTACCAGAGCTTCGCATCAAGGGAGAGATTATCGGACCGTTCAAGAAAGATGAGGAGAAAGAGATGGTGAAGCCGGTTGCGCTTTTCTTTGTGCTGAAGGGAAGCGCGGCGATCATATCATAGGCAGATTTGCGATTATCTCGCGGATGTCGTCCAATGATAGACAAAAGAGTCGTTCGTAGGCCCGCTTGTACTCTGTCTGCGCAATTCTTCGAATTTCATCAACATTAGGATTATCGAGTTCTTTGGTCCTTATTGCTGCTTTCCATGCGTCATGCGCATCAAGAATCCTTCCCGGGGCCATTCCATACCTAAACATCAATCTTGCAACAAAATAGGTAGAAGCGATAAGGTGGGGGTGTTGATCTTTATTAACAAGACAGCTTCTTTTTCTCGATAGAGCGATATCAACTAATGGGATATCCTTGGTGCATACTGTCTCATTAAGCATAGCAAGGTATTCCGTTTTTCTTGGAGGGACAGGGTCGCTTCCAAGAACCTGCAAGAAATCAAATGGCAAGCTCATAAGGACGAGGTTTATATGCCTGGCATGCTCAAATTCATGAGCCAGGAAATATTCGAATATCGGACGATCAGTGTCCACCATTATTTGATTGAAGAATCGATTGAA
>Ga0315281_10009538_pt1 | contig 13459 bp, 12 predicted proteins | sample YL17G07_0_MG_FD_204540 | JGI IMG/M metagenome (GOLD analysis project Ga0315281, IMG submission 204540) | Sediment microbial communities from Yellowstone Lake, YNP, Wyoming, USA - YL17G07_0 | ecosystem: Environmental > Aquatic > Freshwater > Lake > Sediment | place: USA: Wyoming | collected...
ACAAGTGGGGCATCTACACGCCACGTCACGCCGTCATCTCCACTGTTGACCAGTTGGACGCGCTCGTCCACTCCAACAGGTGGATGCGGGAGTGCAAAATGGTCGTGAAGGCTCACGAGGCGCTGGGTTCCCGCATGAAGCTGGGACTGGTCAAGATTGACCTGGATATTGACGGGGTCGCCAAGGCGGCCAAGGCGATGCTGGGCCGGGACATCAACGGCCTGATTATCTCTCAACTTATCATTTCCGAGATGATCCCGCACACGGAAGAATATTACCTGGCCGTTACGTCCACGCGGGAAGGCGCGCAGATACTTGTCGCCAAGTTTGGCGGGATTGAGGTCGAATCCAACTGGGACAAGGTCAAAAGGATATCCGTGGAAGTGGGCGACAAACCCTCCGACGAGAGCCTTGAGAAACTGGCCAAAGAAGCTGGCTTCAAGGGCGACATGGTGGAGAAGATGAAAAAGTTCGCCTCCCGCCTGTTCGAGTGCTATGACAACGAGGACGGCTCCTACATGGAGATAAACCCTCTGACCATCAATCCGGCCGACGGCAAGCTTTGCGCCCTGGACGCGGTCATCCTGCTCGACAACGACGCCAGGTTCCGCCACCCGGACTGGAACTTCTCTTTCGCCTCGGAATTCGGCAGGGCATACACCGAGGACGAAAAGGCGATAATGGATATAGACAGCAGGGTTAAAGGCTCTGTGAAGCTCATAGAGATACCCGGCGGCAATGTGGCCCTCCTGCCCGCTGGCGGCGGCGCGTCGGTCTTTTATTCCGATGCGGTCCTCAACCTGGGCGGCACGCTGGCCAACTATGCTGAGTATTCCGGCGACCCTCCCGCGTGGGCCGTGGAGGCGCTTACGGACAAGGTTTGCTCCCTGCCAGGGATCGAGCACATCATCGTCGGCGGCGCGATAGCCAATTTCACCGACGTCAAGGCCACGTTCACCGGCATCATCGCCGCTTTCCGCAAGGCCAAGGCCGAGGGGAAGCTTTCGAAGGTCAAGATATGGGTCCGCAGAGGCGGCCCGAACGAAGCCGTGGGGCTTGATTCCATGAGAAGGCTCGCCGACGAGGGGTTTGACATTCACGTTTACGACCGTTACACGCCCCTGACGGACATTGTGAAGTTTGCGTTGCAAGGGGAGGGCAACTAGAGATGAGCATAATCGCCGACGAGAAAACAAGAGTCATCATAATGGGTGGCGTCCCCGGTGTGAACGCCGCCCGCAGGATGGCGGAGTTCTGCTACCTCTCCAAACTGCCGTACAGCGTAACGGCGTTCGTTTACCCCCCCGACGCGGGAAAGACGGCGGAGATACCTTACGGTTCACAGTTCCTGGCCGTGCCCATATACAAGACCGTCAAAGACGCGACGGACCATCACCCAGAGTCCAACGCGGCGCTGATCTATATCGGGGCCAACCGCGCTTACGCCGCGTCTATGGAGGCTTTGGAGAACCCGAACATAAAGTTCGTCTCCATGATAACCGAGGGCGTGCCGGAAAAAGACGCCAAGCTTTTAATCAAAAATTCCAAGCGCCTCGGCAAGATACTAAACGGCCCGTCGTCCATCGGCGTGTTCTCCGCAGGCAAGTGCAGGCTCGGCGTCATCGGCGGCGAGTTCACCAACCTTAAGCTGTCAAAGCTGTACAGGCCCGGTTCGTTCGGCGTCATCACAAAGTCCGGCGGGCTTTCCAACGAGATCATGTGGCTCGTCTCCCAGTTCGCCGACGGCGTCACGACCACCATCGGCGTGGGCGGCGACGCTTATCCGGTGACGGATTTCGTCACCTACCTCGACCTGTTCGAAAAAGACCCGGAGACCAAGGCGGTCATCATCGTCGGCGAGATGGGCGGAGACCTGGAGGACAAGGCGGCGGAATGGTACTCTGCCAAACCCCGGCGGGTAAAGCTCATCGGCGTTGTCTCTGGCTATTGCCAGGAGAAGCTCCCCAAAGGCATGAAGTTCGGCCACGCAGGCGCCAAAGAGGGAATGCACGGCGAGGGCTCGGCCCGCGCCAAGTCCGACAAGCTGATAAAGGCGGGCGCCATCGTCCCCCCCACCTTCGGCGACCTTGGCCCTACGATAAAGCGACTTTACGAAGACCTGAAGTCTGCGGGCCAGATCAAGGAGATCGAGGATGTGCCGTTCTCGCAACTGCCAGACCTGCCACGCAAAGTGGAAGATGTCATCGGCAAGGGCGAGGTCATGGTTCAACCGCTGTTCAAGACCACCATATCCGACGACAGGGGCGACGAGCCGTTGTACTGCGGATATCCCGCGTCCGACCTTATCAACAAAGGTTACGACATCTCCCATGTCATAGGCATTTTGTGGAACAAGAAACTGCCTACCGACAAAGAGGCGGAGGTCATCAAGCGCATCATCATGTTGTCGGCGGATCACGGCCCGTGCGTCTCCGGCGCGTTGGCCACCATAATCGCCGCGTGCGCGGGGATTGGGCTTTCGCAGTCGGTGGCCGCTGGCCTTATCATGATCGGCCCCCGGTTCGGCGGCGCCGTTACGGACGCGTCCAAATGGTTCCATTACGGGTTGGTCAACTATCCGAACGACATCCCCGGCTTCCTCGAATACATGAAGAAGAACGTGGGCCCCGTGCCGGGCATCGGCCACAGGGTGAAGTCGCTCAAGAACCCGGACAAACGTGTCGCCGAGTTGAAGAAGTGCGTAAAGGAGCTGGATCTGCGCTCCCCGCACCTCGACTACGCGCTTGCCGTGGAGGCCGTCACCACAGGGAAGAAAGACAACCTTATCCTCAACGTGGACGGTTGCATCGCCTGCGTGCTGACGGATATGGGGTTTGCGGCGGACTCGCTCAACGGCTTCTTCATACTGGCGCGGACAATCGGCATGATAGGCCACTGGATAGACCAGAACCGCGAAGGAAGCAGGCTGATCAGGATGTACAACTACCTGGTCAACTTCGCAACCCCGGCGCGGCGCGAGGCCCCGGAGAAGAAGAAGTAGTTTTACGCTTTAAAAACAAAAAGGCCGTTTCCCACAGGGGAGACGGCCTTTTTGCTTCATGTTGTTGGTTGTTCTTCGCCTTGGACTCGTGACATAACGTATCGAGAAATAAAATCGGCGGGGTGAATAGCTCCGCCGTCGAGCGTCAAAACCGTCCCCCCCCAAAAAAACAAATTCCAGACAGGCTCATTAACCCTTTTTTATTGATAATCCCAACCAACTAAAAGGAAATTCATTAAATATATAATGACAATTAACACTGCAGATATAATCTAACACATCTTTGTATTCTTTTTTCCGGAACCAATCGTTCAATACATAGATGTACTCTACTTTGAGTCCAAGTAATCCAACCAGTTTCAGATACTGTTTGCGCGTGAAGTCACAAGTCAGCAAATCTTCGTCAACATGACCTGCAACTTTCTGATATTTAACATCGATAACAAATAATACTTCACGGGCAATCACTAAAATTATGCTATCAGACAATAACCGCTTGGAAATTATTGGGAGCCAATCAACCTTTTCCTCTAATAGAAACTGATAAAATTCATGAATTCCCAGAAAGCGGGCAACAAGCTCACCCTCAATGAATACTCCCCTCCCAGCCTTATGGGGAATATTTTTAATTTCATATCCCAAAATTGATAAATCCATGGAAATCAACTTTCCTTTCCATAATGTGTGCCATGCGATGATGGTGTGCGCATAGTGCTGATAAATTCCAAAAGCCATCAGCACCTTCTTTGTTTTTGAATCCCAACGGACAGTCCTCAAATAAGTCTCAACCAAAAAAATTTTTATCAAAAAGTTAGATTATTCTCCACAATGGCAATCTCATAAGTTTTCGTGTGCCACTCGGAAAGTTTATTGTAGCCCATGAATTGCACCCGCGTTTTTATAGGAACAAATGCGTTTAGAGAAAGTTTGCCCAAGTATTCATTTTTCCGCACTTCGTCGGCGACAATGAAGAAATTTGCGTTATAGTCCTGTAGTTCAACAAACTTCAGTAACGAGTTCTGGATGTCCGTTGAGTGTTCGACCTCAAAAAGCAGGCTCGGCATTTTTCTGATATTAAACCAAGACACGTCAACGGTTTTAGCTTTTCGCATGATATGGTCATAGCCAAATTGGTAAAAATCCGTTTGCGAGCTTATTTCGCCTAGCGTTTTGCCCAAAAATCGTTTGTTTTTATCTTGGCTTGGCACAAATGTTACGTATTTTTTAAGATTGCCAATTTCCACCAACAGTCCTTGATAATAACTGTGATTGAAAAATTCCTTTTCCTCTTTTGGAATAGCATCGGTCGGAAATATCTCTGGAGGCAATTTGTCCCGGTATGAGCGTAACGCCCACAATCCTGGTTTTATCTTAAAAAACAACTTCTCGTAAACTTGAACGATGCGCCGAATACTAGCGAACGGAGTTTTTGTTTTCCACTCGCAATCTTTAATCTTCATGGTTTCTTGGTTAAGTTGCCCCAATGTTGCAACCCCGCCAAGCGTTTCTAATGCATGTATGACCGCCTCATACTGCTTCATTTTAAAAATTCCATCACATCAGGGCAGGAATATCTTTCAATTATTTTTCCTTTTAAGTAGATTAATAACTCATTTCCGTCCCAGTTCCAGTCATCAAAATATTCTGTTGTTCGTACTAACCAAAAATAAATTTTATTAAGCAATTCTTGATCGTTCATCATGCGGCAATTTTTACATTGGGGAAGTCCCAACTTTCGTTTTCATGAAATTCTAAATCCTCTTCAAATTCCTTGCTCTTATCCCACTTGCCTTTGTTAACGGAGACCATTTTCCCCGCATGACAGGTTATGCCCCCGTTGGAAAGGAAATAAGGAGGATCGGCAAAAATCATGTCAACGGAACATTCCCTGGCCTGATTAAGAACCTCAACGCAATCGCCTTTAAGTAATTTTACGAACGGTTCTTGATTTTCGTAATAAATCTCGTACGGCTTTTGCGACCCATAAGATGCCTCGTTTTCAGAAACAAAAAAATCGAGAGGACTTGTTTCTAATATGGCATACGGTTTCCGGCTTTTCTTTGATTTCGATTTCATGTTTTGTAATCTAGCATTTGTCCGTCAAGAAAAAAAGGTCAAATTCACCTAGGTGTCAGGTTTGCAAAATTATCAATAATTGCAATAATAAAGCCGTAAGTCTTGGTGAGGTCTCAAAATGGCCACAGACACACAGCAGATATTAAAAAAGGCGTTGGAACTGCCAACAATTGAAAGGGCCACTCTTGCAGATCACCTTTTATCCAGCCTGGATCAACCTGATGAACACATAGACGCTCTTTGGCGCGAAGAAGTTGAAAACAGGATTAACGCTTACCAATCTGGCAAAATCAGGGCGGTCTCGCTTAAAGAAGTCCTATCAAAATACAATAAGTAATGGAAATACGATTCCTTGAGATAGCTCAAATCGAACTTGATGAAACGATTGAATATTACAATTCTTAATCTTCCGGGCTTGGGGATTCGTTTTTATTGGAGGCTCTAGTACTGTTGAACGAATCAGGCGTTTTCCAGACGCCTGGCATCCCTTCAGTAGCGCCACCCGCAGATGTCAATTGCGCCGTTTTCCTTACGGAATTATTTATCAGATACTGAATACGGAAATTCTTATCGTTGCAGTCGCCAATTTGCATAGGAGACCAGACTATTGGCAAGGCAGGATAAAAGAATAAACCTGACAAAGCGTTACAACGGACGACGTAAAACTCTACCGTGCGCAAGCGGTACTTTAGGAGTCCGGGGTGAAGAACACCCCGGACAGCATCGAACGAAGAACGCCCCGCAAAGGGCAGGAGCCATGGTCGGCAACCCGGTAGGTCGCCCTGCAAAACCACTTCAACGCCTCCGGCCACTCGCCAGAGGCGCATCTGTCCATCGCCGGTCTATGAAATGAACAACGGCGCGAATACCAGCGTTACGGTGGCGAGGAGCTTGATAAGCACATGGATGGACGGGCCAGCGGTGTCCTTGAACGGGTCGCCAACCGTATCGCCCACCACCGCCGCCCTGTGCGCATCCGAGCCTTTGCCGCCAAGGTTGCCGGCTTCAATATGTTTTTTCGCGTTGTCCCAGGCGCCGCCGCTGTTGTTCAGCATTGTGGCCATCAGTATGCCGCTGATGGTGCCCACCATGAGGAAGGAAGCCATCGCCTCCGCGCCCATGCCAAACTGCCTGAAGAGTATCCCCACGCCGATGGGTGTGCATACCGCGATCAGCCCAGGCCCAATCATGAAAAACAGCGCGCCTTGTGTGGCATGATCCACGCAAGCGCGGTAGTCGGGATTTTCTGTGCCGGCGAGGATGCCCGGCTTTTTCCGGAACTGGCTCCGCACTTCCTCGATGATGATGGAGGCGACTTTGCCGACCGCCCGGATGGCCAGCGAGGAAAACAGGAAGACCAGGGCCGCGCCCAGGAGCGCGCTCACGAAAATCGCCGGTTTGGCCATGTCCACGCTTTCAAGGTGCGCCCCATAGTTGTTGACTTCGTCAATGTACGCCCTGAAAAGGAGGAACGCCGCCAAAGCGGCTGTGCCGATGGCGTATCCCTTGGTCAACGCTTTGGTGGTGTTTCCCACGGCGTCAAGCTTGTCGGTGCGTTCCCGTATCTCGCGGGACTGTTTGCTCATCTCGATGATGCCGCCCGCGTTATCGGCGATCGGGCCCAGGGTGTCCAGCGCAAGGATGAAGGCCGCAGGCCCCAGCATTCCCATGGTGGCCACCGCCGTGCCGAAAAGGCCCGCGTGCGGGAAACCGGATAATGTGCCCAGGTAATACGCCGAAAGGAGCGCCACGGAAATTGTGATGGCCGACATAGCGGTGCTCTCCATCCCCATGCTGATGCCGGAGATGACGTTGGTGGCTGGGCCAGTCTTGCTGGAGTCCACGATATCCTGCACGGGGCGGAATTGCGCGTCCGTGTAATACTGCGTGATGAAAAGGAACGCGACCGACGTTAAAAGGCCTATGACGCCCGCGCCGAAAAAATATATCCACGCGTTCGGAGCCGAGGGATGATCCAACAAAAGCTTGCACGCCCCGCCCAGGGCGATGGCGTACAGGATCGTGGTGATGAAATACCCTCTTTTTATGCCGTTCATCGGCGCTTCGTCTTCGCTGATCTTCACGGTTATCACGCCAATAATCGAAGCGACTATCCCCAACGCCCGGCTCAGCAGGGGGAACATCAAAACCCCCATTATCCATTTGGAATCCGCCCCGGGCACGGTGGCGGCCATCACCCCCGCCAGGATCATTGCCCCGATGTTCTCTGCGGCGGTGGATTCGAAAAGGTCCGCGCCGCGGCCCGCGCAGTCCCCCACGTTATCCCCCACCAGGTCGGCTATCACGGCGGGGTTCCGAGGGTCGTCCTCTGGTATCCCGTGTTCCACTTTTCCCACCAAATCCGCCCCCACGTCGGCGGCCTTTGTGTAAATTCCGCCTCCCAACTGCGCGAAGAGCGCCACGAACGACGCGCCAAACCCATATCCCACTATCAAAAAGGGGATTTTAACCTGTTCGACGACGGTAAACGCTTTAACCAGGATGAAAAGCCCGCCAACTCCCAGCAAGCTCATGGAAACCACCATAAGTCCCGACACCGCGCCGCCTCTCAGCGCGATCTGCAACAACTCGTTGCCGCCTTTCATAGCCCCGGCGGCGGCGCGTACATTGGCTCGGATACTCACCCACATGCCTACGTAACCGGCGATGACGGAGCACAAGGCGCCGAGGATGAAAGAAAGGGTTATCCAGAAGGCAAGCTCGCCGCTGGAGCCCACCGGGTCGAAAGACTGGTGTTGGCGCGCGTAACCGTATCCCAAAAACAGCAATACCGCCACCGCCGCCGCCATTTTTAATATGGTTGAATTCTGCCGTTTCAAAAAGGCGTTCGCGCCTTCCCGGATGTCGTCGCCGATTGCGACCATTGCCGGTGTTCCGGTCCCCTTTGCGGCGACCCATTTGTAAAACAGGTAGGCGGCGGCAAGGCCCCCAAGGCTGATTCCCATGATGGTGGCTAACAACAGGTTCTCTTGCATGATGGCCTCCGCCTTTGTAGTGTTTTGCTACGTTGTGTTCATACGGGACATCTTCGGAGAAATAATAATCAGGGTGGGAAGCCCGCAATGGCGAGTGTGAGAGGCGAGGCGGGTTTTATCTTGATCGGCAGGATGCTATACATGGCTTCTTCCTCCGGTTAAAGCGGCATATTCCCTATGACCCCAGTTTAGCGCCATCCCTTGAACAAAATATATACGCCCCGGCATGAATAGTCAAATCGCGCCTTCCATCGAAGAAAGCCCCGTAGGGGCAGGCCCCCGTGCCTTGCCCCTATCTGTGTTGGGCAACCACATGGGGTTTTGCCCCTACGGACGCAGATGGACGATGCCGCTAACGCGCAAACCTTACCCGCAAATCCCGCATCTTAACTCTGGGTTCCGCGCGGCGTAGGCTTCGTCCAGCCTTCGCACCACGGTGTTCGCCGGCGCGGATTTCAACGAGTCGGGGTTTTCCCTGGCCTGTTTGGCTATGTCTATCATCGCGTCGCAGAATGCGTCCAGCGACTCCAGGCTCTCCGTCTCCGTCGGCTCTATCATTATCGCCCCGCGAGCGATAAGTGGAAAATATATCGTCGGCGGATGATACCCGCGTTCGATAAGCCCTTTTGCGATGTCCAGCGTGGTGACGCCGAATTCGTTCTGCAATTTGTCGTTGAACACGCACTCGTGCATGCTTTTGCCGGGAACCGGCTCGTGGTAATGATCCGCAAGCCGGGCTTTGATGTAGTTGGCGTTTATCACCGCAGTCTCGGAAGCGGCTTTTAACCCCTCGGCCCCCATCGAAAGTATATAGGCCGCCGCGCGTAGCAGTATTCCCACGTTGCCGTGGAACCCGTGCACCCTGCCGATAGTGTCGGGGCTGTCTGTTTCCAGCCTGTATTTGCCGCCATCGGCGATAACCACAGGGACGGGCAAAAACGGGGCAAGCTCCCTTGTCACGCAAACCGGCCCCGCGCCCGGCCCGCCGCCGCCGTGCGGGGTGGAGAACGTCTTGTGCAAATTGATGTGCGCCACGTCCACCCCCATGTCGCCGAACCTGGCTTTGCCCATCAGGGCGTTGAGGTTGGCGCCGTCGCAATACAAAAACCCGCCGCGCTTGTGGACTATGCTGGCGGCCTTGACGATGTTGGACTCGAATATCCCCAGCGTGTTGGGGTTGGTCACCATCAACGCGGCGACGGAATCGTCCATCACCCGCGAAAGCTCGTCGAGGTCTATCATGCCGTCCGCGCCGCTTTTTAACGTCACGGCCTGGTATCCGCAAAGCACAGCGGAGGCCGGGTTTGTGCCGTGGGACGAATCGGGCAGTAAAACCTTCGTGCGCGGGTTGCCCCTTTTGGCGAGCGCAGAGCGGATCATCAACAGGCCCGTGAACTCGCCATGCGCTCCTGCGGCAGGTTGCAGGGTGGCGGCGTCCAGCCCCGTTATCTCGCACAACCATTCGCCCAGGTCGTGGATCATCTTGAGCGTTCCCTGGCAGGCGGAATCCGGTTGAAGAGGATGAAGGTCGGCGAACCCCTTCATTCTGGCGACAGCCTCGTTCACCCGTGGGTTATGTTTCATCGTGCAGGAGCCGAGTGGATAGATATTGGAGTCCACCCCGTAGTTCCACTGGGACAGCCGCGTATAATGGCGGATGACCTCCGGCTCCGAAAGCTCCGGGAAACCTTTCAACTCCCCGCGCAGATATGGCTCCGGCGCGAGGGCGCCTATGTCCACCTCCGGTATCCCCGTGTCGTGGAAGTCCACGCCGGACCTGCCGGGCGAACCCCTGCCGAAAATCTCCTGCTCTTTAAAAACCATCCCACGCCGATATTGCGATGACATCTGTTATATTCCTGATTCCCTGATAAAAACAATTGTCATGCAGAGCTTGTCGAAGCATGACACCAACAATTATTGTCACCCTTCGACAAGCTCAGGATGATAGCTTTATATCTCCGGTCAACTAACGCCCGAACTCGGAAAGGATATCCGTGAGCCGGTCTATGGATTTTTTATCGTGAACCTCCGTCGCGCAGAAAAGCGCCGCCGATTCCAGCGACGGATAAAACGCGCCGAGGTCAAGCCCGCCCGCGATGCCAGCCTGCGCCAGACGTTTGTTCACCACGGCAGGCTCCACAGGCATGTGTATCGCCACCTCGTTGAAGAACGGCAATCCGAACGCCAGCCGGAACCCCTTGATTGACGTGATCCTATCGGCCATGTATCGCGCCGCCGAGTGATTGCGGACGGCAAGCTCCCTCAACCCGTTTTTACCAAGCAGGCTCAGGTGTATCGCCGCTCCCGTGGCGCAAAGGGCCTGGTTGGAGCAGATGTTGGAAGTTGCCTTCTCCCTGCGTATGTGTTGTTCCCGCGTGGCCAGCGTGAGGGTGAACCCCGCCGTCCCGTCCACATCCTTCGTCTTGCCGATAAGCCGTCCGGGCAGTTGGCGGGCGTATTTGTCCTTTGTGGCGAAAAGGCCAAGCCCCGGCCCACCGTAGTTAAGCGATCCGCCAAACGACCTGCCTTCTCCCACTGTGATATCCGCGCCAAACTTGCCCGGCCCTTCCAGTATCCCCAGCGCGCAAGGCTCCGCCACCGCCACGATAAGCAGGGCGCCTGCCTTGTCGCAGGCTGTGCGGATGGAGGCGAGGTCTTCGACATGCCCCAAAAAGTTGGGATACGAAACGACCACCGCCGAAGTCTCCGGCGTCAACGCTTCGGCCACCGCCACCGCCGTTGTCACGCCTTCTTGCGCGCAGTCGAGCGTGACGATATCCACATCCAGATGTTGCGTGTATGTGGCTACCACCTGCCGCCAATGCGGATGGACCAGGTTGGAGATGGCCACCCTGGATTTGCCGGTTATCCTTTTGGCCATGATGACGGCCTCGGCAAGGGCCGACGCGCCGTCGTACATGGAGGCGTTGGCGATATCCATCCCAAGCAGGGCCGCCGTGTAGGTCTGGAACTCGAAGATGGCCATCAGCGTGCCCTGGCTTATCTCTGGCTGATACGGCGTGTAGGCCGTGAATATCTCCGACCTTAAAAGAAGCTGATCCACCGCCGACGGGACGAAATGCCGGTACGCCCCAGCGCCGATAAAACAGGCGGACGGAGCCGATGGCGCGTTCATCCCGGCCAGTTGTTCAAAACTCTCTATCAAATACTGTTCCGGCAAAGGCTCCGGCAGGTTAAGTGAGGCCTTCAGCCGCGCCTCTTCGGGTATGCCGGAGAAAAGCTCGTCAACGGACGACGCGCCTATGACTTTGAGAGCCTTGTCCCTGTCCTGCGGCGTAAGCGGTATGAAACGCACTTTTCACCTTCCATTGGCTACGGTGGCCTTGTACGCCGAGGCCGAAAGGAGCGAATCCAGATCACCTTTGTTGGCGGGCTTAATCTTGATTAACCAGCCCACGCCGTAACAATCCTTGTTCACCTTCTCAGGCGCGGTTTCCAGCGCCACGTTAATTTCGGCCACCTCGCCTGCGATGGGTGAATAAAGGTCGGACACGGTCTTCACAGACTCCGCCACGCCGAAAGCCTCCCCTTTGCCGAGCTTGCGGCCGACAGCGGGAAGCTCCACGAAAACGATGTCGCCAAGCTCGTGTTGGGCGAAGTCGGTTATGCCCACAACTACGACGTCGCCGTCGAGTTTGGCCCATTCGTGTTCTTTTGTGTATTTTAGTTTTTCCGGTAAATTCATCTGTCCTCCGCTAATACTGCTTTTTCAGGCGCGTTATGTCTCCTCACCTTCGGCGAAACAAACGGTGTTTTGACGACAACAGCTTCCGTCTCCTTGTCGCGTATGTTTATGCCAAGCGTCGTGCCCACCAGCGAAAACTCTGTGGGGACGTAGCCGAGCGCTATTCCTTTGTTGAGCGTGGGGCTTAACGTGCCGCTGGTCACTACTCCCACCTTATCGCCATGTTTCATGATCGCATACCCTTCGCGGGCGATTCCCTTGTCCACAAGCTCGATGCCCACGAGCTTTCGTTTGATCCCCTCTCCCTTCTGCCGGACGAGAGCCTCTTTTCCCAGAAAATCGCCCTTGTCCAGCTTGACGATCCAGCCCAGGCCCGCCTCGTAGGGGGTGGTGTCCTCGTTCATGTCGTGGCCATGCAGGGGGTAGCGCATCTCCAGCCTAAGCGTGTCCCGCGCGCCCAGCCCAATTGGCCTGAGCCCAAGGGATTTGCCACGGGACATTATCCGCTCCCACATCAGCGGAGTGTCCCGCCAGCTAACAAAAAGCTCAAACCCGTTCTCCCCGGTGTAGCCAGTGCGCGATAGCAGTATGTTAGTCTCGTCAATCATCGTGGTGACGAACTGGTAATACTCAAGCTTGGACAGGGGAAAAGAGACAATAAGGCCCATCAGGCTCTCTGCGTTGGGCCCCTGGATGGACAACATGCCGTAATCGCGGGAAAGGTCCGCGACCTCCACGTCCGTAAACCCCACAGCCTGGCCGGATATCCACTCGAAATCCTGCCGGGTGTTGGAGGCGTTGACGCAGAGGAAATAACGGTTGGGAGCGATCATATAAATGAGCAGGTCGTCTATTATGCCGCCCTTGTCGTTTAGCAGGGCGGAATACTGCACGCCACCCTCTTCCATCTTCGATATGTCGCTGGGGACGAGGTACGACAAAAAGTCACGCGCCCCCGCGCCCTTGATCTCCAGTTCCCCCATATGGGAGACGTCGAAAATGCCGACCTTCTCGCGGACGGCCTTGTGCTCTTCGAGTATCGAGTTGTACAGCACGGGCATGCTCCACCCTGCGAAATCCACCATGCGGGCATGGAGCGCATGATGCGCGTGGCTCAACGGCGTCCTGCGCAGGTTCGTCATGACTGCGCGGCCCCCGTGGTATTGTCATCGTCTTGCGGTCTTTTCACTTTAAACGCTCTCCCATAACTTTCACTACAACCCGTTTACGGCGCATGCCGTCGAACTCGGCGTAATATACTCTCTGCCACGGCCCCAAGTCCAGCGCCCCGCCAGTAATCGGCACGATGACCTGGTGATGGACGAGAAGGCTTTTAAGATGCGCGTCGCCATTCTCCTCCCCTGTGCGGTGGTGCCGGTAATCTTTCCCCGACGGCGCCAGCTTTTCCAGCCAGTCGTCTATGTCGGCGATCAGCCCGTCTTCCGCGTCGTTGACCCACACCCCTGCCGTGATGTGCATGGCGGAGACGAGGACCATGCCGTCCGTCACGCCGGACTTTTTGACCATCCCGTCCACTTTGTCGGTGATATCAATATACTCCCGCTGTCTGGCGGTGTTGAACCAGAGATACTCCGTGTGGAAAGTCATTGCCGGGCGTGTTAACCTTGAAATAGGAAACAGGGTTTAAAATAATCGAATCGGGCGTTTAAATCAACT
>Ga0315281_10009539_pt1 | contig 13458 bp, 8 predicted proteins | sample YL17G07_0_MG_FD_204540 | JGI IMG/M metagenome (GOLD analysis project Ga0315281, IMG submission 204540) | Sediment microbial communities from Yellowstone Lake, YNP, Wyoming, USA - YL17G07_0 | ecosystem: Environmental > Aquatic > Freshwater > Lake > Sediment | place: USA: Wyoming | collected...
CTGTCTTCTCCATTCTGCATTCCTCATTCTATTTTCCACCTTCCGAATCCCACTTTCAATCCATCATTGATGGCCGGCGATGAGATTGATTATGAGCTTCACCAGTACATCTTTTTGCCTGGGATTGCTCTCAGCAACCAACAGGGCAAGTGCAACGAGGGCATTGTCGTTGATCTTCCGATCCCCATTCGGGGCGGTGAGAAAGGTGTTCTTTTCCAGGAACCAGATGAACAGAAGCGAGGCGATCCGCTTGTTCCCGTCAACGAACGGATGATCTTTGATGATGAAATACAGAAGATGTGCCGCTTTCTCTTCAATGCTCGGATACAGTTCGGCTCCTCCGAACGTTTGTTCGATACCCGCGAGGATTCCTTTAAGCACGCCTCGTTCCTTCTCTTGTCCGAACAACTCTCCTGCCTCCTCCCGGGCGATCAACGTCTTCCGGAGCTGGCTAATCCCCTTTTTAGCCTCGTCTTCTGTAATCCGGTACAGGACTTTCCGGTGAAGCTCTTTTGTTGTGAGCATGCCGGAGTCGTATTGATGCAAGAGGAGCCAGGAACGGGTATACTCGGTAATAACGGTGAGCAATCCGGCCGTCTCCGATGCCGACAGCGGGTTCGCTGACTTCGCCTTCTCCACCAGCTCCACTGCCACTTCCAGTTCTTTAAGGCGCTGCTTGTTCTCCTGCAATCGTTTCTCATTGAGGGTATAACCTTTTACCAGATGGTCTCGCAGGACATTCGTTGCCCAGATGCGGAATTGGGTCCCACGCTGCGATTTTACCCGATATCCCACGGATATGATGACGTCGAGATTGTAATTCTCAATTTGGCGTTCCACACTTCTCTTGCCCTCTTTTCGAACTATCCGGAATTTCCGGATAGTTGGATCTCTCTGTAACTCTTTCTCACGATAAACGTTGGAGATATGCTCCGACACAGTTCGCACGTCTTTGCCAAAGAGAGTCGCCATCTGCGCCTGTGTAAGCCACACGGTTTGTTCTTCCAGAGTGACATCAATCCTGGCCTTGCCATCCTCAGTGCGATAAATAGCTATTTCGCCCTTTTTTTCTTGAATTTCCTTGGTCACTAATTCACCTGTTGCAAACAATGCAACAACTCATTGTTCGACTACGTGCATTTTTTGCACATTCCTTTTCCGGTCCCATCTTCATTCCGCAATCTCGACGAGTCGAGTCGTCGACCGCATTCCGAACCGCAGTTTCACGATTCGCCATTCACGATTTACAGTTTCACGACTTACTTCTTACCTCTCCCATCTTGCTTCTGACTTCTTGCTGCTCACTTCTGACCTCCGACTTCTGTCTTCTCACTTCTGCCTTCTCTTTTCTGCCTTCTGCATTCTGCTTTCTTCATTCTGCATTCTCATTTCTGACTTCCGATCTCTGACCTCTGACTTCTGATTTCTTCATTCTCCATTCTGCATTCTCAATTCTGCCTTCTCCATTCTGCCTTCTCCATTCCGCATTCTCATCTCTTTTCTTCCCTTCCGAAATCCACAATCCGAATTCCAAAATTCACTTCTTCATTCCTCATTGCGTCAATGTTGGTTGAAAAAGCGCTTGAAATCCTCGTCAGCATTCCGTATATTGAATTGCGGTTGAAGGAATGCCATCATGAAAACCCTCATTCATACGAATCGCTTCCTCTCGAAACGCTCGCTCCGTGCAAAGATCCTTGTCCGAAACGCCGCTGCCTCCGCAAAGATTGAAGGCATCAGCGGTGCAAAAAAGAGGATCGTCCGTTTGCTTCGCTCGATTGGTATCAGGCGTGTCGCCTTAAAGCGCGCTTGATTGCCTTCAGGACAATAGCCCTCATCCGTTCATAGTTCTTGTCCAGCCCTGCTTGAATTGCAGCGACGTAGGCTTTGAAAGCCTTTCCTCTGCTTCCGATAAATCCAAAGTCGAGCCCGGGCAGGCCTGCCTGATAGGCCATGAGTGTCGCTAGCAACCGCGCTGTGCGGCCGTTGCCTTCACGATGCGGTGTATAAGGAGCAATTCGACGTGAACGATAGCAATTGCAAAAGCTACATCTTCTGGTTTTCCAGGCTTACAGGGGGTATGAACATTGAGAATATTTTCCTCAAGATCGTGCATCATGTGAGAAATGGCCAAAACCGATGCAAAAGGAAAATCGCCTTTTGACAGATTTACGCTCCTGGTCTTTCCCGCCCAATCATAAATATCCCCCAGGAAAAGCTTGTTGATCGCGTGGATATCAGCCGCCGTGAATCTGTGGTCCTTTGTGTATTTGCGGATGAGGGCCTGTTCAGCATTGAGGTACGCTTTGAGCTCGGCATCTTCCATATCCCTGACGCGGGTGATCCCAGCCTTATTCCTGAGGACTCTGCGCCCCGAGCCAGGCTCACCATCCATGACTCCATTCGCAAGATATTTGACGCCAGAGACTTTCTGCTTAGCCACTACAATCTTTCCACTGCTTTAGCATCTCAACCGATTTCGCCATTCACGATTTACAGTTTCACGACTTACTTCTTACCTCTCCCATCTTGCTTCTGACTTCTTGCTGCTCACTTCTGACCTCCGACTTCTGTCTTCTCTTTTCTGTCTTCTCTTTTCTGCCTTCTGCATTCTCTCTTCCCTTCCCTCTCCATCCTTTACAATTCACTTATTGCTCTTACCATTCACTATTCACTCTTTGCTGCTACTCTTCACTATCTTTTGGGCGTTCCCCCCGTGAGACAATGTCATTCCCGCTTGTCTTAAGCGGGAATCCAGAACGAGTGATTACCTTTTGTTTGTCATTCCCGCATGTCTTAAGCGGGAATCCAGTACGAGTGATCACTTGTCCCACGCATTATCTCACGGGGGTCGGGCTGCTCCGGGGTGCGCTTCGCTCCCGTGCTCTCCCGACTCATGTTCTCACGAGTGGTCGGGAATCGCACCGCCACCGGCGCCCTTCGCATCCCTAACGCAAAAGCAAAGGCTTTTTCACTTTCGCTTCCACTGCATCATGCATCACCCCGGAAATGATGTGTGGACCCGCGATTTCTCAGATGAATTAATTCCTCGGCTGCTTATGCATTATCCACATTTGATTTCGCGGTTCTTCTACGTTGACACCTTGATGGTTCCAGAGAATTACACGAGTGTTATTATGCGTTATTTCTTTTTGGGCACCTATTTCATGTTGCACGTGGCGAAGGCGAACTGACGATTTCGGCGGAACCAATTTGGAAATAACGAACACGCAATTATCATGTTCGATCGACCCTGGATAGTTCATTCCGTGAATTTGTTGCACCGGAATTATCTTCCATTTTGCCGAATCTGTATTTCGAAGCGCATTAAGGCTCAGAAGTTCTATTTGACCACCATGCTTGTTGGGAGATACCAAGGCTAAGCCTTTGTCCTGAAAGGATCTGATGTACTTGTAAGGCTGTTCCTCGGAATCTTCAATTATCCAGAGATTCAGTAGACCGCTTTCGATGCGATTGACAATAACCTTCCTCTTATCCCTCGAACTAAGAAAACGGTGCCGCGTGTGAGCTACTTCGATATGATATGCCATCCATCTCTCCTTGAAATTATGTCTAGATGCTTCATTTCCCGCAGTCACATTTTTAGATCGTCAAGAAACTCAGAAGCGGGCTCAACACTTGTGACGAGCAGAAAATCCCGCGCACGAGTGCAGGCGACATACAGAAGATGACGCTCGGTGTCGTAGACTTCTTCGAGGTCCGAATCATCCGTGACCGTTTCGATCCGTTCCTGCAAAGGAATCACTTCATCATCGCATGCCATCACGACGACTGCACGGAACTCCAGACCCTTGGCCAAGTGCATGGTGCTGATCGATACGTGGCCGCTTTTCGTTTCAACATGCTCATCGAGCACTTTGAACGGAAGGCCAGCCTGCTCCACTGCCTTGCGGGCTCTGCCCAGCTCGGCGGCTGACCGCACGAAAACACCTATCTCATCCGGTTTGATATTCTCATCCGGTTTGATACCTTGTTTCCTCAGTCCCGAAAGCCATTGAGCGACCGATTTGATTTCGTTTTCCTGTGTATCCAAGATAAGGATACTGGGCTGCGGACCATTGAATACCGAAACTGTGCCTCGCCTTTCTTCTTCATTACCGTCGACATCGGACACCAAAGGCCCTAATAACCGATCGCATTGCTTTCTGATCTGGTGAGAAGTTCGATAATTGATATGAAGTGTCCTCGCACGTCCGCGGATATCAACGCCGAGTGATTTCCACGAAAACGCCTGCTGGAAGATCCGTTGTCCCAGGTCGCCGGCAAAGAACAGGCCATTCGGACGCCCACCACCAAATGCAGCAAGAAAACGTAACTGACGTACATTAAGGTCTTGTGATTCATCGACGACGGTGAAATCGAAAGGCCGATGTTTGCTACCGGCTAGATGCGATGCGAGTCGGCTGAACATGTCGGCATAGGTAACGAGATTCCGACTCTTCAGAGTGGAACGAACCTGCTCAAAGATCGACCATAGCACACGCCGCGGTTTCTCTGGCAGACGGGTTTTACGCCCCAATCGAATCACATCGCGATATGCCTCCCAGGTTTCCAACTGCCACGCATCCACAACCTGATCCCACTCGGAGTAAAGAAACTGCAGGCTGAATTTCTGGCCCTCGATCTTGGTGGCGGCCTCTTGGAGAAGCTCATACATAACCTCTCCTGAAGCAAGGTTTGGCCGACCGAGATTCAACTCATAGAGTCGCTGGCCAATCGCATTCATGGCGTGCACTTCCAATCGTTCTGCAAGCCGGGGTTGATTGCTTATTAATCGCCTCAGCTTTATTCGCAATGATTCTGCAAGTGGTTCGGAAAAGGTGGTGAGCAGTATCCGAGCGTCTGGATTGGTGCGTGCCAGAAAAACTGCCCGGTGAAGAGCAACGATGGTTTTTCCTGTGCCAGCTGATCCCGAAACTCGCGCCGGACCGGTGTAGCTCGCCTCAACCAACTGGCGCTGAGCCGGATGCAAGAATATTGTCCATTTGTCCCAAGGAAATTCCAGAGCTCTCTCCAATTCCTCCACATTCTGGATGACGCGGAACCGTCGTCGCGCATCGGGATGTTCGAATGGGTCGATTGGTTCAGCAACTGGTTTCAGATTGAAGGCAAGAGCATCCTTGGCAATGTGTTCTGATGGAACTCGTTGGAAGTAAATTTGAGGCTCATCGAGCTCAAGTTGTCGAATTTTTGGAATGCCCCCCGTGGCTATTTCAAGGAGGGCCTCTGCCGCTTCACTTGGCAGATGGTCAGCAAGCTCAAGCACAGTGTTTTCGTCCGCTTTACGTGTGTCAGCTAGCCACTCATCAGGCACACCGTAGCTCAGCAGTTCATCATCTGTCAGCCGAGCAAACAGCAGTGGCTTCGACTGTGGGGGTTGCTCGACATCGATATACCTCGGAACGAAGATTTCCTGAATTGACTCTCGCACTTCCACCAATTGAGCTGCTCCGGTCTTGGGGTGCGTTTCCAACTTCCGCCGCTCTGCCCATTGATAAGCTTTGTCATGATGAGCTACGTAACAAAGTAAAAGACTCGCTTCACTTCTGTGGACAATCAGCCGGATATCGCTGCCAACGCGCACGGACCAGAAGTTTCTGTCCCTCGCTCTATCGAGTTTGTGGAAGCTGATTCCGGGGCTGGCAGGATTGAGCTGCAAGTCGAAGGCGGTCGTCTTGACTGCCTTTTGCTCATCACCGGTTAGGCGCGCAAGACTGTCGGTAAACGTATCAGCGATACGGAATTCCATCTCGCGGCTGAACTAAGGTTTGAATTCAGGTATCGTCCGAATCATGAATTGGTCAAATAGAGGCACCGTGAAGGCCATCTCCCCATGTGCGGGGCTATAGATCATTCCCTTATTGATTAGCTTGGCCCTCAATGGACCGAGGCTGGTGATTTTTACACCCATTTTGTCGGCAATGTCGCCAGTGCGCTGAGCACCCGCTCCCAAATCAGCCATGCCTCGTAGAAACTTCTTTTCCCCCGGGGTCAGCCGGTCGAAGCGGACACGGAAAAAGTTCGCGTCGAGGCGAGGAATGACCGAGGCCGTCGCACTTTGGACAATCTGTAGTGTGATCGGACTCAAGATTGCGAGGTTCCACGATTGATACCCCCATTCTTGAATAAAATAAGGGTACCCCTGTGTCAGACGATAGATCTCTTTCAGTGCTGGGGGGTCGAAAGAAACTCCTCCAGCTCGCGCAGGCTCTTGCAGGGCTTTTTCCGAATCCTCTTCTGAGAGTGCGCCAATATCGGGGAAACTGAAAAGTCGCTCGGCGTAGGATTTAGATTTACCAGCGAGTCCAGGAAGAATGGGAAGGCCTGCGCCCATCAAGACCAACGGAAGTTGGCGTTGCTGAATCTTATGCATGGCCATAATCAGCGCGCCGAGCTCTTTCTCTTTGAAGTATTGAACTTCATCAATGAGGATTGCTACTGCACTCTTCCTGTCCTCTGCTGCCTCAGCAATGGCAACAAAGAGGTTAGGGAGATCGATTTCCAGATCACCGCTATCGGCCGCTCCTTTTTCGGGTTCGATATCCAATCCAAAGGAAACTCCGTCTACTGTGACCTTAAGGCCACCGATGAAGCTACGGAGAACGGCCAGTCCCCGTTTTACCTTATCGCCTGCCCCAGCGATCCGATCCAAGTCATAGAGGAGAGTTCGTAAGTAAGGAGTTATCAATGGTCCAAGGGATTTATCTTCATGAGCTTCGATGGAGATGGTGCGGTATCCATGGCTCTTTGCGAGGTGATCAATTTCATTCAGCAACACTGTCTTGCCAACGCCTCGGAGACCGGTCAGGAGCATGCTCTTTTCGGGTCGTTTCTGCTTGATTCTCTCAAGAAGAATTCGTGCATGCTCAAGAATCGGATCCCGACCCACCAGCTCAGGCGGTGGGGATCCGGCACCAGGCGAAAATGGGTTTTTGATAGGGTCCATGGACAAAGTTCCTTTTGATTATACCTATTTATACTCGTTTTTAGATATAAATTGATATAAATCCTCAGACAACCTTAAACACTTTCATCACCTCATCGCCAAGATGGTTTATGACTTTGACCGCGATCCGCCCGGACTTCGGTTTGGGGAATGAACGCGACGTGTCGCTATGGAGAGTTGCCCAGGCTTCTTGGTTGATCTCAGCTTTCAGAGTCGTCTTTAGCGCGCTGTACGGATCGTTCGCCCCAAGAAAATAGGCGTGGCGGACAAAGAAGCTCTCTTCGTTGTAATCGGTGTCGATGAACCAGCAGGCAATCCCATCGGCACTGTCGCTGCGGACTTCGCCACTCTGCGGATGAAACACATCCACACCCTTGACCTTTACGCGAATCTTACCATCTTCAGCAGGTTGGAGTTCAATGTCCGGCTCACCGAAAATAACGAAAAGGTTGCCTTTGCCAGTGTTCTTAAGGTCGTCGGCCATGTGAAGATCGGCGTTCATGCGTGCTTTCAACACAGGAATGCGACCGAGTTTGCTGAACTCCGTGGCATGAGCTTCGTAGTTGAAGGCACAGGCGATTAATACGTTGAAGTCAGCATCACCCGCTTCCTTGGCGGCTTCTACCAGATCAGCGCGTTGAACAGTCCCGAACTCGGGACCGATGAAGATGGCTGCGCGTTTCTCAACCTTGCCTTCCAGATAACGACCCTCGGCACAAACGAGATCCCCGGGCCACGGTGTGAGAGCGGTGAAGGTGATCTTGTCCTCCTTGTGCGCTTGTTGGACACCGGCGGTCTTAAGGTTCTCCAAAATCATGTCCACGAAACCCTTCTTTCCTACATAGCCCAGCTTGGAGTCTGCAACATTGTCAATCAGCTCGTCATTCTCATCCACGCCAAGTACGCGGTGCGGCGAAAGGCTCTCAACCGTGAATGGGCCGGGAACGCGCACTTTTTTCGGGTCAGGGTATGGCTTGTCATAGAGATATTCAAATTCTGCCTTGGCAGCAATGGATTTGTCGATTTCCTGTTGTCGCGCGAAGCGGGCCTGCCACAACTCAGCATGTAGCTTCTTCGCTGCGTCCAACCATTTGGCCTCGGCTTCGCGCGGAATCTCCCACTCTTGCCACGTCTTCTTGAGCACGGCGTTTAGTTTTTCGCGTAACGGCTCCAGCTTCACCTGCCAGTTGTCCCAGATGACCTGAATCTCGGCGTTGTTCGCGATTGACTTGAGCGTAACGTGCGGCACGCGGTCGCAGACGAAGCCGTGGCGAATGTTACCACGCACAGGCTGTGAATTCGGGGCGGTGCGGGTGATTTCGGCTTCCTTAATCTGGCCTTCCCGAGAATCGGCGAGCAGGTAATACGGATAGCGCGCACCCATGATTCGAGCCCGAGCCAACGCCAGCGCAACGCGTGAAGTGTCTATGGTAATCCAGCGGCGACCCCATTGCTCAGCGACATAGGCCGTGGTGCCAGATCCGCAGGTGGGGTCCAGCACGAGGTCGCCGGGGTCTGTGGTCATCAAGATACATCGTTGAATGACCTTAGCGGCCGTTTGGACTACATAAGTCTTTTCAACTGCGAAGGTGCTTTCGATCGTGTCTTCCCAAAGAGCGTTAATTTCAACAAGAGGGAAATCTTGCTCATAGCGCTTGTAGGCAAGTGTGCCAGAGACTCCCATCAAACGGCCTCCAAGGGCCAGTGAAGACATTCCAGCTTGGTTTGTTTTCCAAAACGTGTTGCGCGACGGCATATATGTCTTGCCCTCAAAATCAACTGGGAAGCTCGATTTTTCGCCTCCGCTCTGAGAAACCAAAATCGAACTCTGGAGTAATCGACCATCCGTCAAATTACGAATGTTGGCTTTCTCGTTAGCCGTCAACCGTCGGCATACGCCGCTTGCCTCCTCGATCCAAGTATACCCGCTTGCTACCATGGATTCAGGGCGCTCGCGATACATGGCATGGAATTTCGTTTGCTGTTTGTCTCGTCCATACCAGCACAGATAGTCATTGACCGAATCCACAAAGCTCCCGCCTTTTCCACCAGTCTTCTTGAAGGGAACCAATGCGATCAGATTCTTTTCCCCGAAAACCTCATCCATTACCGCTCGGACACGGTGAACATTTTCGTCGCCGATCTGCACGAAGATGGAGCCGGAATCAGCGAGGAGATCGCGGGCGACGGTGAGGCGGTCGCGTAGGTAAGTGAGGTAACTGTGGATGCCGTCGCGCCAAGTGTCGCGAAAAGCTTTCACCTGTTCGGGTTCCCGAGTGATGTGGTCGGTCTTGCCGTCCTTCACGTCGCGGCTGGTGGTGCTCCACTGGAAGTTAGAGTTGAACTTGATGCCGTATGGGGGGTCGAAGTAGAGGCATTGTACCTTCCCGCGCAGCCCCTCGCGCTCGGCGAGGCTGGCCATCACCTGCAAGGAGTCTCCGAGGATCATCCGGTTCGACCAGTTCTGGTCATGCTGGTAGAACTCGGTCTTGTCTACACCCTTCGGGATGCCGTTGAAGTCGGCGAAGAGATCCGCTGTGGTCTGCCCGACCTCGTGCGCATGCTCGCGGGTCTCGCGCAGCAGGTCGTCAATCAGCGCCTTGGGCTGAACTTTTTCCTGGATATAGAGCGGCGCGGCGTGCACAACGAGGTCGCTCCAGTCCTTCTCATCCTTGCCACGCCAGACGAGTTGCGGGTCGAGGTCGCGGTTGCGGCGCTCGTAAGCTACACGCACCGGATTCTGTTCTGCCTTCTGTATCACTGACTGATATTCGGCGGTGGGGATGTTCTTCCTCTTGTCCGCGTCGTGCTTGAGCGCTTCAATAGTCTTGCTGCTAGTTTGCTTCTTGGCCATAACTATTTCCCTTGTGCCACTTCATTGGCGGTGGCAGAATCGATAATTTTCTTGAATTCACTCTCGACCTTAGCCTTGAAGTCGGCCTCGATCTCATAAACCTCCTTGAATTCGGCAAACGCCCAGCGCCCGTATTGTCCAGCATGATTGACTCCAGGCGTCCAGTAAGTCTCCATCGTAGATTTTTTTTCCTTGGCGTCCTCGCGTCGATAACCTTTGATTTCCACGATCAGGTGCAGCAAGTCATCCTCGCCGTGCCCATCATCAACCAGCACGATAAAGTCGGGAAGATACTTGCGCATCTCCGACCCATAGCGGTATGGCACTTCAAGACCCAGGTTGTGGTTCTTGACATACGCTCGCACACGAGGGTGCGACTCGACCACGCGGCAAAACTCACCTTCCCAATCGCTGTCGAGAATAACCCAGTTCAAGTGACAACGTCTGGCATCGGTCTCCCATCGAGATGTCTTCGATGTGTTGAAATTAACGTGCGCAGTGGAACCTATAGGATTGTACGGATCAAGCACAGCCGTTATCGGCCGTTGCCCCACGAAAGCGCGTGTAATGCCAGCTGTAATACGTTCGCACGCCATGTCTGCTAGCATCTTGTATTTCAGTTGGGCCGGATAGGTCCCACCCTTGCAAACAAGGTAACCCTCCAGCCACTGACGAGCGATCCGTTTGAGCTGGCCAAAGAGATGCAGTTTGGGATCCTCGCCTGGATCGCGCCATTTTGTGAGGACAAGGTGAGACACCAGCTCATAAAGCACTTGCGATGGTCGAACGTCCCCGGTATGGATAAGATTGAGGTCCACTCGTTCTCCTATGATTCCGGAGTTTTGAGTGTTGGTCGCGCCGACTAAGTCCGGGGTTAAAACCAACACGGAGTCCTCGTTGAACTCGGCCGTCAGCCGTTCTGTCGGTAATTCAACGCGATATCCCACAACTCGAGGGAAGAGAATTTCGAGTGCATCACGTTCGGGTCGCACGGCCCTTACATGGATTGTCTCGCGTGGCGGCTGCGGAGGAGCTACGACAGGCTTCGCAGTGAAATCGAACGGAATTCCCAGGATGTCCGCGTATTCTACGTTGAATAGGCCCTTATCCGGCCCGTCTTCGTTGAGATCGTACGATTGACGCCGCAAGGATCGGCCAATGACCTGCTCGCAGAGTAGCTGTGTGCCGAAGGCTCGGACACCCAGTACGTGTGTGACTGTATTCGCATCCCAACCTTCTGTTATCATGGAGACCGAGACCACACAGCGCGTCGACCCGCCCAGCTGGCCGTACTTGCCAACGGTATTCATCACTTCCCGGAGCAGTGTAACATCATCGAGTTGTTTGCCCGCTCGAATATCATCGGCGAGTTTGCCGCCTCGCTCAACTATTTCATGACGAAAGCGTTCAATCTCGTCGGCCGCCATTTCGCGGAAGTTGTCATCCAGCCCTTCACCAGATTCAAGTTGCTCGCTGTCGATGAGCAAGGTGTTTGGCCGGGCGAATGGATTCCCATGCTCATCAAAGTTTCGGAATAGTGCGAGGCGGCCGGCTATTGGAGTCTTTGAGCCGTCATCATTATCGCGCAGGAAGCCGGAGATAAAATCATAAACCAGTTTGGATATAGCAGTATTTTGGCAGATCACGATAAAACAAGGAGGGACTCGAATCCCAGCTTTGTTCCAAAGCTCATATGTCTTCTCATAGTGTCCGTAGAGTGCATCAAGGGCTGTTTGGAGTTGCGGTGGGAGACTGAGTGGATCGAGCGTGTTGGACTTGCCGCGCCCCTTCTTAGGCATTTTGGGTCCAATATGATCCCACAAGTTCCGAAACATAGGCATCTCTTCGCCCGGGATGTTGTCGGCAACGGGGACCCGCGGCAGTTTTACTATGCCGCACTCGATGGCGTCCATAAGCGAGAAATCGCACATCGTCCAGGGGAAAAGGGTACCCTCAGCATATCCCGAGCCACTCAGGAAGAAAGGCGTGGCCGACAGGTCTATGACGCGGGCAACACCAAGTTTTCGGTTTACAGCCTCAAGACCCGAAATCCAGACTCGTGCTGCTTCGGTGTTTTTCTCCGCTTCTTTCTTGTCGTCTCCTTTAAGGGCTTCATCATCTTCTGGAACCGGCTTTTCTCGGTAACAATGATGGGCCTCATCGTTCAACACCAAGATGTTCTTCATGCCCATGAGATCAGGCATAACCCGCTGCAACATCTGCCCTTCTGTTTCAAGAGTGTTCAATTCTTCGCCACGACCTTGCAGCAACGAACGCCCGCCCTTCGACAAATCAATTCGTTCTCGAAGCATGAAGCCATGGTAGTTGGTAATGACAATCTTTGCGCGCTTGACATCATCAAGCATGTCGGGTGGCACGAGTTCAGCCTTGGCGTAATAGCTGTCTGGATCATTTGGCTGCAGAACTCGAAGGCGATCCTTGATTGTCAAGCCTGGTGTAACAACAAGAAACCCACGGGCGAATTTTTGGCTCTGAGGCCGCCGCACTGCATTGATAGTCTGCCATGCGATCAGCATGGCCATTACAGTCGTCTTTCCAGTGCCGGTGGCAAGCTTTAATGCCAGGCGCATGAGCTCTGGATTAGCGTCCTTATTTGCGTTCGCTAGGTGATCAATGAAAGCCTTCCCGGATTTCCCAACCTGCGGCGCCACTTCAATGAGCCAAATGACAGTCTCCATTGCCTCCACTTGGCAGAAAAATGGGCGGATACTGCTAAACTTGTGATGTCGCCAATGCTGTAGCAGGCGAGCCGTTTCAGGTGTGACGTGCCAATCGTTCTGGCTCGATAGACTCCGCCATTGATCCACTTGTTGGCGAAGTTGATTGATAATCGATGTTGGGTCGTACTGTTGTTTTTCAGTGGAAAGACCTTTGCCCTCATCAAAAACTATCTGCGCTTGCTCTGCTGACCCTTTTCGTTTGCGGGGTTTCGGAATCGGCGTGATAAACTCAGCACGCCGGCGGTGCTCCATGATCTTCTGTGTCGGCTGCCCCTGCGCGTCAAGCTCCCAGTGCCTCTTTGGAGCCTCGTAAGGAGAGTTCAGTATGGGATGCTCGAAAAACGGGTTAGACATCCTCGGTTCCTTTATCCAGATGCTTTTGCGTTAGGGATGCGAAGGGCCCCCGACTTGTCGGGGGGTGCGATTCCCGACCACTCGTCGGAACATGAGTCGGGAGAGCACGGGAGCGAAGCCCGCCAAAGGACATGGCGGGCAGGCCGGCCCCCGTGAGATAAAAAGTGAGTCAAGTTAGCACCCGTTCTGGATTTCTGCTTAAAATCCGCCCGCAAAAAAGCTCGTCGGGCAAGCGGGAATGACATTGTCCCACGGGGTGAACGCCCATTTAAAAGAAAGTGAAGAGAAAAGAGTGATCCTTCGACTTCGTTCGCAGAAAACGCTCACTGCGCTCAGGAGTGAAGAATGAAAGACTGGCAGGGGGCCTCCGTGATGGTTGCGCTTAATGTCTCGGTTTTTCGCAGGAAACACAAACTTTCCCGACTGAAATCCATAAATGGCTCTTTCCCACTCCCCTCCACGATATGTCCGCTTTGTGGACATGTTTCCATAACGTGTCCATGAATGGCGTGTATTCGGACATCTAGTACACCTTTTTCCCT
>Ga0315281_10009540_pt1 | contig 13458 bp, 14 predicted proteins | sample YL17G07_0_MG_FD_204540 | JGI IMG/M metagenome (GOLD analysis project Ga0315281, IMG submission 204540) | Sediment microbial communities from Yellowstone Lake, YNP, Wyoming, USA - YL17G07_0 | ecosystem: Environmental > Aquatic > Freshwater > Lake > Sediment | place: USA: Wyoming | collected...
CTCGCGCACTACGTGCAGCACGTTGACCTTCTTCTTTTTCATGCCGGCGGGGAAGACCTCCATCGGCCCTAGCCTTAGCTTGAGCGGCACCCAGGAAACTCCGCGGCCGCCGCACTTCTTGGCTGCTTCCTGAAGTAGCTTGATCATGTTGTTCACATTGACCCTGCTGTAGAAGCTCGAGGTATCGACTTGCCATACACCTATCCCTTTAACAAGGGGCAATATGAATTGGAGTGATAGAACCTTCTTGCACTTCTTGGCCAGAAACTCGGGACACTCCTGGAAGTTGCAGATGAGCTCGCCTTTGTCGGAGAGATCACCCCGCCATTCCCAGTCAGTGCTGTTATGGTCCACCATGCCGCCCGTTCTCAGGTCGGTCTTGCGCCGGGCATGGATGCCATCGCCGATGCAGGAGAGTCCATGGCTCTGAGTGTAGGCTCGCAGGTATTGCTGGCTGATTATCTCGGTGTCCTCAGTGGGGAATACGATGTCCAACTCGGTGGGTTTCTTGCCGTACTTCTCCTGCACTATCGGTGGGCAGACGAAGAAGGGCAGGGCCCTGCAATACGTCTTGTTTCCGTCTTGAACCTTCTCGCCCAGGTGAATGTGGCCAAGGCGAGGCAGGCGTATAATGTCTGACACGCCGTCATGAATCGGTGACATGGATACCTCCTCAATCCGAAATCGGCAGCTGCGTCTGCTCGATATATTGTGTCTGCCCTTTGCGATATCCGGGGAATCTCTTAAGGTCGATCGCGCCGCGGGTGAGAGCGGCACGATTTACCGCCCCGGCGCCGTCAGCGCCGTGAAAGAACCCGCCGCACCAGCATGTGCACCTGGTTCCTCTGGCCTCGTGACATCGCTTGTCACATCGTCTCACTGCACTCACTACAGTGACCCCGGTGGTGAGCCGTCATAAGTACGGCCTTCACTCGTGAAGTTTTCGGTTCTCTTAATCAAATGGACGTAGACAGTCTGTTTGGGCCGGTACCCTGTGTCGGGATGGTCTTGCGTCCAAAGTTGCCGGAACTCGTCAGCGCTGCCGCATCCATCCCACTGATAGAAAAGATGGGACGCCGTCTCGAGAGTGGTGCGCATAATGTCCACGACGCGGAAAGGGGCACCGAAGGCTTCAATCAGCTCACCGCTGCCAGCGCATTTCGCGGGCAGGACCAGGGCCAGCTTCTGGCCGCCGAGCATCTTCTTCCGCCACCGCTTGTGAATGAAGACGTGATTGTTCAACTTTGTGCTGGCCCTCGATCAAGGTTTATTCGAAATCCGAAACTCTGCTAGAATACCGTCGATGACTGCCTCATCCCGGGCCGCCGCTGGAGGAAAGGAGAGACGGCCCCTAAGTCCAGCGGCAGCTCAGGGCATTCTGGTCTCTGTTTGGAGTCCGAACGTGGATTATCCAGGCGGCACTGGTGACGGGTAGGAAATTCCATCAGTCTCTTTTTTGATCCCCTGCTTGATTTTCCCCACTCAGGGCAACCTCACCACCTCGCATACTCGCTTGATTGGCATGGTTTTGCTCCTTTTGTTCGACTATTGATGTTTGCTGATTAGCTTTTTGCTGAAAGTCTTTTAGATAGACCCGGGCGATCATTCGTCCCAGTATCCTCAGGCCGTTGTCGAAATCAGTGATTTTCGCTTGATCCATCACCGTTACCCTCAATCCTGAAGAAGTCATCGAAGGTGTAGTCCTTGAAGTAGCCAAGGAGTAGCTCACGCATATAAGCCGAGGCCGGTCTTTTGCCGGTGACTATCTCGGAAAGGTAGCTGCGGGAAATGTGGATTTTTGCGGCTAGCTTTTTCTGGGACAGATTTCGCCGGGTAAGTGCAAGTTCAAAGACTTCCCTCTTGAGAATTACCTTGAGCATGTATAACTCCAGCAAACATTTAGTTAACAAAAGTATAGAACTCTGTTAACAAAGATGTCAAGCGTTTTATGTCGCAATAGTACAACAATTTGTGTCAATGTGGTATTGATTTAGTTCGCAAAGTGTGCTATGATCTCCTGAAAGAGGTGTGCTATGGATGACTTCGGGAAATACCTCAAAGACCTTCGAAATAGCCAGAAGCTTTCACTCAGGGATGTTGAGGCTAAAGGCGGGATATCAGCCTCCTATCTGGCTCAAATCGAGCAAGGCAGGCGGCGTCCACCTGGACCTGACATCTTGAAAAGGTTGGCTCCGGTTTACGATGTGCCAGTGAGAGACCTGCTGAAAGCGGCTGGTTATCTTGAGGAAGCTGGCGGGACTCTGAGTGACGAGGAAGAGGTGGAACTGGCTTTCAAGTACGTCATGAGCGACCCGCGGTACAAGTCGGGAGCACGCGTGAAGGGTGAGCTTACTACCGACGTAAAGCGTTTCATCGTGGAGATGTACGAGAAAGCGACAGGTAAGAAATTATTACCAGGAGGCTAACTTGAATAATGATTTCAGCAGCCTCCGGATGTTCTGCCATCATGTCGTCAGGAAATATGGAGGGTTTCAAGGACTATCCGAAGAGCAGATAGCAAGGGAATTCCGAGCCATTTATTTTAACAATCTACCTCTGAACCTGAAGAGGTTGAAGACTGTAGCCGCGATCTGTGCCATCGAACTTAAGGGGTTGGCAAGGATGCCCGGCAGTATGCGTGGCTACCATGATGTTTATGACGACAGGACGACTATCTATTTCAAGAATGGCGATTCTTCGAGCGGCATCCAGAACACGATTCTGCATGAGATGAGAGAAATAATTGAGACACTTGCTGCCGATACTAATCCGGGCTATACGCCGCTCCGGACTGCTGCCCGGCACATTGCTGCCAACAAGTTTGCTTCAGCGGTTCTATTACCTGAGGAAACCTTCAGGGGAAAGGTATATCAGACTGGGCTTGATGTCGTGACCTTGTCCAAAATCTATTCAAAGAGCTGCTCACAGGTTCTTCTGAGAATGGGCGAGGTTTTGCAGGGGAGACTATTCTTTTGTGCGGCTTTGTACGAGCCAGAGCCCGACAGTGAAACGGCTTGGAAAGTTAGTTACCGAACTGTTAGCTATAACGAAGAAGACCCATACTCCAATTTTCGAGGAGTAGATGGGTTTCTCCCGAGGAAAGGCAGCCCTGTCCTACCTGGCTCGTTAGCCAACATGGCAATACAAAGAAAGAAAGCCCACATGGTACGTCGAATAAGCGTCCTCGATGACATGACAGACGGGGGCCTGACAGCGATTGCGCGCCCCTTGATCGACCCGGATGCAGGTACGGTAATGGTAGCCGAAGTGATTCTACTGTCACATGACGGTCATGTGCTAGGACCGCAAATTGATCGAGTAAAGCCGGTTATGGTGGAACATTTTCATCGGCACATTTAGTTAGGAGAGGGCCATGAATACGCAAGCGAAAAAAGCGGCGCTTTACGCCCGGGTTTCTTCCGAAAGACAAGCTGAAAAAGATCTTTCTATACCTGCTCAAATTAAAGCATTAAGAAAATACGCGTTCGAGCACGGATGGGACGTCGTGGTTGAGTATGTAGATGAAGCCGAAAGTGCTCGCACCGCAAACCGCCCTGCCTTTAAAGAAATGATAGCAATGGCGAAGAAGAAGGAAAAGCCTTTTGATGCCATCTTGGTCTGGAAGCTATCCAGATTTGCTAGGAATCGAGAGGACTCGATTCTTTATAAGTCATTATTAAGAAAACGAGGCATCTCAGTAATCTCAATAAACGAGCGAGTAGACGAAAGCCCGGCGGGACATTTGCTTGAAGGCATTATAGAGGTCATAGATGAATTTTATTCGATAAACCTGTCCCAGGATACTGTAAGGGGTATGAAGGAAAATGCCAGCAGGGGCTTCTATAATGGTGGGTTTGTTCCTTTTGGCTACAAGAGAACAAAGTTGAAGGTGGGAATGGCCGATAAGACGAAATTGATACCTGATGAAAACGAGACCGCTGTTATCAAGAAAATATTTGAAATGGCAGCGGGTGGTCAGGGTGGAAAGGAAATTACTAAATCTTTAAATACTGCTGGAATTAGAACAAGGTTGGGCAAGCAATTTAGCACGACATCTGTCAACCACATCTTACGGAACGAGGTATACACTGGCGCCCTCGTATGGAGATTCAAGAACAAGCGTTACGGGAATCTGACAGCGGGCGTATCTGACGATATTATTCGCGTTCCAAATTGTCATGAGGCCATCATTTCAATTGAAGATTTTAACAGGGTTCAGCAGCTTCTTACTAAGAGACGACCAATCTCCCAGCATCCTCGGACTATCTCCAGTCAATATCTATTAAGCGGTTTACTACATTGCGGCAAGTGCGGCGCTGCTATGAGTGGATGCTGGGCTAAATCAGGTAAGTATTTCTATTATGAATGCATACAGCACCAGAAGAAAGGAAAAGGAGTCTGCAATTGTCGCCTAATAGGTAAGGATAAACTCGAAGACTTCGTTCTTGAACGGATAAGAGAGAATATATTGACCGATGAAAACATAAGGCAACTGGTACGGCTAGTCAATGAAGAACTAGTCAAAAATAGCGGATTGTATGAAGAACAACTCAGTGAGATTGGGCAGCAGTTGGGTCAGGCTCAGGGTAGGTTGAGCAAACTCTACGCAGCTCTCGAAACCGGGAATGTTGACCTTGAGGATTTGGCACCTCGCATAAAAGAACTTAGAGCTCAGCAGAATGAACTTGAAGACAGGCGAAGCGAGTTACTAGACAAGATGAACGAGAAGGCTCCTGACTCTCTCAACACAAAACAAGTGCAAGAATATGTATCAAGCTTGAGAACACTTCTCGCTAGTAGTTCGTTTATAGAGCGAAAATCATTCTTGAGATCATTTGTAAAAAGGATCGAGTTAGATGAACCCCGGGTAGTCATTGATTACACTATGCCACTACCGATAAATGGGTTAACCAGCAAAGAGGAAGTTCTGTGTATTGATAAAATTGGCTCCGCAGGTAGGACTCGAACCTACGACCAAGCGGTTAACAGCCGCCCGCTCTACCGCTGAGCTACTGCGGAACGTCACGTTGCCTTTTGAGAGTACTGGTGAAATTCTACGAGCCTAAGTATAGCATGTGGGGGCGGTTTTAATCAATATCGTCACTGGGGCGAGGCTTATTTCTGAGAGAAGAGAAGAGCGGGATAGAAAATGCTGGTAAGGTGGCTGCCGAGCCGGGACTCGAACCCGGGCTATAGGATCCAAAGTCCTGTGTGCTACCACTACACCACTCGGCATTGGTGCCGAAGGCCGGGCTCGAACCGGCATGGGGGTTGCCCCCCAACAGTTTTTGAGACTGCCGCGTCTGCCTATTCCGCCACTTCGGCGGTGGTGCCGAGGAGCAGAATCGAACTGCTGACACCGCGATTTTCAGTCGCGTGCTCTACCAACTGAGCTACCTCGGCACATGGTGAAATTGTAGCTTAGCCCCCTTCACCTGTCAAGCTAACGAATGTGAAGGGGTTTGATCATCATTTTTCAACCACTGTTTCCCCTTCTTCTAGAATGATCGGATAACTTTAAAAACTGGGGGACACTCTCATCCACTTGGGGCGGAATGCATCACTAGCTCGCCTCACTTAAGCAGCGCTTTCACCTCTTTAGCGCTGAGCTCGCGTATCTCTCCCTCTTTCAGTTTGCCCAGGTTAAGGCTGCCCAGGCGAACCCTCTTGAGAGCCAGCACGGGATGCCCCAAGCTTTCGAACATACGGCGCACCTGCCGTTTTCTGCCCTCATGGATAGTTATGCTGTAGTTGAACGGCGGGATGTCCACCTCTTTAATCGTGGCAGGATATGTGAGGCCATCTTCAAGCTCGATACCCTGCTCCAGTTTTTGTTTTTCGTCCGGCTTTAGCTTCCCGCCGATAGAGACCAGATACTCTTTCTCGTTCTCGAACCTGGGATGGGTGAGGCGGTTGGTAAACTCACCATCGTTGGTCAGCAGTAAGAGGCCTGTGCTGTCTTTGTCCAGCCGCCCTACGGGATACAACCTGAGGTGGCGGTATTTCTCGGGCAGGATGTCGATGACTGTTCTGCGCCCCCGCTCATCGCTGGTAGTAGACATAATACCTTGGGGTTTGTTGAGCACTAGATACACCAGTTGACTGGGCTTGAGGTCAATGGGCTGCCCGCTCATAGTGATGTGGTCTGTTTCCACATTCACCGGCTGGCGGAAGTCCTCTGCTATCTCCCCGTTTACTTTGACCCTGCTCTGCTTTATGGCATCAGCCAGCCACCTTCGCGAGCCGATTCCTGCTTCAGTCAAGGCTTTTAGTAAAGGCTTGGTTGCCATAGCCTTAGTATAAGCGTTACGACTTGTCAAAGCCAGTACATATGTCGTAGCATGTAGGTGCGGGTTTCAAACCCGTACCTACGAAATGTACTTCAAGCGAGGCATAGGTGGTTAATAGAGAAGAATAATGACCAAACTAACATTCTACGGCGGAGTAAACGAGATAGGCGGGAACAAAGTGCTCCTGGAGGAGGGGGACCGCGGGCTGTTCCTGGATTTCGGCTTTCCCTATAAAAGACACAAGCGGTTCTACGAGGAGTACCTGAACCCCCGCAGCGGCGCAGGGCTGCTCGACCCTTTGGCTATGGGCCTGCTGCCTCCGCTGGCGGGGCTGTATCGGGATGACCTGGTGACACGGGGCCTCTGGGAACGGTTCCGCGATAATCCCCTTTACCGTGAGCTTAAAAGGGTAGACGGGATGCTGCTCACACATGCCCACCTCGACCATTCAGGCTACATATCTTTTCTCAGGGCAGACATACCCATATATTCAACCGCGGTTACTGCCTTCATCGCCAAGGCTATGCAGGACTCCGGGAAGTCGGGACTTGAGCAACAAGTATGTTACTTCAATCCCACTGTCCTTGACCATCCCAAGGGCTGGAAGCAAGTAGCCTGGTTCTCTGAGAGTAAAGTGCCAAGCCAGCAGCGCCAATTTTGCATTTACGATAGGAATCTGGAGGCACTGAGCCCAGATGCTATCAGATTCTGGCAGAGTGGATTCTGGGAGAAAACTGCAAAGCAGAAGGAGCTTATCTCGTGTCAGCTTGCGGCTCACAGCGGCTGTAGCTTCAATCTGCGCTGCTTCCCCGTTGACCACTCCGTCCCTGGCGCTTGCGCCTGGGGTATCGAGACCAGCTCGGGCTGGGTCATCTACAGCGGCGACCTGCGTCTTCACGGCAAGCGCTCTTCCCTCACCCAGAAGTTCATTGAAGAAGCGTCAGCCTTGCGTCCCAGGGCGCTGATACTGGAGGGCACAAATGTGCTCCGCGAGGCTAATTTCACTGAGCATGAGGTATATGAGAATGCGCTGAAGGCTATCGGAAAGGCGAGTAGCCTTGTTATCTCTGATTTCTCGCCCAGGGATGTAGACCGACTGCTCACCTTCCTGCAGATCGCCAGGGATACCGGCAGGAAGCTGGCGATACTGCCCAAGGATGCTTATCTCCTGAAGACCATGCGCCTTCTGGAGCCGGAGACCCCAGATGTGGCTCAAGACGATAACCTTGTTATCTATCAGGATACTATTTCCAAACCCGGTAATTGGATGCTGAATCTTTGTAAGGAATACGATAGCAAGATTGTGCTGGCCAAGGATATAGGCTCAGAGCAGGACAAATTCATCCTTTGTTTTAGCTTCCTGGACATAAACGAGTTGCCGAGTATCCGCCCCAGGCCGGGCAGCCTCTACTTATTTAGCTCCAGTGAGCCCCACGATGAGGAGCAGGAGATAGACTTCCGCCGCCTGCGCAACTGGCTGGAGCACTTCGGCATCAGGAGCTTCGGGCTTCCTGTGGAGATTAACGGCGAGTGGCGGATACCCGATGAAGAAAAAGGGCTGCATGCCTCAGGCCATGCCTGCGGCCCTGACTTGCTCAGAGTCGCCCGCGAGATAAAGCCCGAGGTGCTCATCCCTATCCACAGCGAGAACTCTTATTTCTACGTCGAGAAACTGAATGGCAGCGGGATCAAGGTGAGGCTGCCGGAGGTGGGTGGGGTGGTTGAGATATGAGACTAGATATAGGGCACGGTGCACCGTGCCCCTGCTTTCCTATACAGTAGTATAATGCAGGCGTGGTGTAAGGGAGGCCAGGAATGCTAAGCTGGGAGAAGAAGCTGGCGGGGATAGATGTCAATCAAAGCGAGTTCCCTATGTGCTTCGCCTGTGGAAAGGATAACCCGGTAGGGCTCAAGCTCAAAATTGTGAAGAACGGCGATGAGGCCAGGGGCGAGTTCGTTATCAGCGAACTCTACCAGGGGTGGCGCGGGTACGTCCACGGCGGCATTATTTTCACAATTCTCGATGAGGCTATGGCTTACGCATATTTTCCGGAGATAAAAGGGGTTACTGCCAAGACTGAGGTCAGGATCAGGCAGCCTGTGCCGATTGGAGTGCCGCTGGTGGTTACCGGAAGGGTGGTCAAAAAGACTAGGAAGCTGCTAACGACTACGGCTGTGATAACCCTCAAGGACGGCACGGTGGTAGCTGAGAGCACTGCCCAGGTGTACGTTGTCGATTGAGGGAAGCGTACTGCACTTCCTGTAATCCCCCCTCTAGGAAAGGCGAAAGATAGAGAGTGCTGAAAGCTGATGGCTGGGCCTAATTTAAGAACGGGTCGGAGCGGATGCTCCGACCTACCCGTTTGGTCAGGTCCAATTCCAGACCAGGTGTCCGTCTTTTATGGTGTATTTCAGAAGCCCTTGCTTGACCCATTTTGTTATGTCTTCGTTGATTTGATCAGAAGGATAGGGTACGAGTTCCGCCACCTTTTTAACTAGGCTTTCTATGGGGTCGCCCTCCCGCTTCATCATACCCAGGCTTTCTATGATGTCGCCCTTCAAGATGGCCACTGACAGCGGGCTGCGTTTCTTCGCCTCCGCGGATTCTCCCCGAGATGCTCTGCTCTCTTTCTCCAGTTGGGCGAGGTATTTATTTAGTCCTTCGAAGTATTGCTGGAGAAAAGCGTTTATCTCCTCCGGACCGGCATCTTTGGTACGCGTTAGTGGCCTGTTACAGTCGTACTTTGTCCAATCGTTCGTCAATATCTCAATTCCGTATTCCGCTGCCTTCTCACGCACCTCGGTCCCGGGGAAGGGTGACAGCACATTGAATCCGTAGGATGTACCAAGCCCCTGGGCGAAATGCATGGTCTGTTTCAGAGTTTCTACAGTCTCACCAGGCAGTCCGATGATGAAAGACGCGATGATGTTTATTCCAGCCTCTTTCGCCATCCCGACGGCTTCCTTCACTTTCTCCAAGGTGATTTTCTTCTTGATAATATCCAGAATCTCCTGATTCCCGCTCTCCACGCCGTACAGGAGCCAGGTGCAACCTGCCTGTTTCATCTTGCGGAGTATTTCAGGATTCACGGTGTCCACCCTGGAAAAGGCGCTCCAGTTGAATTTCAAACCTCTGGCTATTATCTCGTCGCAGAGGGCATTTAAGTGCTGGTGATTGAGTGTGAGGTGATCGTCCTCGAAATTTATCTCTCTGAAGCCGGATGCCACGGCTTGCTCTACCTCATCAACGATGAGCTTCGGGTTGCGGTATCTGACCCTTCTGCCTCCCATCTTGGAGCCGACGCAGAAGATGCAGTTGAAAGGGCAACCTCTGCCGGTGAGGATGCTGGCATGTACATCGAGGGCAAGATATCGCGACAGGGGGAAGAGGTGTTTCGCCGGTGGCGGAAGTTCGTCCAGGTTCTCGATCAAACGGCGCTCTGGTGTGATTTTTATGCCACTATCTCTGTAAGCGATCCCGTCTATATCGGCGAGCTTTTTGCCGCTCACGATGTCCAGCATAGTCATCTCGCCTTCACCCTTTACTACAATGTCTATCCAGGGTGCTTCGGTGAGCGTTTCCACGGGAGCAAAGGTGACATGGGGGCCACCGATGATTGTGATAATGTCCTTGTCCACAGACTTTGTGTACTTGAGGATGTCTGAAGCGACAGGGTAGTTCAGCGTCACTGACGTTACGCCGACGATATCCGGCTGATACTCTTCGATTTTGTTCTTTATCTTTTCCTTGGAGTATCTGGATACTAAAAGGTCGAGGATGTGCACTTCGTGACCGTTGTGTTCCAATACGCCGGCCAGGTATGACAGACTCATTGGCAAGATGGGGATCTCAGAAAATGGGTATGGCGGGTTTACCAGCAGTGTTCTCATATCATCCTCGAACGGAGTTACTCACCTCTATATATTATAAAGCAAATATTAGAGGTCTGTCCTTCGGTTGTCAACCTGATGGGGGATGATGGCTGAAAGCCGATGCTGTTTGCTCGACTTTGAATTTGTTCGGGGCTTCGAATTCAGGGGTTGAGATTTGTTTCGGGGGCTTTTATGGCTGGTCGTGGTTCAAGTAACTAAGTAGAAGGTTGTTGAAGTAGTCTCTATTCTTGACATGAGGGGCGTGGCCATAGCCAGGGAAGATCTCAAAGCGTACCCCGGGTATTAATCGCTTGGCCTGGATAGCTTCTCTCAAGGGATAGTAGGGGTCACGGCTGCTCCATATTACGAGGGTAGGCACTTTGAGTGTGGTCAGCTTGTCTAAGCATCTCCAGTCCTTGTCCTCGTCATCTTTTTTGAGGAATCTGGGATAGGGTTGCGGCCGCCTTAGCATCCCACGAATAGCCCAGGCCGTGGCGCCGAGGAAGGTTCCCCACCGGGCCAGTCTGGCAAATCCTACCGAATCGATCAGGACAAGCCTGCGAACTTTTTCCGGGTGTTGGAGGGCGATCTCCAGGCATACCCTGCCACCAAGGGAATGCCCTACGAGGGCGAGGGCCGCTGAGTCCAAGCCCACAGTTTGGATGAAGTCGAGAGTGAAGTCCACGAACTCTGATAAATAGTAGCTAGGCTTATCTCTGTCGGTCAAGCCATAACCCAGCATGTCGGGGGCATAGAGGCTGTAGGACCGGGAGAGGGTGGTCATGGTCTCTGTCCAGTCACTGGAATCGCTGGCGCCGCCATGTATCAAAACTACAGGTGGACCGCTGCCAGCTTTGAGGTAATGCGCCTGACGTTTGCCTACCTTGAGCTCTAGACTTTCTATAACGCTATTAGCCACTATATCGAATGATTTCTAGAAAAAATCGTCATTTACCTCCTTTAATGATAATACAAGAAATCTCTTATGGCAAGGGCAATACTGGAGCTTTTAGTAACGTTTTTATCCTCGAATAGTCCCCCCGGTTGGGGGCCCTCTTTTGGTACCTGTTCGCTTTTTGAAAAGCCGCGGGCAAGACGGTGCTACCTTTAAGGCATGACTATTTATCTACTCCGCCTAGTACTGGCTGGTGATTGTAGCAATAGTATGCAGTTGCTACGATTGCTACCGATGTGTATCTCATTGCTCGCAAAAGGCGCGAATTATTATTCAATAATCGAATTAGTTCTCAGAAGTAAGGCGGAGAAACAGTAGAGTATCAAAATGGCTTCACAGGATAACAAAGAGCACTTTTCTATAGCAGAAGCCTGCATTGATACAAAGAGGGCAGTACAGTGAACAAAACAGCGAGGATATCAAAGAAGAGATCGAATGGGGAAAAGTCCGGCGATAAAGCAATTATGACCTGTGATGAAGTCGCTGAATTTCTCAGGGTGCATGTCAGCTCTGTGAGGCGCTGGAGTCGCTGCGGAAAGCTTAGAGCCTACAAGGTAGGAGGCCGCGGCGATTGGCGATATCGGAAACAAGACGTTTTGGCCTTCCTGTATGATACGAGCTATACCGATTTCAGAGGTCAAGGCCAGAGGGAGGTGATAGGGATGATCAAAGCCTAGGCCATGTGTTTTCTCTGGCAGCCTGCTGTGCCACGAGCAGGCGTAATGGGTAGTGGCATCAAACTGATAAGGAGGAAATAAGGATGTTGAAAAGATTAGCAAAGACGATGCGAAGGGACGAGAGAGGCATCACCGGCCTAGAGACGGCGATCATCCTGATTGCCTTCGTGGTTGTAGCCTCCGTATTTGCGTATACAGTGTTGTCAGCAGGTATATTCTCGTCCCAGAAGGGGCAGGAAGCAGTCTATACCGGGCTGCAAACTGCGAGGTCCACGCTGGCACTGAAGGGCGATGTGGTTGCCCAGAGCACAGGTAGTTCGGTCACCGAGCTGGTGGTCTGCGTGGCCAATGCTTTGAATGGCGCATCCATCGACCTGACAGCGCCGTCAAATAATAGCGGCATAGCCGGCAACGGCAGTCAGAACGTGGTGGTTGTGTCCTATGCCGACAGCACGCAACGTGTTGACGACCTGTACTGGACTGCGACGCCACTGGGCACGAACAATGGCGACGCTATGCTGGACCCGGGCGAGACCTTTGAGATGACGATAGACCTGGAAGCGGCTGGAACCGTAGGTACCTATCAAACCTTCGATATAGACATCAAGCCGCCTATTGGCAGCGTGCTCGTCATTGAGAGGACGACCCCTGCCGCCCTAGATGACTATATGATACTGAACTAACGGTCAGGCTATCGGAATAAGGTATAGATTAAGGAAACAGAAAACTAAAAGGAGGTAAGCGAGATGCTTAAAGGATTGAACAAGAGCCTGCGCCGGGATGAGAGAGGCATCACTGGTCTGGAGACGGCGATCATACTGATTGCCTTCGTGGTTGTGGCATCGGTGTTCGCCTACACAGTGTTGTCGGCAGGTATATTCTCGTCCCAGAAGGGGCAGGAAGCGGTCTATTCGGGACTAGCTGAAACCAGGGCGACCATGGAAGTCAAGGGTAGCATGTTCGCTTATGGCAACGGAACTGCTGGGAACATGACTGTGGGTAACGTGTCCTTCACGCTGACTAACGCGATGAAGGGGCAGGCCATTGACCTGTCGCCGAACCCTACAGGAAATGACACCCATGTTACCATAATCAGCTACACTGACAAAAACCAACATGTAAGCGACTTGCCCTGGAACGTTACATTCATAGGCAAGAACAACGGTGACAATCTGCTGGAGCAGGATGAGCAGGCTGTGATTAATGTAGACTTATCCAGTCTGGGCCCCGCTCCTGTCGCTTACGACACGTTCACCATCGAGGTGAAGCCTGTGACCGGTGCATCCCTGATCCTGAATCGGACGTTGCCCGCCAGGATCGATGCTGTGATGGACCTTCACTAGAAATAGAGTGGGCGAAAATGAAAGAGGTCGCTGGCAGCGGGGCGGCGACTCCGCCCCGTCAGCGACCTCAATGGCATAAAAAACAGGGGTGGCAGCATGGAAGAACAAAAAATCAAGAACCTGGAAGAGGAATTCAAGGTACTCAAGAACCAGATCAGGGCGGTGCTGCTGGACATTAAGGAGCAGTTGGCTACCGGCGTAAATGGGCAGGCTGGTGCTCCTCCCTGGGGGAGTATCAGCGCGGCAACTCCTCAGGCAGAAAACGATATTAAAGTTGTAGCTGAGCCTCCCTCCGGCGGGCCCGGATTCGGGGAAAAAGG
>Ga0315281_10009541_pt1 | contig 13458 bp, 12 predicted proteins | sample YL17G07_0_MG_FD_204540 | JGI IMG/M metagenome (GOLD analysis project Ga0315281, IMG submission 204540) | Sediment microbial communities from Yellowstone Lake, YNP, Wyoming, USA - YL17G07_0 | ecosystem: Environmental > Aquatic > Freshwater > Lake > Sediment | place: USA: Wyoming | collected...
ACGTTGGCCCAGCGTGCCCGCAAGGCCGCTAGCGTTGCGGCCGGACCTTTGAGGATACCCCTGTGGGATGATTGACTCTATTCGTGAGATAAGAGAGTGATACTCATGCACATACGGTTCACACTGAACGGGACCGAAGTGGCCCTCGAAGCGGACGGGACCCGACCCCTGCTGGACGTACTGCGCGAGGACCTGGGGTTGACCGGCACCAAGAAGGGCTGCGACTACGAAGGGCAGTGCGGGACCTGCACGGTCATCCTCAGCGGGCGCGCCGTCCGCGCCTGCCGCGTGGAGGTCGCCAAGGTCGCGGGCCAGGAGGTGGAGACGATCGAGGGACTCCAGCGAGGTGGCGGTCTTCATCCGGTTCAACAAGCCTTCCTTGACCTGGGAGCGGTTCAGTGCGGCTATTGCACGCCTGGGATGATCATGTCGGCCAAGGCGCTGCTCGACAAAAACCCCTCCCCTTCCGCGGGCGAGGTGAAGCGCGCGCTACAGGGCAATCTGTGCCGCTGCACCGGCTACACCCAGATCCTCGCGGCCGTGATGCAGGCGGCGGCCGTCGTGAGAGGCGAGAGGCTCCCGCCTGCGTCGGCGGGGTCGCTGGTGGGCGGGGACCTGCGCCGGCTGGAGGCCGTCGGCAGGGTCACGGGAGATGAGCAGTATGCGGGGGATATGCGTCGGGCGGATATGCTCTACGCGAGTGTCGTCCGCAGTCCGTACGCGAAGGCGCGCATCACGGCGATCGACGCGCACACGGCGCGGGCCGTGCCGGGCGTCACGGCCGTCTACACGGCGGACGACATCCCAGGTGTCCGCCAATTCGACAGCTACCGGGGGAGTCGAGCGGTTGATGAGAGCGCGCAGGAGTCCGGCGCCTCCTACCAGCCGGTGCTCGCCAGCCAGCGGGTGCGAATGGTTGGCGAGCCGGTGGCGTTGGTCGTCGCCGAGTCGCCGCAAGCGGCCGAGGCGGGACGGCGGGCCGTGGTGGTGGACTATCGGCCCGAGGATCCCGTGTCGGATCCCGAAGACGTCTTGCGAGCGGCGACCGCGGGCGCGGGACAAGCGGGCGACGTTTTTGAGAGGGATCACCGCGTCGCCGGGAACGCCGCCGCGGCGCTGGCCGCTGCGGAGGTGCGTCTGAGTGCAGAGTACCGCATGGGGGCTCAAGACTACGCGACCCTCGAGCCGCAGGCCATGCTGGCGTACGTTGACGAGCGCCAGCGACTCGTGGTGGTGGCTCCCACCCATCAACCCCACGCTCGGCAGGAGCAGATTGCCGAGATGCTCGGCCTGCCCGCAGAGCGCGTGCGCGTCATTGCGCCTCCCATGGGCGGCAGCTTTGGAAGCCGGCATCACTTTTGGCCGGTCGTGGCGGTGGCCCTGCCCGCCTTCTTGACGGGACGCCCGGTGCGGCTGGTGTATTCGCGCCGCGAGGCACTCGAGGCCACACAGAAGCGGCATGCTTTCCGGATCCGCACGGACATCGGAGCTCGGGCCGACGGCCGCCTAATCGGGATGCGCGCCCAGGCTCTCGGCAATGCCGGCGGCTACGGCGGGGCGCCTGAGATTGCAATGGATGTGGTCGTGGCCGGAATCGGGCCGTATGCGTGGCAGGCGGTCGATTACGATTGCACCGTCGTCCACACCAACGGGCCGAGCGGAGGGGCCTTTCGCGGATATGGGATGCCCCAGGGCACCCTGGGGCTCGAATGCGCTCTGGATGAGTTGTGCACGCGGATCGGCGTGGACCCCTGGGACCTGCGCATGGCCAACGCGCTGGACGGTGCAGGGCGCACGGCCACAGGAGAAAGCTTCGATGAGCCTTTCGCCTTCAAGAAAGTCTTGGAGACCATCCATTCGGACTGGTGTCGCCTGCAAACGGAGCGAGATGTTGCGCGTGCCCAGGTGGCGCCTGTTGAACGCGTCGGAGTCGGGTTGGCGGCGGGCTGGTACCAATTCGGCAAAGGAGGCATGCTGCGTTCGGTTGCTCGCGCCGAGCTCGGCCTGAACGGCCGGGTGACGTTGTACTTCACTGTCCAGAACTCCGGCCAGGGGCTGGAGACCGTGATGAGCCAGCTGGCCAGCGAGGCATTGGGAATCCCTCGCACGGCGATCGATTGGGTGAACAGCGATACGGACTTGACCTTGGACAGCAATGTCACCGGAGCCTGCCGCTCAACCTACTGGGTGGGAGGGGCCATCGCGAATGCGGCGCAGGCTCTCAAGCTGGCCCTGCTCGGTACGGCGGCCGAAATGCTGAACGTGACGCCCAACGGGCTTGAGCTGACGGCCGAGGCGGTGTGTGATCCCGCCAGCCAGAGGAAGGTCACCTTGCGGGAGGTGGCGGCCGAGATCGAACGCACGGGGGCGCCGCGCAGCTTCCTGGGGGCTCAGGACCTGGAGGATCGTTATCCTCGCGAGACCCGCCCCAAGTATCTGGGGCAGTTCGTGGTCGGTGTAGCGATCGCGCGCGTCTCGGTCAATACCCGCTCGGGGAAAACCGTTGTGTCCGAAGTGATCGTGGCCCAGGACGTGGGCCGGGCGATCAACCCGCAGGATCTGCGCGGGCAAATCGAGGGGGCGGTGGTCATGGAGTTGGGGGCCAGCCTGATGGAGGAGTACTTACCCGGCCAAACGGTGGATTTCAAGAGCTACCACATTCCGCGCATCTCCGACGCGCCGCAGATCAAAGTTCATCTCGTCGAAATCCCCTCCCGCCACGGACCCCACGGAGCCAAAGGGGCTGGGGAGGCGGTGATGGGCCACACTCGAGCGGCCATCCTTAACGCCATTGCCGATGCAACCGGCGTTCGCGTGCGCGAGCTGCCGGCCACGCCGGGGCGCATCCTGCGGGCACTCGCCTCTCAGCCCTAGTTTCCGGCGAGGACGCGTGAGTCACGCAGGTCGGGGTTCCTGTCACCGGCCTGCGTTTGTTTTGCGGGGCCTCCGCTCAACGCCCGTAGCGACGCTCCCTCAGGTTGGCCCTCCTAGAAAGCCTCACCCGGAAGCCTTGTTTCGGTCATCCCGCCGTGCGCGGACTACCGGCCACATTCCTTGCGCACCCGAGCGCCCGTCCACATCATCCTTGGAGGGTGACGCGCGACGTCTTGCCTAGGGCTGCGCGGTGACGTATCGTAAGAGTACATTGTAGACGGCGAAATAGGCCGGCTTGGGTTGGAGCCGGTCGTCATACATGGTCGCATCGGCGTTGGGCAAGGATTGGTACGCTTCGAGCCAGGAGTATTTGTCGCCGATGCCCCACACGGTGAAGCTGCGGCACACCCCGGACTCCAGGCACGCCTCGAGCATGTCGCGGTCGGTCTGTGCTCCGCCCACGTGGGTCATGTTCACGTCGAACTCGGTGACGACTACCGGGACGCCGTAGCTGCGCATCGTAGTGATCACCGCCTCTTTGGTGGGCGGCGTGCTTCCATCGAGATGCATTTCCAGTCCGACGCCATCGACCAGGCCCAGCTCCTTCAGATGTCTGACGATCCGCCACGTTTGCGGTGTGGTCCAGCCTTCGAGGGTATGGTTGTCGGTGTCGTTGAAGATCAAGAGGGCGGAAGGATCGGCCTCGCGCGCGGCTTGGAACGCCGTCGCCACGTAGTTTCATCCGAGAGCATCGTAGAAGAGGTCGGCTTCGCGCCCTGGCGAGCGGTAGGGTTCGTTGACCACGACCCACTCATGCATCTGGCCGCGGAAATGCCCGACGACTTGCCCGACGTGGGCTTGCAGAATGGCCGTCAGTTCGTCCGCCGAGAATGGGCGGGCGAGGATCCAGCCGCGCATGCAGAATGCGCACGACGGGTAAACGAGCGGATGGCCGCGGATCGTGAGACCGTTGGCCTGGGCAAAGGCCACCTGCCTATCGGCGATCGAAAAATCAAACTCACCGGGCAGCGGCTCCACGTCGTCGGGCCAGTAGATCCCCCAATCAATCGTCACGCTGTTGAAATCGGACAACACCCGCTGCTTCCACAGCGGGGTGGCATCCTACAAGGGGCCTGTGACGCCTCCGGTCAATTGGGTTCCCAATTCGAGACCGGCGACTTCGGCCAGCTCGCGCAGGGTAGGCGCCCAATCGGTTGGATAGGGCGTGCGGGTCGGCTCGGGGGTCGGGCTGGGTGTGTCTGTCGGGGGAGGCGTTGCGCTGGGCAATGGGGTAGGCAACGGCCCGAGGGCCTGATTGCAGGCCAGCAGCGCGAGGCTCAATACGAGCGCCGGTAAGACGCACGCGCGAGAGTTGCTCATCGGCTATTCCGGAAATCGGGTTTGAGGGCCATCGCGATGGATCCCCTTGGGCCGCGTCGGTTTGGGCTCGATTCTATGACGAAAGGCACGACGAGAAATCGCCCGCCGTCGATCACGACCCCGCCCTGCCCCAAATGAAGAAGCTCCTCATGTTGTGAGGAGCTTCTTGGAACATCTTCCGTCGGTGACGATCTGCTAGAGGCCTTTGATGAGCAAGCCGAGGACGAGGAGCAACCACCCGACAAACACGAACCAGAAATTGTAGGGTCCAATCAGGGGCGTGCTGGGTGCCAGGTAGCCGATCAAACCCAAAACTCCAAGAACGACCGCGATCCAGAAGGTGATGACTTTCGGCGGGGTAAGTTTCATATGCTCTCCTGTCTCTGATTTCGAACTGACCTATCCGACGGAAGCTGAGGGTGCATGAATAGCATAGCACCGATGGGCCGGGCGGGCTGCGATTCTCTCAGGCGAGGTCACTTTCCTGCGAAGCCTGTAGTCTTACTAGGACTAACCCCCTGAGGGGGAGGCGGTTGCGCGGCTCGCAATCAGCCCAATTCGGCGGAATCTGGGATGAGGAAGGGCGCTGTTGACATGCGAGGCCTGTGACCTGCCGCCCACCTTCCCGCCGCCAGAGCAGTAATCGAACAGAGTGGCCCGAGAACAGGCAGAGCCCCTTCCGCCAACGAGAAGGGGCTCTGCTTTCCTGGTCGAGGCCTGTGTGCAACTAAGGCGCGTTGCGCAGGACGAGGGGCAGAAATATGCGGTAGAGCGGCGGGCTGTACAGCGGGCTCATCTCGCTCGTGTTGCCGGGCGAGGGCGATTCGCTGGCCATGAGCGTCACATCCCATGCGGTCAGCCCACCGGGTAAGGTTGCGTTCCACACACCCGTCCCGGGGTCGGCTTGCACCTGCATCAGGTAAGTACCCCCGCCGCCGATGGAGGAGGGATCCCCGATGGCATCATAGATGAAGACGTAGCAGCCAAGGCACGCCGTCCCCGTCATGTCGTGCCCCGAGGCCGTGGTGATCTCCGGGTAGTTGAGCAGTGTGTTGGGACCGGTGTCGGTGTCGCCGGGGTCATTGGAGTCGAGGCCGGCCATCCCGATGAGGTCCACGGGTAGCCAACCGTTGCTGTGGATGTCCCCCGGGCGGATCAGGATTCCTGATGAGCTATCTCCTGTGACGGTCACCCCTCCGTCGTTGTGGGCAATGACCGCTGGCGCCACCGTAGAATTTGTGGACCAACCGATCCCGACCCCGTCGCCCGAGTTGCCCACGGGCGTGGTGTGGTCGGCCGCGACACCGACATAGTTCGATGAGCCGATATACACATTCTGGCTGTACTGCACCCAGATGCCCGAGGAGCCATTGCCGCTGATGAGCTGATCGACGGTTGCGCCGTCCGCTCCGATGATGGCCCCCCGCGTCTGGTGGGTGAGCATCACTCCATACCTGCCGTTCGGAAGGGCTGCCGTTCCGCTGATATCGAGTCCGATGATATTCCCGTTCACCTGCGCGTCACTCCCGCTGCTGGGAGACACCTGCAGCTGGATGCCGTCGCCGACATTGCCGCTGATGATGTTGCGGGCAGTCGGATCCGTGGTGCTGCCGATGACTACGTTCTTGGCGACGGAGCCAACATATACCCCGTTGCCCCCGTTGGGGATCGCGCTCGTACCGGAAGCATCTGTGCCAATCATGTTGCCCACCACCTGCGGACCGTCGCCGGCGTTAACCCACACCCCGATATCGCCGTTGCCTGAGACCAGGTTGCCGGAGATCTGGGTGCCGGGACCCTGGCTGATCAGGCCGTAGTAGGTGTTGCCCAGGGCATGCGTTCCGTCGGTGCCGATCTGGTTGTCAACGATCTGGGTCCCCGATACGTTGGGCCAATTCACATACACTCCGCTGCTGCCATTGCACACGACGCGGTTGCCTTCGATCTGAGTGTCCTCGGACCGCCCATCAATCCAGATTCCCGTTTGGCCGTTGCGTTGGGCATCGTCGCAGGCGGTCGCCGACCACGAGCCGACGCCGATCAAACTGTCGGTTACCCGGTTGCCGACCCCGCCGACGCCGTAGTAGGCGTTGATCGAGATGCCGTTCAGGGCGCTGCCGGTGACGATGAGGTCGTGAATCACGTTTCCGTCGAGGCCGCCGGCGCTCGAGGGTTCGTACATATTGATACCCATCTGACTTGCGCCATGGATGGCCAGGTGCTGGATCGTGTTGCGGCTGCCATTCACCTGGAAGATCCAACCCACCGTGCCCGAAGGGCCGTCGCCGTGGATGATGAGGTCCGCCGCTCCGGGACCGTCGATGAGGGTATCGTCTCCGACTAGGTAGAGCGTGCCGTTGGTCAGAGTGATGGTTGCGGGCAGGCTCAGCCCGCCAAACGTAATGGTCGCCGCGCCGGGAAGGGCATCCGCCTCCCCGAGCGCCTCGCGCAGCGTGCAGTGCCCCGTGCCGTCATCGCAGATTCCGTTCGGCATTCCGGCCGTGTACGTGTCGGCGGTCGAATCGACAACAAAGGCGGCATCGGCGCGCACCACATGCACCGAGAGAGCGGAGGGGCCAAGCATGGCAAGGGCGATCAGCAGGCTGGCGATAAGTCGGAAGGCACCTCGAACACGACGGGACGTGGCTGGCATGGTTTACCTCGATGCGGATTGAATCGAATTCGTAAGGGCGGGTCGAAGAGCGTGCGGCCGGGAGGCCGTGCGAGATCACGATCCAAGAAGTGGGAGATGGTTCCCGATTCGTATTGGGGAGGGATGGATGGGTTGCGAGGTCGACGCGCCGGGCCGGCCGCGGTCTGAGGGCGCCGCGTATGGCCGGTAAAGCGGCGTTCCCCCTGGCGACAAAGATATGTTCTGGGTTGGCGGAACGCACGCGGCCAGGTCCTGTGGCGCCGAGATCGTCTGAGCGCTCACATTATCCACATAACAGGTGCCGCTGAGCGTGTCGTTTGGCTTGCTATTCGCTTGCACAATGTCTCAATCACGGGCGAAGCGCTCGGCGTGCTTCGATCGGACTCGGGCTTCGAGCCTCTAAAAAGCCCTGCCGGCGGCGCGAGATATAATGCCCGATAGGCGACCCTGCGCGCCATCGCACTCGGCAGGGGCCAGTCTCTCAGGACACCTCAAACAGATGTTGGAAAAGCTCGCCGGCCTCGCCGCCCACTACGATGAACTCAACCGCCTGATGGCCGAAAGCGCCACAGACTACACGCGCGTCGCGGAGCTGGCCCGCGAACGCTCAGAGATCGAACCCCTGGTGGCCACGTATCGCGAGTTCCAGCGGGTGAGCAGCGCCCTCGAACAGGCCCAGGCCATGCGCGGCGAGGCCGACTCCGACCTGCGCGCCCTGGCCGAGGCCGAGGCCCTCGAGCTCGAGCCAAAGCGGGCTGCGCTTGAGAAGCAACTACGGGCCATGCTCCTGCCACGCGACCCGCGCGACGAAAAGGATGTCTTCGTTGAGATCCGCGCCGGCACCGGCGGCGAGGAGGCGGCCCTCTTTGCGGCCGATCTGTTCCGTCTGTACACGCGTTATGCCGAGAAGCGCGGCTGGAAGACTGAAGTCATTTCGCAGAACGAGACCGGCATCGGCGGGTACAAGGAAATCATTTTCCAGGTGAAGGGCAAGGGCGCCTACTCGCGTCTCAAGTACGAATCGGGCGTCCATCGCGTACAGCGCATCCCAGTCACCGAATCGCAGGGGCGCATTCACACCTCCACCGCCACGGTGGCCGTATTGGCCGAGGTGGACGAGGTCGCGATCGACATCCCCGATCGCGACATCAAGATGGAGGTCTACCGCTCCTCCGGCGCCGGCGGGCAGAACGTGCAAAAGAACTCGACCGCGGTGCGCATCACCCACCTGCCGACTGGCATGGTCGTGCAATGCCAGGATGAGCGCTCGCAATTGCAGAATCGCCTGCGGGCCATGGCCATCATGCGTGCACGCCTCTTTGCGATCGAGGAGAACAAGCGCCGCACGGAGATCGAGGCCTCGCGCCGGGCGCAGGTGGGGAGCGGCGAACGCTCCGAGAAAATCCGCACCTTCAACTTCCCGCAGTCGCGCGTGACCGACCACCGCCTTGGCCAATCGCTCTTCAACATGGAGGCGGTGCTGCAGGGCGAGATAGACGAATTCATTGACGAACTGGTGCTGCAGGAGGACGCCGAGCGGCTGCAGGCGTCCGGCCTGGCCGCCTGATCCTCTCTCCCGCGATGCCAGAATTCACGACCATCGCCGCAGCGCTCGCGTGGGGGCGTGCGGCTCACCTCGAGAGCAAGACGACCTCGCTGGCGGCCCAGGTGGTGCTCGCGCGCCAGTTGGGTGTTACGCGCGCGTGGCTCCTGGCCCACCCCGAGACAGCCCTGGCGGCCTCTGCCGCTGTAGATTACGCCGAGCAGATCGCGCGTCTGGTGGCGGGCGAGCCGCTGGCTTACCTCACCGGAGAGCAGGAGTTCTACGGCCTGCCCTTCACCGTCTCGCCTCAGGTGCTTGTTCCTCGCCCCGAAACTGAACTGCTTGTGGATGAAGCGCGCGCGATACTTGCGGTGCGCCTCCCGCTCGAGCAGCTGCGCGTGGCGGATGTGGGCACCGGCTCGGGGTGCATCGCCGTCGCCCTGGCGGTGAATGCCCCGCGCCTGTCCCTCATTGCGACCGAGATAGCCCCGGGCGCCCTCCGCGTGGCGCAGGCCAATGCCCAGCGCCACGGCGTGGCTGAGCGTATTCGGTTTATCCGAACGGACTTGATCGCGGCCCTCGCACGCGGTCTGGACCTGGTGTGCGCCAACCTGCCCTACATCCCGACCCGTGCCCTGGCCGACCTGGCCGTGGCGCGGCACGAGCCGCCGCAGGCCCTCGACGGCGGACCCGATGGGCTGGACCTCATCCGCCGCATGCTCGCGCAAGCTCGGGCGCGCATGAACCCGGGTGGGGCCCTGCTCCTCGAAATCGAGGAGGGCCACGGCCGGGCGGCGCTGGACCTGGCGCAACGCGCCTTCCCCCGTGCCCAGCATTCCATTCACAAGGATTTCTCGGGGCGCGACCGTCTGCTGCGCATCGACGTGCCCTGAGCCGCGGCCGGGCCTCCTTTCAGAGAAACGAACGGGGCTGCCCTTGGGGGGCAGCCCCTTCTTTCAGTAGGGCTGGCGTGTCTGCGAGCCGTTCCGAAGGACGTCTTGAAGGATGTGCGGCCACCCATGGCGTAAAGCGTGCGAGGCGGCGCCCGCCCTCCACGGCAGCCAGATTCGTGCGCGGCCGGTGGTGCGCATGCCGCCCGCCGACGCGCACGCGTAAGGCAGGCTGTGCCCTCGTCCGGGTTGGCCGTGTGCGAGGCCGCCGGGATCGGTTTAGGGATGGTGCATGGCGATGATCGTGATGTTGTCGTGCCCGCCGCGCGAGCGGGCCAGGTCGATGAGCTGGGCGACGGCCTGCGGCAGCTGGCGGGCCAGCAGGACATCGGCGATTTCATTGGCCGGCACCAGGTCGCTCAGGCCATCGGTACACATCAAGGCGATTTCCCCAGCGGCTAAGGGCAGACCCTGGTGCGCGATGGACACGGCGTCATCTTCGTAGGCCGACAGGCGGATGCGCAGGTCGGGCAACGGGTCTCGCTCGCCGCCCAGGTGGCGCCGCAGGACGTGGGCATACGGATGGGTGCGGGCCTCCTCGGGCGTGAGGGTGCCGCGCTCCACCGCTTCCTGAACATAGGTGTGGTCGACGCTGATCTGGCGCATGCCGTCCGCGCGCAAGAGGTAGATGCGGCTGTCGCCGATGGTCGCTGTGTACAGGCGGTGGCCAATGACCCAGGCCGTGGCCGCCGTGGCGCCCATGCCGTACAGCGCCGCATCGGTGCGGGCACGGGCGTACACCGCCCGCCCGGCACGGACCAGCGCCGTACTGACCTCGAGGGTTGGGTCACGACCGGAGAAACTGGCGGCCTGCAGGACGAATTGGTCGACGATGATCTGAGCCGCCACCTCGCCCGCGGCGTGCCCGCCGATGCCGTCGCACAATATGGCCAGCGTGCACAGGGTGCTGTCCTCGGCGCTCAACTGATAGGTGCCGACGGCAAAGCGGTCCTCATTCGTGGCCCGCACTTCACCGGGATGGGTGGCGGCCACAACCTCCAAGTGCGCGCGATCGACGGGAATCATGCGAGCGTGACCTCGATGCCTCGGCTGGCGGCCGGGTGCTGGAGGAGGCAGGCCGAGAGGTGGGTGGGATGCAAACTGGGCATGAGACGGGCGAGCAGGCGATCGTGTGCCAATGCGGCGCGTGGAGAGGGTCTGCGGCCGCCGGGCCGAGGGATGGATGAAGGAACCCCGATCGGCCCCCTCTGGCCATGCCCTCGACGCAGGTGGTGGTGGACCACGGCGCGATTGTAGCACAGGTGAGGACCGCCGGTTCTAGAGCGGCGGGTTGTCGGGCGGGGGGATCACCCCCTCCAGCGGGAGATCGTTGTGCGGCATGCGGGTGGAGCCGGGGCGCAGGATGAGCACCATGAGGATGCCGGCCAGGAACCCGCCGATGTGCGCCCACCAGGCCACGTCACTCAACATGCCGCCGCCCCCCAGGGAGGCCATCCCGTTGAAGAACTGCGAGACGAACCAGAAGCCCAGGTAAATGACGGAGGGGATCTCGATCAGCCAGGGAAGCAGGAAGATTGGCACCAGGGTCAGCACCTTGCCCTGCGGGTAGAGCAGGAAGTATGCGCCCAGTACCCCGGCGATGGCCCCGCTCGCGCCGACCATCGGCACGGCGGAGGTCGGCGTGAGCCAGACGTTCAGGAGGCCCGCCACCGACCCGGCCAAGAGGTAGAAGGCCAGGTAGCGCAAGGGGCCCAGACGGTCCTCGACGTTGTCGCCGAAGATGAGCAAAGCCCACATGTTGCTGAGGATGTGCAACCAACCGCCGTGGACGAACATGGAGGTCACGAGAGGTGCCCACGTGCCGGCCTCGCGCAAGTTGACCCCGGCCGGAACGAGCCCGTACGTCAGGAAGAATCGGGACAGTCCGCGCGGGGTCAGCCCCAGTTCGACCACGAACACCGCCGCGTTCGAGAGAATGATGAGCCAGGTCATCCACGGGAAGGAACGCGGGCGGACGTTATCGCGCAGAGGGATCACTCAGCCTCCAGCGGCGGCGGGCACCCGGAACACAAGGCACGGGCCGGCGTGTGCGGCCGGCCCGTGCGATGCACCAGGGGGTAGCTTCCCCGCCTCAGGTGATGCTTACGAACCCTTGACGGGGATAACCTTGCGCCGCGCCGTCGCGGCCTTGGGCACGCGCAGGGTGAGCACGCCGGCCTCCAGCGAGGCCTCGGTGTGTTCCGAGTCGAGAGCCGCGGGCATCGTCAGCGTGCGGCCAACCTTGCCGACGAAGCGCTCGCGCAACAGGACTTCGGCCTCGGCCTTGTCGGCCTTGATCTCGCCGCGCAGGGAGATTGTATCACCCTCGATTTCGATCTTGAGATCATCCGCCGCGACGCCGGGCATGAGCGCCGAGATAACGAAGGCCTCGCCGTCGTCGTGAACATCCACCGACACCGGCTGATAGGCCAGGTCGCTCGGTTCGGTCCAGCGCCAGTTCCAGCGGCGCAGGCCGGCGGTCGGAGCGTACTGCAAAGCATAAACGCTATTCATGGGTCACCCTCCAGAGAATCCTGAGCATCTGATAACGATACGTATCTGGGAGGATACTCGCAGGCTATCGGAGCCGCATTATCGCCGCGTTAGACTTTCGTTTGCGTGGGGCGGAGCCGCGCGGGCTAGGGTTGGGGATCTGGGCCGGGGTCTTCGGGCGGTGGCGCGAGGGGCCCCGTGCCCAGGCGGTAACCCTCACCGCGCACGGCCACCACACGCTTGGGGTGGGCCGGATCCTCCTCGACCTTGCGCCGCAGGAGCCAAATGTAGCGGCGCAAGGCGGAGGCATCCACCGCCCGCTCGCGGCCCCATAACTCCTCGCGCAATTCATCCTCGGAGACGAGCGCCCCCTGGCGCTGGATGAGCGCAAGCAGCAAGCGGAATTCGGTGGGTGTGAGATCCAGCACCTGCCCGGCGCGCCGCACCTGGCGCCGGTCCACGTCCACCACCAAATCCTGCCAGGCCCAGGTCGTGCGCGGCTCACGGCGCGTGCGTTCGGTGCGAACCAGCACGGCCTGCAGGCGGGCGGCCAGTTCCGCCAGGCTGAAGGGTTTGGAAATGTAATCGTCCACGCCCAGGCGGAAGCCGCGCAGCTTGTCGGTTTGCGCGGTGCGTGCGCTGAGCATGATGATCGGCACGTCCGACAGTTCGCGCAGCCGCGCGCACACTTCCCAGCCGTCCATGCCGGGCAGCATGAGATCCAGGAGGACCGCCTGGGGCCGCTCGCGGTAGAAGGTGCGCAACGCTTCGGGCCCGCTGGCGGCAGAGGTCACCGCATAGCCCTCGCGTTCGAGAAACTGAGTCAGAACGGCGCGCAGCGACTCGTCATCGTCAACGATCAGCACGCGGCTTGTCATTCGCTCTCCCTCACGACTGGCAGGCGCACGCGCACGGTCATCCCCTGCCCGGGAGTCGAGTCCACGGCGATCTCGCCGCCCATGGCCTCCACGAAACGGCGCGAGACATACAGACCCAGGCCGAAGCCTGCGACGCGCGGCGCATCGGCGCTCTCCAGGCGTGAGAACATCTGCAAGAGACGCCCTTGGGCATCGGGTGGCACGCCCGGACCGAGGTCGGCGACGAAGATTTCTACGTGCTGGTCCTGCGCCCGGGCGGTGAGGCGAATGGGGGCCTGCGGCGCGTACTTGATGGCATTATCCACCAAATGGAAGAGGACGCTCCCGAGCATCTGGTCGTCGGCCCACAGCTCGGGCAGATCCGGCGGCAGGCTCACCTCCAGGCGCTCGAGCGCCGGGCTCGCGCTGCCGCCGTGGCTGGCGGCCAGCGAGGCGCGCACACCCTCCACGCACTGGGCCAGGTTCGTCGGCGCAAGCTGGAGTGGCAGCCGGCCGGCCTCCAGCGCCGAGAGGTTGAGGATGCTCTCGACGAAGCGCCCCAGGCGCTGCGTTTCGCGATGTACCAGGTCGAGCATGGTGCGCGCGGTATCGGGCACGGGCGTCGGGTCGCTCAACATGAGCTCCAGCCCGGCGCGGATCGAGGAGAGCGGCGTGCGCAACTCATGCGAGGTGAGGGCGACGAATTCC
>Ga0315281_10009542_pt1 | contig 13458 bp, 9 predicted proteins | sample YL17G07_0_MG_FD_204540 | JGI IMG/M metagenome (GOLD analysis project Ga0315281, IMG submission 204540) | Sediment microbial communities from Yellowstone Lake, YNP, Wyoming, USA - YL17G07_0 | ecosystem: Environmental > Aquatic > Freshwater > Lake > Sediment | place: USA: Wyoming | collected...
CCGACATCGGCATAAGCGGCATAATGCCGACTTCCGGATTATGCCGACTTCTGAGCGCAGACGATTGTGCATGGCGCGCGAGCTCGCTTGGGGGTCGGCATAATCAGAGGCCCTCCAGAAACGCGAGCAGTTCGTCGTCTGGGCGGTATCTCCTCACTTTGATTGCAAACGGCGTGGTGCGCGCGAGCGCTTGTTCCTTCATCCGCACACTGGCCTGGAGATACATCTGGGTGGTCTCCACGGACTCGTGCCCGAGCCAGAGTGCGATGACCGTTCGGTCGACGCCGTGTTGCAGCAGTTCCATGGCGGCGGTGTGGCGCAGCGTGTGGGCGGAGATATTCTTCCGTTGCAGAGACGGGCAGTGTTCCTGCGCGGTGGCGACATGTTTGGCGAGCAGCTGTTCGACCGCATCCCGACTGAGCGGGGTGCCACGCGTACTGGGGAACACCGGGTCCTGCGGCTGTCCCCGCTGCTCGCGCAGCCAGGCGGCCAGCACCGCAACCGCGTCCCGGCGCAGGGGCGTGCAGCGCTGTTTGCGGCCCTTGCCTTCGCAGCGCAGATGCGCGGCCGTGCCGACGGTCACCTGCTGCCAGCGCAGCCCGATCAGCTCCGAGACGCGCAGTCCCGTCTGGATCGCGACGGTCAGGAGCGTACGGTCACGGCGCCCACCCCAAGTGGCCGGATCGGGGGCGGCGAGCAGGGCGTCGATCTCGGCGCGTTCGAGAAACTCGATGAGCCGGCGGTCGTAACGCTTGTTCGGCATCGCCAGGATGCGCTGGCAATGGAGGGCGTGGGCGGGCTCGCTCAGGGCGACATAGCGAAAGAAGGAGTGGATGGCGGCCAACCGGGCGTTGCGGGTGCGTGCGCGGTTGCCGCGGGCCTGCTGGAGGTGTTCCAGGAACGTGCCGACGCAGGACGCGTCGAGGTCTTCGATGCGCAGATCAGACGGGGGTTTGCGCACGCGTTGGGCCGCGAAGCGCAGCAGCAGACGAAAGGCATCGCGGTAGCTGGCGATGGTGTGGGGGCTGGCCGCGCGCTGCCGCAGCAGGCGATCGGTGAAGAAGGCTTGGAGCAGGGCCGGAAAGCTGGGGGCGATCATGCTCGGCCCTCCTGCGTCTCGACGAGCCGTTCGGTGGCTAACTGCAAGAGCTCTGGGACGGCCTCCAGGTACCAGTACGTGTCGGCGACGTGCACGTGTCCCAGGTAGGTGGCCAGCTTCGGGAGTTCGCGCTCCGCGTCGAGCCCGGCGCGATACCACTCGACCAAGGTCTGGGCGGCGAAACGGTGGCGCATGTCGTGCAGGCGCGGGCCGCGGCCGTGGCGGCGACCAGCAGTGGACTGGCGCAGGCCAATCCGTTGCGACACCTGGGCGAAGGTGTAGCGGGCCATGCAGTCGGTGATCCGCGTGCCGCGCTCGGAGACGAAAAAGGCCCGCGTGGTGAGTGCGCGCAGCGTGCGGTCGCGGGTGTCGGCGTAGCGCTGGAGGACCGCGGTGGTGGAGGCATGCAGCGGGACCAGGCGCGACTTGCCGAACTTCGTGCGCCGGATGGTGAGGACCCCGGCCATCAGGTCGACATCGGCTCGATCGAGGCCGGGCGCTTCGTTGATGCGCATCCCGCTGACCGCAAGGAGTCCAAACAGTGTTATGTACGTGAGGGCCCGCAGCCCCTTCGTCGAGGGGAGCCTTGCGGCCGCCACCAAGAGCTGTTCGATCTCCCGGTCGGTGTAGAGGTAGGGAGCGGTGCGGCGGTACCGATGTGGCAGCAGCCCCTCGGGCGGCACCTCGGTGCGCGGATCGGACCCGCGCCGCCACGCGGCAAAGCGGCGCACCATGCCCAGCCGGTCGGCCCATGTGGCGGGGCGGACCTGGGCCGGTTGGGTCGCCCACCGCAGCGCCAGCTCCGTGGTGATGTGCGCGACGCCGGCGCGGTCGAGGAAGGCGACAAAGTTCCGGAGGCCACTGGCCAGCCCCCGCAGCTCAAACCCAAGCCCGTGGCGGATCGCCAGATATTCTTGCAGGGCGTCCTGGAGCGCACTCATCGTCCACCTCCCGCCACCGGCCAGGGCCGGGCCAGGGAGCGCAGCCCGGCGACATCCACCTTCGCGTAGATCTCCGTGCTGTTGGGGGAACGGTGACGCAGGATGTGGCCGATCTCGGCCAGCGACGCGCCCCCGCGCAGCAATCCCGTAGCGAGGCTGTGCCGCAACAGGTGGGCGCCTTTGAAGGGCGGGTGCAGACCGGCTCGCTCCAGGGCGCGCTCGACGATCGTGGTCACCGCGGCCGGGCTGGCAAACCCACGATACGGTGCGCGCATGCGGACAAACAGCCGACGGGTCGAGCACACCGGGCGAGCGTGGCGCAAGTAACTGACCATGGCCTCACCCACCTCCGCCAGCAGTGGTTGGCGATCCCGCAGCAAGCCCTTGCCGCGCACCGTCAATTCGCCCGCGCGCCAGTCCACATCGTCGAGTTCCAGCGCGACCACCTCGCCGGCGCGCAGGCCGAGGCGCGCGAGCACCACCAGGATGGCGTAGTTGCGCCGCCCGGTGGGCGTGCTGCGAGCGCAGGCGCCCAGCAGCCGCTCCACCTCCTGCGGCGCCAGGTACTTCGGCACGGTGGCCAGGCGCCAATTGGCCACCGTCGGCACGCACCCGGCCAGGTCAGTATCGATCTCCCCGTGCTGCAAGAGAAACCGCACGAACGATCGCAGGGCCGTGACCATCAGTTTCGCCCGGCCCGGACTCATGGCGTGCGCATGACGGAGGACGAAGCGCGAAAGGTCCGCTGAGGTGAGCTGACCCACAGCTAGGGGTCCGTCCCCGAAGCGCTCGCGCAGCAAGCGCTGGATGAACGGGCAGTAGTTGATCACGGTGGCCGTGGTCAGTCCTCGCTCGGCTCGCAGGTACGCCTCGTAGCGGCTCTCGATCGCTGAGCGCGCCACTGCCCCTTGGACAGTCGGGATCACCTGCTGGTCCCGCAGGTGCTCAAGGATGTGGTAGAGGGCGGTGCGATTGTTCGGACCGCAGCGCCCCCGCCCCCGGCGCTCGTCGAGATAGCGCTCCACACTCTCTTCGTTCAGCGCGTCCACGGCGATGGCATTGCGTCCGAGCCAACGGCCGAAATCCGCCAGTGGCCAGAGGTGGCCGCGCACCGTCGAGCGCGCATAGCCGAGCGTCGCTCGCGTGGCGACGTACGATTCCACCCACGGTCCCAGCGGATGGTTCATCAGGCGCCGCCGGGTTGCCTCGTCTTCGAAAAGTTCTTCCAACATGTCCCCTCCTTTTCCTGGCCTCGGTAGCCAGTCGGGAGAAGACAGCCGGATTATGCCGACTTGGGAACCGCCGAAGACGATCGAGAAGCGCGCCGGCAGAAGGGATCTACGGAACGACTCGGCATAATCCGGAAGTCGGCATTATGTCTGAGCGCATGAATTCCACCGTCCTTGCGGATCCCCGCGCGCACCTTGGCCGCGTAGTAGATGCGCAGCGCGGTAGCGGTCGCCATGGGCGTGTCCTTGCCGCGCTGAGGAAACAACCACTCGATCGGACGGTAGACCCGGTAGTACTGCCGCAACTCTTCGAGTAAGCGCTGGGAGAGCAGCGTGTAGCGATCTTTCTTCCCCTTGCCCTGTTCGACGCGAATCAGCATCCGTTGGGAATCGATATCCGTCACGCGCAGCCGCACCACCTCGCCCACGCGCAGGCCGGCCCCGTAGGTCGTCATCAACAACAGCCGATGCTTGAGATTCGGCGCGGCGCTGAGCAGTCGTGTCACTTCCTCATGGCTGAGGATCGCCGGCAGCTTCTGCGCCTCCTTCGCCAGTGGGATGCAAAACTCGCGGCGCTCGCGCCCCAGCGTGACCTCATAGAAGAAGCGCAGCGCGCACACCGCTTGACGGCAAGTGGCCGAGGCGAGCCGGCGCTCCTCAAGGAGATGGCACAGGTACCGTTGCACGTCGCGGTCGGTGAGCTCGTCGGGCGAGCGGTGATGGTACCTCGCCAGTTCGCTCACGGCGCGTAGGTACGCCCGGCGCGTGTGCGCCGACCGCCCGCGCACCACGAGATCCTGCTCCATACGTGTGCGGAGAATGCCCATGGTGACCTCCCTTCGTTTGGGGTCGCGCCGACAACGCACGACCACGTGAAGGGCCGAGTCTGCCGCACACCCTCAGTCAGATCGAACGCGGATCAACGAAGGGGTGACTGTCGATTGCTGAGATGCTTGCTTCAGGAGCTACCGCGCAGCGGTTTAGTTCAACGTCCTTTATCATACATACTGTCTAATGCATCTGATACCTCACTCACAATCCCCAACCGCCACCTGTCAAAGGCCGGTCTCCACCAGCTACCTGCCCTAATCGCCAGCGCCGGCGATCGCGCTGCCTGGCGCTTCGTCGAGTTCTTCACCGCCAACATCCGCAACCCGAACACCCGCCGGGCGTACGGCCGCGCCGTTGGTGACTTCTTCCGCTGGTGCGAGACACGGCGGATCAACCTCTCTGTTCCCCCGCACGTCCCCGCACTCATGGTGCGGCGAGTGGACCGCCAAAGAGCCAGGGCGAAGCTAGGACACTCACCACCTAAAATCAGGACACTCGGCCTCGAAGACGGACAGTACCTGGACGCGTACAACTGTTTTCGCCGCGTCTTCGCTCGTGGTAGGCTCACGAGCGGAGCCAATGCCCGTGACCATTCTCGACGCGATGCACGACCCGAACCTCTTCGGCCCGTGGTTCCGGGACCGGGCGAGCTGGCGCGAGTGGGAAGTGTTCGCGGCTGCGCTGTTCCGACTCGCGATGGACTCAGTCAGCATGTTGAACCGCTGCAACGTCCGATGAGGACCAGCGCGACGTGGCGCTGTGTCGAGCAGCCCCTGCGTGCTCAGCGAGCGGCCGGCAACGTTGTGGCGCTCAATCGGCCGGCCAAGTGACCGCCGTGACCCAAAGCTCCCGCACATTTCCCGCACAGAAGCACCAAGGGGCTAACCCCTTGCGGAGCCAACCCCTTGATTTTCCAACTCCCCGGGCCGGACTCGAACCAGCGACCAATCGGTTAACAGCCGACCGCTCTACCGACTGAGCTACCGGGGATCGTGCGCCAACATCGTCAATCGGCCACTTTCACAGCAAAGGTGGCTCCGTAGCACAGGCGTCCGGCAGCTTCAAGATTGTCCGCCGGCAAGCGCCACATCGATTTCGCGAAGCACTTCATCGTCCCGCTCGCTTCGGCGCGCCGATTCGAGCACGCGGCACGCCGCCGCGCCCGCTACCCTACCCAGCGCCCAAGCTACGTGCGCACGCACCAGCGGCGCAGGGTCGTGTCTCAAGGCAGTGGCCAGCGCGTCGACCGCGGCGGGGTTGCGGCTGTTCCCCAAAGCCACCGCTACATTGCGCGCCAAGCCGGCACGCTTGGCGCGCCGAATGGCACTGTTCCGAAAACGGGCGCGAAACTCATCTTCACTGAGGAGCAACAGCTCCGGCAGATACGGCAGCAGATGCCCGCGCTCGGGCGCTTCGTGGCGGCGCGCAAAGCGCTCGTTCCATGGGCATACCTCCTGACACACGTCACAGCCGAAAACCCAGTTGCCCATCTTGGGACGCAACTCGACCGGGATAGCCCCGCGGTGCTCGATGGTCAGATAGGAGATGCACCGCCGCGCATCCAGCCGGTAGCCCGGTGTTAGCGCCGCGGTGGGGCACAGGTCCAGACACCGCGTGCACGTGCCGCACCGGTTCGGCTGCAGGGGGTCGGCTTCCAGCTCTAGATTCGTCAAGACCTCGCCGAGAAAGAACCACGAGCCCTCCTCCCTGTGGAGGATGTTGGTGTTCTTGCCGAACCAACCCACGCCCCCGCTCGCCGCCCACTCGCGCTCGAGCACCGGGCCGGTATCGACATACGCTTGCGCCACCACGCCTTGCCGCAGAGCGCACACCTCGGCCGCGAGCGCCCGCAGCTTCTGCTCCATGATCGCATGGTAGTCGGCACCTAAGGCGTACGCGGCGCTGCGCCCGCGCAACTCCGCCTGCCAGTCAACCGGCGGCAGCGCTGGCTGCAGGTATCGGTAGCCGACCGTAATCACGGTTCGCGCGCCAGGCAGGATTAAGCGCGGGTCCACACGCTTCGCCAAGCGGCGCCCGATGTAGTGCATGCTCGCGGCGTTGCCTGCCAACAGCCACTCCCGCACGAACTCCGCATGCGGTGGCGTCTGGACGCGCGCGAAGCCGCAGAGTGCAAAGCTCAACTGATATGCAGCCGCGCGGATGCGCGGTTTACAGCCCGCGTTGGCTGCGGATTTCGAGGTAGCGTCCGGCCAGGACCTCGTAAAAGTCTTCCTCTGTAAAGCCATGATTGGATTGCCGGGAAAGCGCAAGCCACCTCCACGGTGTCTACAGGGTGCCGCGGTACGGCGCCAACAGGGTCCGCAGGCGCGCATTGACGTCGACCTGCAGCGCTGGCGCGGCTGCGTCCGTGGGAGCATCGGCCGGATGCACACGGCCGTGGGTCCGCCGCTCGAAGTACTGCAACAGCTCATCCGGAATGAAGCGGGTGCGCGGAGCGTAGACGTGGCGGTCGCCGAAGCGGTGCTGCTCGCGCGCGAAGAAGCGCAGCGGATGGATGAGGTAGATATGCTCACGGGCGCGAGTCATGGCGACGTAGAGCAGGCGGCGCTCTTCTTCAATTTGTTCCGGACTCCCGGTGGCCATGTCGGACGGGATACAGCCGTCGGCGACGTTGAGCACGTGCACCACGTCCCATTCCCGTCCTTTGGCGGAGTGAATGGTCGACAGGATCAGGTAATCGTCATCCAGGCGCGGAACGCCGGCTTCGTCCCCGGTCACGTCGGGCGGGTCGAGCGTCAGTTCGGTAAGAAAACGCTCACGTGAAGGATACGCGGCAGCGATCTGCTCCAGCTGGTCGAGGTCGCCGGCGCGCACCTGTGCCGCGTCGTAGAGGCGCTCCAGATGCGGCTGATACCAGGCGCGTACCACCCCGATCTGCGCGGGCCACGGCGTCGCCTCCTTACACAAGCGCCGCAGCAGAGCGCAGAAGGTTGGCCAGTCCTCGGCCGCGGCGGCCGGAGGAACGAAGGCGGACAAGGCCGCGACATCGGAAGATCGTAACGCGAGGTGTTCCATGGCAGCGCGCGCGTTGGCCGGCCCCATGCCGGGCAGCAACTGCAGCACACGAAAGGCGGCCAGCGAGTCGCGCGGATTCTCGGCCCAGCGCAGCACTGCCAGCAAGTCTTTGATGTGCGCGGCTTCGAGGAACCTGAGACCGCCGTATTTGACGAACGGGATGTTCCGCCGCCCCAGCTCCAGTTCCAGCTGGTCGCTGTGATGTGCAGCACGCATCAGCACCGCCTGGCGTTTGAGGTCGATGCCCATCTCGCGATGCTCCAGGACGCGCTCGACGACGTACTCCACCTGCGCCGTTTCGTCCTCTGCGGTCACCAAGACGGGGCGCTGCTGCGAGCGCCGCGACGAGAACAGCTTCTTCGCGAAGCCTTCACGGGCGAGCCCGATCACGGCATTGCAGGCGGTGAGGATAGGCTGCGTCGAGCGGTAGTTCTGCTCGAGCGTCGTCACCGTGGCCGGCGGATCGAATTGGGCAGGGAAGTCGATGATGTTGCGCACCGTCGCGGCGCGAAAGGAGTAGATCGACTGCGCCTCGTCACCAACAACGGTGAGGCCGCGCCCGTCGGGCTTGAGCCCGAACAAGATCCCCGCTTGCAGCGTGTTGGTGTCCTGATACTCGTCGACCAGGACGTGATCGAAGCGGGCGCGCACTGCTGCGGCCAACCTTGCATCCGCCATCATCGCCTGCCAGTAGAGCAGGAGATCGTCGTAGTCCAAGACGTTCCGCGTCTGCTTGCCGATGACATAGGCGTGGAACAGGGCGCGCAGCGCGTCCGCCCACATCTCGCACCAGGGGAACGTCGTTGCGAGCGCCTCGTGCAGCGGGCGCTGGGTGTTGGCCACGTGCGAGTAGATGGCGAAACAGGTCCCCTTCTTGGGGAAGCGGCGCGATTGGTGCGAGAACCCCAACTCATCACGCAGCAGGTTCATGAGATCCTCGGAGTCAGCTCGGTCGAGCACCGTGAAAGAGGGTGACAGCCCCACGGAGTCGGCGTACAGGCGTAACAGGCGATTGCCGACGCTGTGAAACGTTCCCGCCCACCGGATCTGCTGCGCGCGCTTCGACGAGCAGGCCGCGGTACAGATGTGCTGCGCCCGCCGGGTCATCTCCTGGGCGGCGCGCCGCGTGAACGTCAGCAGCAGCACGCGTTCCGGATCCGCGCCGTGCAGCAGGAGATGCGCAACGCGATGGGCGAGGGTGCTGGTCTTGCCACAGCCGGCGCCGGCGATGATGAGCAAAGGCGGTCCCGGTTGCGTTGCCGATTCGCCGATGCCGTGTTGCGCCGCCGCACGCTGCGCCGCATTGAGCCCATCCAGGTACGTCACCGCCACCACCCCACTCCGCATCTGGGACAAATCGTAAGGCGAATGAGTGGCGAAAGCAAAGGCGGTGTGGATTCCCGCTTAAAGATTGCGGGAATGACGCATTCATTGGCGATCGAGGCTCTGTCAGCGACTTTGCCGTGGCCCTCACGCCGAGCGGCACGACCTTGCGCGCAATCGCGGGCAATGCTACTCGTGCAAGCCCTCATTTCAGATGAGAAAGAATTCCATTTTAACCGTCTGCTGTCACCTGGAGGACAGCGTACGTGAAGAACGTCATGAGTTCAGGGGCAATGGCGCACCGGAGAACTCGTGGTCGTGGGCTTGCCTGACTGCCTCCCGCCGCGAATTGTTTAGCACACTTATATTGCGCGGCTGATCACCAAGGATAGGATCAGATGGCGATGCCGCGCCCGATCTGTCTGACGAGAGTCTCCCCTGCGAGCCTGGCGCACAACGGTCGAGTGGGGGTGGGGTTCTGAACCATTACGATCGAGTGGCGCGTACTGTCCTGCCCGTCGGGGCAGCGGCGGTGCTCCTCAGCGTCACGACGGTAGGCTGGTGGACGCAACCGGACCGTTTCACCCGCGGCTATGCTCCCACGCAGCCAATCCCCTACTCCCACCGGCTGCATGCCGGAACCATGAAGATCCCGTGCCAGTACTGCCACACCGGAGCAACGCGCTCCCGCTTCGCGGGCGTCCCCGCCGTTGAGACCTGCATGAATTGCCACCGGGTGACGAAAACCGACAGCCCGGCCATCCAGAAGCTGACCGCCATCTACGACTCCGGCCGCCCGCTGGAATGGAAGCGCATACACGTGCTTCCGGATCATGTCTATTTCGATCACCGGCCGCACGTGAACGGCGGCATCGCCTGTCAGACCTGCCACGGTGAGGTGCAGACGATGGACGTGGTCTACCAGCGCATGTCGATGCGCATGGGGAACTGCCTCGGCTGCCATCGCGATGCGCACGATGCGTTGCCGCCGGATTCGAAGATCGAACGCGGCGCGGAGTACTGCAATGCCTGCCATCGGTGAGCGATCAGAACTACGTAGAGCATTTCACAATTACGGTGACGAATGAGGCGACTTCGTCGGACATCTCATCCCCTGACCCCTTCGACAGGCTCAGGGCAGGCTCTGACCCTCTCCCGGAGGGGGAGGGAACCTTTTGGATACGTCACCGCAATTCCGAACACGAGCACTTGAGGGGGAGAGGAGGATGATGGACCCGATCGACATGGCGCCGGAGGGGATCTCCCGGAGGCGTTTTCTCGCCCTCCTCGGTGCCTCTGCAGCGCTCGCGTCGGGTGTCACTGCCTGTTCGAAAATCGATCGGGGCGCGATCGTCCCGTACACGCGCAAGCCGCTGGGAGTGGTGCCGGGCATCGCCGATCATTACGCCAGCACCTTCCAGGAGGGCATGACCGCGTACAGCGTCCTCGTGAAGACGCGTGAGGGGCGCCCCATTCACATCGAGGGGAACGACGAACACCCGCACTTTCGCGGGAAGACTTCGCTTCGGGCCATCGCCGACATCCTGCGCCTGTACGATCCGGACCGTTTGCGGCAACCGCTCGTCGATGGAAGGCCCGCAAGCTGGGAACAAGCCGAGGCAAGGATTATTGCGGCGCTGAAGGAGGCGAGGGACACGGGCAAGCCGGTGATCTTGTTCACCGGCGCCGTGTTGTCGCCGACGCGGCGAGCGCTGATCGAGGATTCCAAGCGCGTCCTTCCGGCGCTGGTCCACGTGCCCTTTGAGCCGCTCGCGCCACACACCGAGCGTGCGGCCGCTATGGCGGCCTTCGGGGAGGTGGTGAGTCCTCGCTACCGGTTCGATCGCGCCAACGTGGTGGTCTCCTTCGACAACGATTTCCTCGGCAGCGATCCGAATGCACCAATTGCGGTCCGGGAGTTCGCCGCGTGGCGGCGCGTGAGCGGACCGCACGACCGCATGAATCGCCTGTGGGTGTTCGAAGGCGGCATGACCCTCACCGGCGCCAAAGCCGACCACCGCTTTGCCATGCGGCCGTCGCGAACGGCGTCGGTCGCCTTCGCGTTGGCGCGCACACTCAGCGAACAGCACGGCATCGCGCTGCCTTCAGGCCTCAAGCCCGACACCCTCGCGGCTTTCGATCTCGACAAGCAAGCCGGCGAGCTTCGCATCCCGGCAGCGCTTCTTCACGCCTTGGCGACGGATCTTGTGAGGGCAGGGAGGACTGCGCTCGTGCTCGCCGGGCCGAACGCACCGGTCGAGACCCACATCGCCGCGCACCTGCTCAACACGATGCTCGGGGCGGAAGGTCACACGGAGGAAACGGCCTTCGCGCCGGCACCGGTCGATGTGTGCACGTTTGCGGAGCTGCGGAAGCACATCGCTGACATGCAGTCGGCGCGCTACCGCGCCGCCCTCTTCTGGGATGTGAACCCGGCGTATTTCTGTCCCGACCGTGCTCTCTGGACAGCTGCTGTCGCATCGATTCCGACCAAGGTCTTCATCGGTTTGCATCGGGACGAGACGGCGAGGGAGTGCCAGGTGGTGCTCCCGGTGCATCACTGGCTGGAAGCCTGGGGCGACTACGAAGGCCCGGCGGACGTAGTGACGCTGCAGCAACCGACGATCGGTCCGCTCTACGACACGAAACAAGGCGAAGGAGTGATGTTGGACCTCGTGCGCGCGCTCGGCGGTGCGGTGCCCGCCGATTACCGCGAGTACCTCAAGGCGCGCTGGCGGAGAGAGGTGTTTCCGCCGGAGAACCCGGTGCCTTTCGAAGCTTTCTGGAACGCTGCGCTGCACGACGGCATCCTCGTGCGCCCGGCGCAACCGCGCCAAGCCCGGACTTTGCGGCCAGCGGCCGTCGAAGACGCGATGAGCAAAGCTGCGGCACCGAGCGGCGACGGTTTCGAGCTGGAGCTGCAGCCAGGAGTGGGCACCTATGATGGCCGCTACGCAAACAACGGCTGGCTGCAGGAGTTGCCCGATCCAATCACGAGAGTGACCTGGGCCAATCCGCTCGCGATTTCCGTGGCCGATGCCCAGCAACTGAATCTCACAGATGGAGAGGTGGCGCTCCTCCAAGTGAACGGGCGTCACATCGAGATCCCGGTGCTGGTGCAGCGCGGCCAGGCGCCCGGCGTCCTCACCGCCGTGCTCGGTTACGGCCGAGACGCACTTTCGGTGGCACAGGGCGTCGGCGTCAGTTTGTACCCTTTGATCGACGAGACCTCTGCGGCCGCGCCCTTCCGATCCGGCGCAACCGTGAAGCGGACGGGCAGGCGCATCGCCTTGCCGCTGACGCAAGGCCACCACACCATGCACGGGCGCGACATCGTGCGTAGCATCCCGCTCGCCGAGTGTGCCCAAGAGCAACCGGCCGGCCGACACCATCACGAACTGCCGACACTGTATTCCAGGCAGCCCGTTGGCGAGCACAAGTGGGGAATGGCCATCGACCTCTCAGCGTGCGTCGGCTGCGGCGAGTGCGTGATTGCCTGCCAGTCGGAGAACAACATTCCCGTCGTTGGACCGGAGCAGGTTTTCAAAGGGCGCGAGATGCACTGGATACGCATCGACCGGTATTACGAAGGCGATGCCGAAGCCCCGCGGGTGCTGTGTCAGCCAATGCTCTGCCAGCAATGCGACGACGCACCGTGCGAGAACGTGTGCCCGGTGAACGCCACGAACCACAGCCCTGATGGGCTGAACCAGATGGCGTACAACCGCTGCGTTGGGACCCGCTACTGTGCGAATAACTGCCCGTTCAAGGTCCGCCGGTTCAACTTCTTGGACTTCACGGGCGCGACGACGGATTCCGCGCGCCTGGTGTACAATCCCGAGGTCACGGTGCGGCCGCGCGGGGTGATGGAGAAGTGCACCTTCTGCGTGCAGCGCATCGAGGATATCCGGCGACGGGCCAAGGCAGAGAGCCGACCGATTCGCGACGGCGAGATCACCCCCGCTTGTGCGGCCGCCTGTCCCGCTGGAGCGATCGTCTTCGGCGATCTGCAGGACCCCGACAGTGCAGTTTCCAGACTGGCCCGGAGCAATCGCGGCTATCACGTGCTGGCGGAGTTGGGCGTCCGACCGGCGGTGACCTATCTCGCCAATGTCACCAATCCGGTGGGTAATGGGGGGACGGATGCAGTCTGAAGCGGTGTTGCTGCCCAAAGCCCTGCGGCCCGCGACCCTGTTTGAGGGGCCGGTGACGTGCGGGAGCGTCGACGATCAGGTGTTGCAGTATCCCGCCAGAAAGCCGCCGGCCGCATGGTACGTGGCGTTCGCCTTCACGTTCGCGCTCATGACGTTGGGCTTCAGCATGATCGGATACACTTTCTACACGGGCATCGGGGTGTGGGGAAACAACAGTCCCGTCTTCTGGGCTTTCGACATCATCAACTTCGTGTTCTGGGTGGGGATCGGCCACGCCGGCACGTTGATCTCCGCGATCCTGCTCCTGTTCCGCTCGCGCTGGCGGAACGCCATTGCCCGGTACGCCGAGGCCATGACGATCTTTGCCGTCATGTGCGCAGCGATATTCCCGCTCATTCACGTCGGGCGGCCCTGGGTAACGTTCTGGTTGTTCCCGTACCCCAACCAGCGGGGCCTCTGGACCAACTTCCGCTCGCCGCTCATCTGGGACGTCTTCGCGATCAGCACGTACTTCTCCGTCTCCTTGATGTTCTGGTACCTCGGCCTGGTCCCCGACCTCGCCTCGCTCCGAGACCGGACGAAGAGCGGCATCCGCCGGTTCTTCTACACCGTGTTCAGTCTCGGCTGGCGCGGCGCCGCGTCCCACTGGCAGCACTACGAGAAGGCCTACCTGCTCCTCGCCGGGCTGGCGACCGGCCTGGTGCTCTCGGTACACAGCGTGGTGTCGTTCGACTTCGCCGTGTCGCTCGTGCCCGGCTGGCACATGACGATCTTCCCGCCGTACTTCGTGACCGGGGCGATTTTTGCCGGCTTTGCCATGGTGGTCTTGGTGCTCGTCGTCGTGC